>Ga0222718_10005049_pt1 | contig 10797 bp, 8 predicted proteins | sample C33_27DmetaG_FD_165045 | JGI IMG/M metagenome (GOLD analysis project Ga0222718, IMG submission 165045) | Estuarine water microbial communities from San Francisco Bay, California, United States - C33_27D | ecosystem: Environmental > Aquatic > Marine > Unclassified | place: USA: California... | reverse complement strand
GAATCTTTCTGGATATAATTTCAATGAAAATTATTGCGATTTAAATGGACTTAAAATGCATTATATTGATGCTGGTCCTAGCGATGGAAAAATCCTTTTATTACTTCATGGACAACCGGTTTGGTCCTATTTATACCGAACTATGATTCACGAATTAGTTGCAAAAGGATACAGATGTATCGCTCCAGATTTAATAGGAATGGGAAAATCAGATAAACCAATTTCAATAAAATACCATGTTTATAATACTCATTGTGATAATATTTTAACTTTTATTAGAAAATTAAAACTTAAAAAAATTACTCTTTTTTGTCAGGATTGGGGTAGTTTGATAGGTCTTAGAATTGCTGGTGAAAATTCAAACCTCTTCTCTGGTATTATTGCAGCTAATGCTGAACTGCCAAACTTTACTGAAGAATCAAATCCATTATATATTCCTGAACCAGTTAAAATTAATACTAAAATTAAAAGTTTTAAAAAAGCAATGGCTTATCACTTTTTGAATAATAAAGGATTTAATATGAATAACTTTCAAGTTTGGGTTACTTATTGTATCACGACCCCATTTGTTCATATTAGGGAAATTATGGGACTATCTTTATCTAGAGACTTTAAAAAAGATAAAAAAATACTTGACGCCTATGCTGCTCCTTTTCCATCATTTATATACATGGCTGGTCCTAGAACATTACCATCCATGAATGCTGGGATTACGGGTCAAACTTTAAAAGCAATTGATGGATTAAAAAAATTTAAAAAACCTTTCCTATCTTTAATTGGTTTACAGGACAAGCTTTTAGGAACTCCAAGAATTCAGAACAGATTTATTAAAATGGTTCCAGGAGCTAAAGGACAGGATCACGAACAGTTCAAAGAAGCTAACCATTTTATTCAAGAGGACATTGGAGAAATTATGGCTGATAGAATGCATAAATTTATTGTAAAAAATAAAATATAATGAAGAAAAAAATCTTTAAAATAATTGCAACTGTTTTAATATTGGTTATCTTATTTTTTATTTCGCTACCCACTCTATTAAATAAAGCAGGACTTCATCCTGATTATGATAGTAAAAAATATAATTTCTCAGATAAAAAAGCAGTCATAATATCTACTAGTCACAGTATTTTAAGTAAACCTGGAGAAACAACCGGAAAGTTAACTGGAGTATTTGCATCGGAACTTACTGTCCCTTATTATGAATTTATAGATTCCGGATTTGAGGTAGATATTGCAAGTATTAAAGGAGGTGAAATTCCTATTGACCCCGAATCGTTTTTTTACGCTGTTAAAACAAACTCAGACGACAGGTATCTTGAAGACCAAATACTAAAAGAAAAAGTAAAAAATTCTATTTTAATTGATCAGCTTGAAATTGATAATTACGATCTTATTTTCATAGCGGGTGGCTGGGGCGCTGCATACGATTTGGGTTATTCTGAAATATTAGGAAAAAAAATAAGTCAAGCTTATTATAATCCAAAATCTATAATTGGTGGAGTCTGTCATGGAGTTCTTGGTTTTATAAATGCTAAAGATTCCATAGGAAATCTAATTATAAAAAATAGAAGAATGACTGGAGTAACCGACAAACAAATTAAAGAACTTGGAATTGATTTTACACCTCAACATCCTGAAGAAGAATTGATAAAAGCTGGAGCTATTTTCGAAAGTAAAACAGCGATTAGAGATGTATTTGCCAATTTAACTGTTGTAGACGATGAATCTAAATTTGTAACTGGACAGAATCAAAATGCAGGACATGAAACTCCTCAAAAAATGATGGAGATTTTAAAAAACAAATAATGACTTTTAATTTTAAAAACATATTACCTAAAAGTGCTGACAATTATTTTAAAGGTCATAAGTTAGTATTGTGGGGTTTTATTTTGTTTTTAGTTCTTATGACCTGGAGGGCAATTATTCATATGTTATTTGAACAATATGGATACCATGACATTGCAAATTTTTTAGAAATTTCAGCAGACCCTGATCCAATGCCGATTATCTACAGATTTTTTTCTTTGTGGGGATTTGCTCAACTAATTTTTTGTCTAGTTTGTTGGGTAGTAGTTTTTAAATACAGATCATTAATTCCATTGATGTGTTTATTTTGGATATTTGAATGGGGATTCAGAGTTTTCGGATATCCTCTAATTAGGGAAGAAATTGCTATACAAGGCATATATACCAGCAGTATAACTCCTGGTGTTTCTTATGCTTTTGTACCAGCATTAATTGCAATTATTTTATTTGGACTTTCTATATTAGATAAGAAATAATGAGAAAATTTTTTCTTTTAACGGCAATAATAGAAATTATAGCTGGCCTAAGTTTATTTTTTGCTGCTGAAAAAATACCTGATTTAATTAACGCCAATCCACTAACTATTGGTTTTGCTAAAATGTATGGTGTAGCTGCATTTTCTTTAGGCCTATACGCTTTATTTTCTTGGAAATTTTTTGATTTAAAAATATTACACAACCCATTTTTGATTATTTTTTCAATTTTCAACATTGGAATTGCTTTTGCTGTCATTCAATCCAGCTTAAATTTTGGTTTTGAAAATCCTGCACCCGGATATTTTCACTTAATATTGGGATTAACAGCAATATATTTTCTCTATAAAAAAAAAAGTTTAAAATATAGTTTTAACAAAAACTTCTTTTACTTTTTTCTTTTAATTTTTACTGCAATAATAACTACAAACTTCACTCTATTTGCTCTACCAAGATTTTTTACAACTGAATCTCTATTAAGAGTGATTATTTTATTTTTGATTTTTGTTTTTCCTCTTCTCTATTACTTAAATAAAATTGCTTTAAATAAATTCAGTTCAAAACTTAAAAGAATTGTTTTTATGGTTTCATTTGGCTCTATAGCAGCCTGGATTATTCAATTAATTGAAATCCATCTATATCACAATGAAATTAATGTAGAATCTCCGATAGGATTATTTGAAGATGAGTTCATAAGAACCATTATATATGTTTTACCTACACTTCTGATAGCTGAATTACTGTGGAAGTATTTAAAAAGTAAACAAAGAATTTTTTATTCTGGGGTTTTTATAATGTTTATATACTGTTTTGCTTCTTTTTATAGTTCTTTTGTTTTTTCTGATGCAAATCCTGCAAAGTATTCTGAACTAAAAAATCAAAACAATCAACTTCCTAACGTTATTTTAATTGTAGCCGACGATCTAGGTTACAATGATATTTCAGCAAATGGAAATAAATTGATTCAAACTTCTAATATTGATCAAATTGGTCAAAATGGAATTAATTTTTCTAAAGCCTATGCAACAGCATCAGTTTGCGCACCATCAAGAGCTGCATTTTTGACTGGTAATTATCATCATAGGTATGGTTTTGAGTTTTTACCTGATTTATTTAATTACAGCCCAAGAGTTAGAAAAGCAGATTTTAAAAGATTTGGACATCAAGATAATTTTAAAATGTGGTACGAAAAAGATGTTCCTATTAATCAACGAGGATTGGATCCCTATGTAAATACAATAGGAGATTATTTAAAAAAAATGGGGTACCAAACTTCTGTTATTGGTAAATGGCATATGGGTACACACTCGAAATTTAGTCCTGTAAATTATGGGTTTGACTATCATTATGGAATTACTGGAGCTGGATCTCTTTATGCTCCTAGTAGTAAAAAAAATATTATTGAGTCAAAACAGACTTGGGATTTTGCAGATTTCATAACATGGCAAGTAACAAAATATTACACATTAGAAAATGGAAAAAATTCAATTCCTGAAAATTCAGAATATCTCACAGATGTTTTCACAAAAAAAGCTGTTAATTACATTAAAGAAAATAAAGACAAACCTTTTTTCCTTCATTTATCACATATGGCACCACATGGGCCTTTTCAAGCTCAAAAAAAATATTATGATTTATTTTCTCATATTGAAGATCACAATAAAAGAGTTTACTATGCTATGATTAAAAATTTAGACGATAGTGTAGGAGAAATTAAAAAAACTCTTGAAAGGGAAGGGATTTTAGACAACACTTTAATTATTTTCACAAGTGACAATGGAGGAGCAACATATACTAGAGCAACTAACAATTCCCCTTATATTGGTGGAAAAATGTCCAATTTCGAGGGTGGAACTGTAGTTCCCATGATGATGCAGTGGAATAACAAAATAAAGCCTCAACAAAATTATAGTCATATGGTTAGTTTACTAGATATTGTTCCGACGATATTAGACGCAGTTGAATCACCATCATTAAGTAATAAATACGATGGCGTATCGTTGCTTCCATTTTTTAAATCTGAAGATAAGAAACCTCACGATGAATTATTTTGGAAGACAGGATATGTTAAATCTATTGTTTCAAAAAATTATAAATTACATATAAACGAAAAAGAAAACTTTAAATTTTTAATTAACTTAGATAATGATCCAGAGGAGAGAAATAATTTAATTTCTAAATATCCAGAGAAAACCAAAGAACTAACTTTAAAATTAAATAATTGGATTAAAGATTTACAAGAACCAAAATGGGATTCTAATGCTGATGTTTCTATACCAATTGATAATTCTGAAAATTCAAAAAGATATTTTTTCCCCTGGTAATACATTATGAAAAATAATAATCTAACAATCGAATCTGTATCAAATGGGCCACTATTTGGACAAACTTTTAATATTGAAATGTTAAATAGTTTACCTTCAATAAAAAGAAAGTTTATTTTATCTAGAATTCCGTTTATCCCATATTCGTTAAAGTCTAAACTTTTTTCTTTAAGTAAAAAAGAGATTAATAGCAATGGCCTAATTTTACATGGTGGGGGTCCAATTTATAGTAATGGTACTATTAAAGAAAACGAGTGCCACAACCCATTAGAATTAGATCCAAAAGATCCAAATTTTATAGAGAAAACATCGGGTGGTTTAAAACTAGTTGATAATGATCCAATGGTTCAAACAGCAAAATACCCAGAAAGAGTAATTGGAAATTTTACAGCTATGAATAGATTTTTTACTGATATTTCAAGTGAATTTATAGCCAGTTCAATTAACAGAAAATTGATACCAACAAGTTCTAAAGATCAAATAATTCAAGCATACATTAAAAGTGCAGAAGAATGTGAAAAATTAACAGATAAAATTATACTTGAACAAACTGCAACCTTTTCTTTTAGGTCAAAAAACTGCGCAGATGTAAACGAACCTGCTAAGGATACAATAACTGGAATAATGTTATTTGTATGGGGTATTAAAGGACAAGTATTTAATGGAACAGTAATCGGAGGCACAGGAAAATTTAGTGAAATTAGTGGAGAGTTTACAAGAGAAAGGTTACTGGCTCCAAATTTTTCAGGAGCTGAAACTTTTAGAATTACATTTCCAACAAATTTAAAGCCTGATTATTATCCCCAGTAAAGGTTATAGATTTTTAAAGTCCTTATCTATTTTTTTTGAAATTTCTTTCTGTTTTGAATTATACCTTTCTAGTCCTTTATTGGTTAAATAAGGATAGAAATGACCCATTATTTCATCTAATATATTATGATATCTATTTTTAGAGTCATCTAGAACCTCCCAAGTAGTTAAAGAAGAAGAAATAATGGCCCAATTATTTCTAGCAAATGTTCTGTACTGGCCATCAAACGCTTCTTTTTTCATATAGCCATTTTTAATACTTATGTTAATGTACTCAATCGAAAATTTTTCATTAATTATTATTACATCTTTATAGACCGATTTAGCGTTTGGAACTAAATTTATAATTTCAAGAATATCTCTAAAAAAGAATCTGTAATTAAATAAAAAAATAAGATTATTTCTTAAAATTTTATAAAGTGACATATGTTTTAAAGATTCTCGTTGAGTATTTTCGATTTCAACTAATTTTCTAATCATATAATAAATTATATACTCCATTAAATCCTTCTTTGTTTTAAAATGATAAGTTAAATTACCTGGACTTATATTATTATATTCAGCAATATCTTGTAATCTTACATTAGCCAATCCTTTATTGTTAAATAATAAAATCGAGCTTTCAACTATTTTTATTCTTGTAGTACTCATTTTAACCTATAAGACTTTGTATAATTAGTATAAAAATACTAAATTTATAAAGAACAGTTAAATTGTGGTAATTTAAATAAATATGGTAAATATTTTTCCTGATCCTTCTAAACTTAATGATCATGAAAATACGAATAAAATCGTATTAGTCATATTTATTAAAATTACTATACCCAAAGTTAAAGATGAACTAAAAATTAGTCTCTTAAATAAAAAATTAAAAATTATTAATTGGTTTGATTGTCATTATACCAATATTGGAAAAGAAGATTATTGGTCAGATGTATTAATAGTTGAATTCAAAGATAAATTTGAACTCGATAAATATTATAAAAATGGTGTTGGTAAAATTGATTTACAAGGAGTTCAAGTATTTAATCTTTTGCCAAAAAACTTGCCACGACTCTTTGTAAATTTTTTAAAGCTATTAAGACCTATTGGCTATTTTTTTGAACTAATAAAGTCATCTAAGACCGAGTTACATAACCTCAGTAATTCCAAATCAAATATACTTCCAAGTAAAAAACAGGCAGAACGCTTGTTAAATGAAAAATCAACAAAAAAAGCTTACATGATTAATCTTGTAGAAGTAAAAGAAATGGCTCAATACAAAGACAAATCCATTTCGATTACTGGAAGGGAAGCATATGTTGAAAAATATGGACCGCAGGCTTTTAAAAGTGTAATCCTACTAGGTGGTGATTTTGCATTCAATGGAAGAATTATTGGTGATTCATTAATAGAATATAATGTACCTTTTGATACCCAAGGTAAATGGCAAGCTGTAGGAATTGCCGAATATACTAAAGCATGTAAAATGCTTGAGCTTGAAAAAATACCTGGCTATTCCAAAGGTTTAGTACATCGTGAAGCAGGTTTGAAAAGAAATTATAATTTATACGCTACAAAAAATATATAAAAAATGAATTTTGAACTTAGTGAAGAACATTTAATGATAAGACAAGCGGCAAGAGATTTTGCTCAAAACGAACTTAAAGAAGGTGTTATTGAACGTGACTCAAAATGTGAATATCCAGAGAAACAAGTCAAAAGAATGGCTGAATTGGGGTTTCTTGGAATGACCGTATCAACCAAATATGGAGGAGGCGGAATGGATACAATTTCATATGCCTTGGCTGTTGAAGAAATTTCAAAAATCGACAACTCTTGTTCAGTAATTTTATCGGCTCATAATTCATTAGCTTGTTGGGGAATTGAAGAATATGGAACAGAAGAACAAAAAGAAAAATTTTTAAAACCTCTTGCAATTGGAAAAAAAATTGGTGCCTTTTGCTTGTCCGAGCCAGAATCGGGATCAGATGCAACTCAGCAAAAAACAACAGCAATTGATAAAGGTGATCATTATGTTTTAAACGGAGTCAAAAATTGGATAACCAATGGACTAAAAGCCGATATTTATGTTGTTATCGCTCAAAGCAATTTAGATTTGGGACACAGAGGAATTAATGCATTTGTTATTGATAGCGATACAAATGGAATTTCTTGTGGACCAAAAGAAGATAAATTGGGTATTAGATCCTCTGACACATGTTCTGTTATTTTTCAAGATGTGATTGTTCCAAAAGAAAACAGACTAGGGCCTGAAGGTTTTGGATTTAAATACGCAATGAAAACGTTAGAGGGAGGAAGAATTGGTATAGCAGCCCAAGCTCTTGGGTTGGCAGAGGGAGCTTATGAGATGGCACTGGAATACTCCAAACAAAGAAAAACGTTTGGAAAACCTTTAAGTCAACATCAAGGAATAGCTTTCAAATTAGCAGATATGGCTACAGATATTGAAGCAGCTAGATTATTAGTCCATAAAAGTGCTATAAATAAAGATAAAAATCTTGATTATGGTTATTCAAGTTCAATGGCAAAATTATACGCATCTGAAATGGCAATGAAACATACAGTTGAAGCTGTCCAAATTCATGGTGGAAATGGCTTTGTAAAGGAATACCACGTAGAAAGATTAATGAGAGATGCAAAAATCACTCAAATTTATGAGGGAACCTCAGAAATTCAAAAAATTATAATTTCAAGAAAATTACTAAAATAATGAAATCAACAACTAAACAATTTTTAAAAGATACTGGTGCATCAATTCCTGTGGTTTGTGGTCCAATGTATCCTGGATCTAATCCAGAACTAATTGCGGCTGCTTCTGAAGCTGGAGGTTTTGGAGTGGTTCAACCTGTTGCACTTACATCATTATATGGACATGATTTTAGAGAAGGTTTAAAACTAATTAAAAAACTTACTGATAAACCATTTGGAGTAAATTTTACAATTTTTGGTGGTGCTAATAAAAAATATCACGATCAAATGAAGGAATGGATGGATATATCCATTGAAGAAGGTATTAAGTTTTTTTTAACCTCTTTAGGTAAACCTCATGAAATTGTAAAAATTGCGAAAAAAAACGGAATAAAAGTCTATCACGACGTACCCAACAAAAAAGTAGCTTTAGCTATGGTAGACTGTGGAGTTGATGGATTAAACTGTATCAATTGGAGAGCTGGAGGACAAACAGGAATTCAATCAGCTGAAAAATTTATAGAAGAATTAAAGGATGTGAAAATTCCTTTGGTGTGTGCAGGCGGAATTGGAAATCGTGACAATTATGATAAGGTTTTAGAAATGGGATATGCTGGTGTTCAACTTGGGACAAGATTTTTAGCTTCTAAAGAATGTATAGTTACAGACAGCTACAAACAGGCTATCGTTGATTCTGAAGAAAAAGATATTGTCTGGACTAATAAAGTTGCAGGTAATAATTCATCTGTTATAAAAACAAACGATATAATGAGAGGTGGCCTTAGAACAGGTCCAATTATTAATTTTATGCTCAAAAGACCTAAGCTTAAAAAATATGCACGAATGTATTTAATGAGTAAAGGCTTAAAAAATTACAGTAAAACTGCATTTGATGATAATGTTAAATTTTGGCAAGCAGGAAAAGGAGTTGGGGGAATTAAATCAATAGAAACTTGTGCAGATATATTAAAAGAATATAAGACTAAATGATGCGTAAACTTTTTAAATTTTTACTAATTTTCGTTTTAATTGTTGCTTCAATAGGAATTTGGTTTTCTCAAAACTGGTATAAAATGCCAAAATATATAGCACAAATTAAAAATCCAATCTATGAAAATGTTCAAATTAATTGGGAAGATGGACCTAAAACAAGAACAAGCTCTAAACCTAACATTATTGTAGTTCTTGTGGATGATCTAGGTTTCAACCAAATTAGTTCTTATGGTGGGGGAATGTCAAATGGAAATTTCAAAACACCCAATATAGATAATTTAGCTAAAGATGGTGTGTTATGTACAAATGGATACTCCTCAAGCCCAATTTGTTCTCCATCCAGAGCATCTCTTTTAACTGGAAGGTTTCCTACTCGATTTGGATATGAGTTTACTCCAACTACCTCTAGTATGATGAAAGCAATAAGTCTTTTTTCAAAGAAAAATGAGGTAGCTGATGGTGTATATTACGATAAAAGAGAAGAAAATATTATTGATATTGAACAAATGGGCCTTCCACAATCCGAAAAAACTATTGCAGAAATGCTAAAACCCGAAGGTTATCATAACATTCATATTGGAAAATGGCATCTGGGTCACGCCAATGACTTTTTACCAAGAAAACATGGTTTTGATGAAAGTCTTAGAATAGATCAAGGCTCTTTATTTTTACCTGAAGATGATGAAAATGTAATTAACGCTAAATTAGAATTTGATCCGATTGATAAGGTACTTTGGGGAAATCTCCCATATGCTGTTAATTTTAATGAAGGACCAAGAATGAATCCCGATGGACATTTGACTGATTATTTAACAAATGAAGCAGTAAAAGTTATTGAAAAAAATAAAAATAGACCATTCTTCCTTTACCTAGCCTATTGGGCTGTTCATAGTCCCCTTCAAGCCAAAAAAGAAGATTATGAAAAATTATCCTTTATTGAAAATCATGATGAAAGAGTTTTAGCGTCAATGGTTATGACAGTTGATAGAGGAGTTGGTAAAATAAGAGATGTACTTAAAAAAAATAATATTGATGACAACACAATTATCATTTTTACGAGTGATAACGGCGCTCCAGGATACATAGGATTACCTGATTTAAACAAACCATATAGAGGTTGGAAATTAACTCATTTTGAAGGGGGAGTTCATGTTCCTTTTATAGTAAGCTATCCAAACAAAATTCCAAAAGGGATAACCTACAACGGAAGAGTTTCTAACTTGGATATACTCTCAACTGTAGCAAGTGTAGCTGGAGTTGACATGGATAGAAACGACTTAAAAGAAATAGAGTTTGATGGAGCTAATGTGCTTCCTTATTTAATTGGAGAAAATGAAGGAGAACCCGAAAGAGTTCTATTTAATAAATCGGGGAATTATTCATTTATTATTAAAGAAGGATGGAAATTGCAGGTCGATTTAGTTCAAAATAAAAAGTGGCTTTATAATCTGAATGAGGATCCAACAGAACAAATAAACTTAATTAAATCTGATCTTAAAAAACTAAATGAACTTGAAAAAATTTTAAACAAAAAATTATCTGAGCAAGTTAAACCAATATGGCCTAGTTTACTTGACTGGCCAATTTTTATTGATAAAACTTTGGATGAAACAGTAAACAATAATGACGAATATATATTCTGGGCTAACTAAATAAATAATAAAATGATTAAGGAGAAATTTGAATTAAATAACAAAATC
>Ga0222718_10005045_pt1 | contig 10800 bp, 13 predicted proteins | sample C33_27DmetaG_FD_165045 | JGI IMG/M metagenome (GOLD analysis project Ga0222718, IMG submission 165045) | Estuarine water microbial communities from San Francisco Bay, California, United States - C33_27D | ecosystem: Environmental > Aquatic > Marine > Unclassified | place: USA: California... | reverse complement strand
GACCAGGCGTCTGCTGAGGCTGCATATGAAGAAATGGATCCTGTTGGTAAAGAGGACGATGACGTTGACAACGATGGTGACTCCGACGAGTCTGATGAATATCTAAAGAAGCGTCGTAAAGCTATTTCCAAGTCCATTTCTAAAGAAGGAGCACAGAAGCCATACGTTTCATCTGATCGTGATGGCAAACATGTTATGAATAGTTCTGGAAAGGTTGATAAGACATTCCCCGATATGAATTCGGCAAACGCTTACTTGAAAAAGCATTACAATAGATTGATGAAAGAAGACACCGATGACAATCCAGCTAACCGCTGGCATCTTTGCGCTAAGCAGGTCGTTCATGAGACATGGGGTGAAGGTATGTGCATTGAGACTCAACATGCTGATCCAGACATGGAAGGTAATGTTGATTGGTATGACGTAATGTTTGAGCATGGTGTTGAAACAAAAGTTTCTATTTCCGAGCTCAAGGTTACGAAATCAGAAGACCACGTTCATTCAAGTTATAAAATGAAAAAGAAAAAAATGAATGAAATGTCTGATGCGCAAATGAAAAAGCGTGAAGAAATTGTAAAGTCAATGAAGGACAAGACAGCAGACTTTAAGAAGCGTTATGGTGATCAGTGGAAAAGCGTAATGTACGCTACTGCTACAAAGCAGGCAATGAAGGAAGAAGTTGAACTTGATGAAGCACGCCGTGGTCGTCCTCCTAAGAATGCCAATGCTGATGGCGGTATGGAAAATATTCAGATGCAACTCCGCAAGGCTATCAGCATGAATGGCCAAAAAGAAGTTGAATTTAATGATGGCAGCAAGTCAAAGATTTCCCAAGGTATGGCTCGAGCAGTTCTCGGTAAAATTGACAAGATGCGTCAGCCAAAAGATAAGCAGAATGCTTCTCGTTATATTGCAAAGTCACTATCAAACCTCAAAGCGTTTGCTACAGGCAAAGAAAAGGGTATGGATCCAGAGGTTGAGAAGCAGAAGATTCTCAATCTTAAATCTGGTTATGGCAGCAAGATGGAAGAAACTCAGGTAATCGACGAAGCATATAAGGCTGGTATTGTTAATCTTAAAGATGGATCAAAGATCAGAATTGCTTCAGAAGACGCAAAGGCACTTAATGGTCTTTACAAGAAACTTAATGCCTCAAATAAAAAGCAGATGGAGCAGCGCATGATGAAAGACAAAAAGTCTTTCAGTGAGATCATCGCTTTTGCTAAGGAGACAGTAAAATGATTATCAATTTAAAAGGCAATGAAGTAGCGCTGTCTGGCACCGGTAATGGTAATAATTTTTCTGCTGCAACTTGCATCAAGGTAAACGTAACATCAACCGCTGTAATTGAGCTTAGATCAGTGGATAGTGAAGGCGCTCATACACTTATCGGAAACACGACTTTACTTGCTACAAATACGTATTTCATTGAAAAGGATCATACAGATCTAGTTAGACTTGTGAGTGGTACTGCGGTCGGTACGCCTGTTGGCTTCACAATTTCATAAGGAAAGAACAATGAAACTTATCTGCGAAGTAAACGAAGATTTACAATACGTCACAGAAGCTGCTGAAGAAGGCAAAAAGAACTACTTCATCGAAGGCATCTTCATGCAGGGTGATATCAAGAACCGTAATGGTCGGATGTATCCAGCTCAGGTTATTGCTAAAGAAGTCAATCGCTACAATCGTGAATTTGTAGAAAAGAATAGAGCTTTTGGTGAACTTGGTCACCCATCTGGTCCAACAATTAATCTTGACCGTGTATCACATATGATTACAGAACTCAAGCAAGATGGCTCAAACTTCACTGGTAAAGCAAAGATCATGGACACCCCAATGGGTAAGGTTGTTAAAAATCTTATGGATGAGGGTGCAACACTTGGTGTTTCATCAAGAGGCATGGGTTCTCTAAAACAGAACAAGCAAGGTATTATGGAAGTACAGAACGACTTTATGCTAGCAACTGCTGGTGATATTGTTGCTGATCCTTCCGCACCAAATGCATTTATGAAAGGTATTATGGAAGGCGTGGATTGGGTTTACGATGTTGCTTCTGGTTCTTGGCAGGCTCAAGAACAAGTCGAGGAGATGGCTAAGGAAGCTAGAGGACTTTCTAAGAGTCAGCTAGAAGAACAGAAGTTCGCTATGTTTAAGAAGTTTTTGAACACTCTAGCGTAAAAACTACGAAATTATAAATAATATAATAATAAAATACCCTCTGAATTAAGGAGATTTCAAATGTCAGAACAAGAACTTGATGTTCAGCTAGATGAGTTCAAAGCCTCAGGCGAAGATTCTATGCTACCTGAACCTACTGCTGTTAAAGCAAAGAAGCGTATGGCTGATAAGGGCGACGCTGGCGAGAAGGGCGGCAAGCTATCTGATGGTGCTACCAGTGAAGGTGGCGACCAGGTTGATGGCGGCAAGTCCATGAAAAAATCGCCTGCTCGTAAAGCCGATAAGTCAATGGGAGAGCACATTGAGAACGTATTCTCAGGTGAAGATCTTTCAGAAGAATTCAAAGAAAAGGCTGCTGTCATTTTCGAGGCAGTGGTTAATGAGCGTGTAACCGATCGTGTTAACGAAGAAGTTGAACGTCTTGAAGAAGACTTCAGCAGCAAGTTCGAAGAGCATGCTGCAACAGTAACAGAAGATCTCGAGAAAAAGCTCGACACCTATCTGGACTATGTCTCAGAAGAGTGGATGAAGCAGAACGAACTCGCAGTTGAGCGCGGCATTCGTTCCGAGGTTACGGAATCATTCATCAACGGACTCAAGGAGCTCTTCAGTGAGCACCGTATCAGTGTTCCTGATGATGAGGTTGATCTAGTTGCCGAAATGGCTGACAAGATCGAAGAACTTGAGAGCAAGCTAAACGAAGAGACAGATAGAGTTCTTTCTCTCCGCAAGGATCTTGACGAAGCAAAGAAGGTAGAAGTGTTTGAGGAGATCTCTGATGATCTAGCAGACACCCAAGCTGAAAAGCTCCGGTCTCTCACAGAAGGTCTCGAGTATGTTGACCTAGATGACTATCGTCGTAAAGTCGAGATTGTCAAGGAAAACTATTTCAACAAGACCGAAATTACTGAAGAAAAGGATGAACTAGATCCTGTCGATTCTGAAGAGTCAACACAGTATGTTGATCCGAACGTGGCGCGCTACGCTCAGTCAATCACTAAGACTTTCAAAAACATTAAATAATATAAATAATAACAAGAAGCCTACTTTCAAAGGAGACAATCCAAATGCTTATTGAAGAACTAAACAAGAAGTGGCAGCCAGTTCTAGAGCATCCTGAACTCGAAGCCATCTCAGATACACACAAGCGCCAGGTAACTGCGCAGCTCCTCGAAAATACCGAGGCAGCTCTACGCGAGGGCAGTGCTTGGTCAGTCAACAGCCTACTTGCTGAAACACCAGTTAACGCAATTGGCGACGGCACCGGCAACACCGACACATACGATCCTGTTCTAATCAGCCTCGTTCGTCGTGCAATGCCAAACCTAATTGCATATGACATCTGCGGCGTTCAGCCAATGACAGGTCCATCTGGTCTAATCTTCGCAATGAAGAGCCAGTTTGCTAACACAACTGCAGTCACAGGTGAGGCTCTCTTTAACGAAGCCGACACAACCTTCTCCGGAGAAGGTACTGAAGGTACCGACACTGGTGTTGCTGCTGTTGCACGCACAGGTGCTGGTGTCACCACAACCAACATGGAAGCCAACACAGCTTATGCTCAGATGGGCTTCACGATCGATAAGGTCACGGTTACAGCTAAGTCACGTGCTCTAAAGGCTGAGTACACGACAGAACTAGCTCAGGATCTAAAAGCCATTCATGGTCTAGATGCTGAGACAGAGCTAGCTAACATTCTTAGCTCTGAGATTCTAGCTGAAATCAACCGTGAGGTTATTCGCTCAATCTACACAACTGCTAACACTGGTGCTGCTGACATGGCTTCAGCTGGTACATTTGACATGGACGTTGACTCAAATGGTCGTTGGTCAGTTGAGAAGTTCAAGGGTCTCATGTTCCAGATCGAGCGTGAAGCTAACCAGATTGCCAAGAACACACGTCGCGGCAAGGGTAACGTTCTACTCTGTTCTTCAGATGTAGCATCTGCTCTTCAGATGGCTGGCGTTCTTGACTATGCCCCAGCTCTTAACAGCAACGCACTAAACGTTGACGACACAGGCAACACCTTCGCTGGTGTGCTTAACGGTCGCATCCGCGTTTACATTGACCCATATTCCGGTGGCAACTATGCTGTTGTCGGTTATAAGGGCGCTTCAGCGTTCGATGCTGGTATCTTCTACTGCCCATACGTACCACTACAGATGGTCCGTGCGGTTGGTGAAGACAGCTTCCAGCCCAAGATTGGCTTCAAGACCCGCTACGGCATGGTCGCGAATCCATTCGCTACAGCTGCTGGTGCTGGTGCGGTTGACGCATATGACGGTACAGTCGGTGCTAACGATCAGAACCGTTACTATCGTCGCATGCTTGTTTCAAACATCATGTAATAAAAAGAAGAGTGGAGTTAAACCACCGATCTTAAGGGAGCGCTTCGGCGCTCCCTTTTTTTTATATAAATAGACATGCATAACTCATAGGAACTACCATGGCATCAAACTTTCTATCACCGATTGGGTTTAGGTTTTCTTTGCGTAGAACTCCAAACATAGAGTACTATGTACAAGCTGCAACTTTACCATCTCTATCACTACAGCCAGCAGAACTACCTACACCATTTTCTCGTTTATATTTCAATGCTGATCATCTTGAGTTCGGTGAGTTTAGTCTTACGTTCCGCGTGGACGAAGACATGACAAATTACAGAGAAATCTATGATTGGATGATTGGCATTGCCTTCCCAGACAATTTCACAGAACATGCTAATCTCGTAAATAGAAATCCAGGTGACACAAGTGGTGTATTTTCAGATGCCACTCTTACAATTTTAAATTCAACAAATAATCCAAACGTAACTGTACAGTTTGAAGACATCTTTCCAACAAATCTTTCTGAAATTGCATTCGATGTCAGAAACGTCGATGTTGTATATGCAGAAGCAACTGTAACTTTTAGACATAAAAGGTTTACAATTGAACTGACATAGGGTATAATATACCTTTCGTGAACTATTGGATAATGATATGAATATTGATGAAATACACTTGGAGTGGGAAAAAGACTCTGATATTGATATTTCCCAGATATCAGAAGAGGCTCGTAAAGTACCCAAGCTACACGCAAAATACTACAGATTCTATACAACAGAACATAGCGCTCTCCGTAAGCTGAGAGCCGAGCACACAAAACTTGTGAAGCTCAAGCATGAGTATTATGAAGGCTCAATGGCTGAGGAAGATTTGATTGAGCTTGGTTGGGAGCCATATAGAAAGAAGGTTTTGAAGGGCGATATAAATTCTTATATCGAATCTGATAACCAGGTAATCAAACACAAACTACTGATTGGTGAACAAGACGAAAAGGTACAGCTTATTGAAGCTATCATTAAAACATTAAATAACCGTGGGTATCTTTTGAAAACAGCATTAGATTTTGAACGGTTCAGAACTGGAGCTATGTAGAGAATGAGTAAATATGAATCATGGGATATTGGTGGTCAAACAATTAAGATGGACGAACGATACACCGTTAAGGATAACGCTGAACTTAAGAATTTAATTTTAAGTTCAACTCAATTGCATCCAAACAAAAGTACATCAGGACATACACACGCTGGACAAGAGGAAGTGTATATATTTGTAGAGGGTTCTGGCACTATGGAAGTTGATGAGGACAAGTTTGAAGTTGCACAGGGCGACATTGTAACTATCCCTGATGGAGCTTATCATCGTGTTCACTCAAGTGATCTTGGTTGCTACTTTGTATGCGTATTTGATGGTGATCGGAAGCACTAATGAAAATAGGAATTACAGCTTCTACTTTTGATCTTCTTCACGCTGGGCATATACAGATGCTACGCGAAGCCAAAATGCATTGTGATTATTTGATTGCTGCGTTACAAACAGATCCAACTATTGATAGACCGCAAGAAAAAAACAAACCAATACAAACTATTGTTGAGCGTTATGTTCAGTTAAGTGCTGTAAGATACGTGGATGAAATCATTCCATATTCGACTGAAAATGATCTTATAGATATATTAGCGAGCTTTCCTATTGATATTCGTATTCTTGGTGTAGAGTACAGAGATAAAGATTTTACTGGCAGAGACATTTGCAAAAAAAGAGGTATTGAGTTATATTTCAATCAAAGAGATCATAGATTTTCAACAACTGAATTAAGAAATAGAACGAATGGAAACAGTAACAGTATCGAAGGTAAATGATGTTTACATTAAGTGTGATTGTGAAGCCTCTACATCACAAGAGCTAACAGACTACTTCACATTTGATGTACCTAACGCGAAGTTTCATCCACTCTATAGGAATAAAGTGTGGGATGGAAAAATTCGTGTCTTCAACTACATGACCAGACAGGTCTATACTGGACTGCTACCTTACGTTGCTGCATTCTGTGAGTCGAGAGATTACAAACTTGAAATAGCAGATGATCTCCACCCCAAAGAAAGATACGAAGATGATTATGGATACAGACTTGCTACAAAGTATGAAGCGAAGTTTGAATTAAGAGATTATCAGAATGAAGCTGTTGTACATGGGTTGAACAAAACGCGATCGCTGATGGTATGTCCAACTGCTTCTGGTAAGTCGTTTATCATATATTTGTTGACACGACATCACTTGGAACAGGGAAGGAGAGTCCTGATCATTGTTCCAACCACCTCTCTTGTTCAACAAATGCGTTCAGACTTTGTAGAGTATAATAACAATCAAGCCATGGACATTCATATGATCATGGCTGGAGCTGAAAAAGATATTGAAAACAAAATAGTTATATCAACTTGGCAATCGTTGTACAAACTGAAAAAAGACTGGTTCAAAAAGTTCGATGTTGTAGTTGGTGACGAAGCTCATCTATTCAAGGCAAAATCATTAACTGCTATCATGACTAAGCTGATCGAGTGTCCGTATCGTTATGGTTTTACAGGCACATTAGATGGCACACAAACCAACAAGTTAGTCCTAGAGGGTTTATTTGGTGCAGCCAAACAAATCACCACTACCGCTACCTTAATGGAAAATAAGATCCTTGCAGACCTAAATATAAAGGCGATTGTTTTAAAATATCCTGAAGAAGTCTGCAAAATTAACAAGACTCGCGACTATCAAAATGAAATCGACTTCATTGTAAGAAATGATATAAGAAACAAATTTATTGAAACTCTTGCTTTAGAATTGAAGGGTAACACTTTGTTGCTCTTCCAATTTGTCGACAAACACGGAGTACGGCTTTATAATAGTTTAGAAACTACGGATAGGAGAGTGTTCTTTGTGCACGGCGGAGTTAAGTCAGAAGAAAGAGAAGATATTAGAAGAATTGTGGAAAAGGAAGAAAACGCTATCATCATTGCTTCATATGGCACTTTCAGTACTGGCGTTAATATTAGGAACCTTCACAATATTATATTTTCTTCTCCCTCTAAGTCACGCATTCGTAATCTCCAGTCTATTGGGCGGGGTCTTCGGATGTCTAGCACTAAAAAAAGAGTAACTTTGTATGATATAGTTGATGATCTGTCATACAAAAATTATCAAAACTATGCATTGAAACATTTTATGGAACGAGCTGACATATATTCTAAGGAAGGATTTAAATACAAATTGTATTCAGTAAAGTTAGGAGAATAAAATGTGGGACATGGTAGAACGTATGGCGTCTGATCGCCTATGGATATATACTAGTATAGCAGGATCAATTGCTGGCGCAGCATGTCTAGCATATCTCAGTACAACAAGGATCGGTCTTTGGGGCTATGCTCAGTTTGACAAGATCATTGACTTTCTTGTAGAGCGTTGGGGTCTAACGTGGTTGGAACAACCAGAAGACGCTTGGCGAAAACGATATCCAAAGATTACAGCAAAAATTGACGAACTGGAAAAGAGAATCAACAAGCTAGAGGAATAGAAGATGCTAAACATCTATAAACTCATTAATGGCGAAGACCTTATGGGTAACGTGGTGGAAGAGGCTGAAACAGGCTTCTTCATTGAAAATCCTGTCAGCTATGTTACGTCACCTAACCATGGATTTCAGATGAAGGATTGGCTAATTCTTGCAAATACAGATACAATATTTTTAGAAAATAAAAATATCATTGCTGACCTTGGCGCACCAAATGATTTTGGCGCCCAATGTTATGACAGCTTTGTATCTCACAGAAAGGTACAGAAAGATTTTTTATCTCAAAACATAAACGACTTCGATGGAGAAGCTGATGTAACTGATCTTTCTGAAGACGTTAAGGAAATATTTGCAGCTTTACAACCGACAAGTAAATTTGAAGTTAATTAGGTTATCAAGGCGTTAAGTACTATTATACCCTAAAAATAAAAAAAGTCAATAGATAAAAACTACTTGACGAAATAAAGTATTTAAAGTATACTGTTGATATTGTTGACTCTCTTATATAGGATTTAAAATGGCTAAAACACCATATGTAGATAACAAACTATTCCTAGTAGAGATGACGAATTATTATGAAGCAAGAAAAGAAGCGGAGGCGTGTGGAGAAGAACCGCCAAGGATCAATAACTATATTGGCACGTGCATCTATGACATTGCGAATCGTCTCTCTCATAAACCAAATTTCATCAACTATCCCTTCCGCGAAGAAATGGTTGGCGATGGTATAGAAAACGCAATCAAGTGCATCGGCAACTTCGATCCATCTAAGTCAAGCAATCCGTTTGCTTACTTTACGCAGGTGATTTACTTTGCGTTTCTTCGTAGAATTCAAAAAGAAAAAAAGGCTCTTTATATCAAGCACAAAGTAATGGAGAAGAATATCATTGATACTTCTCTTGTTGATACTGGACCTGAGGCTACTCTTTCTGCCATTCCAACTGAATATATGAACGACTTTGTGAAAAATTTCGAAGAGTCTATGGAAGCAAAGAAAAAAGTTGTTGAAAAAAAGAAGAAAGGTGTTGAGAAGTTCTGTGAGGGGGGAGCATGAAGATAGCAATCATTACAGACACACATTGGGGAGTACGAAACGATAATGTGGTTTTTGGTAATCATATTAGTTCTTTTTATGCTGAGCAGTTTTTTCCGTACATTGATCAGCATGGGATTGATACTGTTTTTCATCTTGGTGACGTTTGCGATCGCCGAAAGTATATTAATTATGCAACTGCAGCCCGTTTAGAAAAAGATCTGTTTGAACCACTTGCTGAGCGCGAACTTCAAGTGTATATGGTAGTGGGCAATCACGATACTTATTTCAAGAATACGAATAGTATCAACAGTCTCAAACAGTTGTACGGTCACAGCAAATATGCTGACACTGTAAACATGTACTGGGATCATCCTGTCGAAGTGGATATGGATGGTGAAACCATCATGTTGTGTCCATGGATTTGCCCAGAGAACGCTGAGGTCTCTCTAAAGATGTTAGAAGAAACCAAAGCGCAAGTCGTTATGGGTCACTTTGAGATCCAAGGGTTTGAGATGTACAAGGGTGCTATCAATCATGAGGGGATGGGTCACGACATCTTCAGCAAGTTTGATGTTGTCTGCTCTGGTCACTTCCATCACAAGTCGTCTCATAACAATATTCACTATCTTGGTGCACCTTATGAAATGACTTGGGGCGACTACGATGACCCTCGTGGTTTTCACATCTATGATACAGAGAAAAGAGAGTTGACTTTTATTCAAAATAAGGTTAGAATATTCCATAAGTTGTGGTACAATGATGTAGAAGCCAACGTCGAAGACTTTGAGGCTCCCGAATATCTTGAAAATTGTTTTGTGAAAGTGATCGTGCAAAACAAGACGAATCCGTATATGTTTGATTTGTACATCAATAAACTGCAACAGATTGGCTGCTCTGATATCAAGGTCGTAGATGATCATATGCATCTTGATCTTATTGACGAAGAGTCGCTAATTGATGAAGCTGAAGATACTCTCACAATTTTAAGAAACTACATAGATCAGTTGGACATGAAAGCTGACAAAAGAGATGTCGAAAAGTTCGTCACTAATTTATACAATGAGGCTATTAATCTGTGATAATATTTAAAGAGATTCGTTATCAGAATATCTTATCTACTGGCAACTTTTTCACAACTATCCCACTTAATCAGTCTAAGACTACTCTGATCGTTGGAGAAAACGGTGCAGGGAAGAGCACTATCTTAGATGCTCTTGCCTTTGCGTTGTACGGTAAGCCATTCCGAAAAATCAACAAGCCACAGTTAATGAATTCGATCAACAGTAGAGACCTATTGGTTGAGCTCGATTTCAGTATCGGCGCAAACAAATACACTATTAGGCGCGGTATGCGTCCTAACATTTTTGAGGTTTACGAAAATGATGATCTTCTGAATCAAGATGCAGCTGCTAGAGATTATCAGCAGTACTTGGAAGATAATATTTTGAAAATGAACTTCAAGTCTTTTGGACAAATCGTAGTACTCGGTAGTTCTACATTCGTTCCTTTCATGCAGTTACCAGCAGGTCATCGTCGCGAGATTATTGAAGATCTACTCGATATTCAAATCTTCACGATAATGAACACTCTACTAAAAGAAAAACTGGCTCAGAACAAAAGTGATCTCAGAGATGCCAAGTATCAAATCGATATTGTACAAGAAAGAATCTCAGCAGCAAATAAACATAACGCATCTATAATTG
>Ga0222718_10005044_pt1 | contig 10800 bp, 6 predicted proteins | sample C33_27DmetaG_FD_165045 | JGI IMG/M metagenome (GOLD analysis project Ga0222718, IMG submission 165045) | Estuarine water microbial communities from San Francisco Bay, California, United States - C33_27D | ecosystem: Environmental > Aquatic > Marine > Unclassified | place: USA: California... | reverse complement strand
ATTACACATGGCAATGCGGTGAAACGTTTGCTTCAAGAAAAACTTGGGAGCGATTACACAGTGGAGTTGGCTATGCGCTACAAGAATCCGAGTATTCCATCCGTGCTCGATCGCATTCACAAATCAAATCCAAATAAAATAATCGTTATACCACTCTTTCCGCACTATGCCTCAGCAAGTACAGGGTCGGCTCTAGAGGCAGTGATGGACGAAATAAAGCGCTGGTGGGTTATTCCCGAATTGTCTTTTGTGAGTCAATATTGGGATCATCCAAAATATATTGAAGCCTTTGTGGAACGCGGTAACCAATATAACTGGAAAGACTATGATCATGTGATCTTCTCTTACCATGGCTTACCTGAAAGACAGGTAGATAAGGTTTACAACGAGGGCTTATGCAACGACAGAGATTGCCTACACGAAGTGAATGATGAGAATAAGTATTGCTATAAAGCAACGTGCTATGGTACTACTCGGTTGATTGCCGAAAAAATGAATATTCCGGAAGAAAAATACACAGTAAGCTTTCAATCTAGGCTCGACAATAAATGGATTGAGCCATTCAGCGATGCTATTGTTGAACAAAAGGCAAAAGAAGGCGCCAAAAAACTGCTCATTTTCTCGCCCGCTTTTGTTGCAGACTGCCTCGAAACAACCATTGAAATTGGTGTAGAATACCAAGAGATATTTGAGGAGCATGGCGGTGAGAAAGTCCAATTGGTAGAAAGCCTCAACGATCACCCCATATGGATTGAAGCACTTGAAGAAATGGTAAAGTCCAGATAATGTCTAGGCGGTTTATTCATAAACCCATCGAGGATGATTTTCATAACAAACTAATTGAATGGCTGGGCGGCCAAGAAGTATCCTTCTGCTTTAAGGGTCACGGCTGGGGAGCGCATTGCAACGCTTCTTTCGATTTGTATGCTGGCGCAGCGATTCACAGCATGCCTTCTCGCTTCAATGAATACGCAGAGTTTATTGAATCAGACAATGATTTCATATTCACCGCCATTCCATATGACTTCAAAAATAAATTGGAAGATCTCAAGTCAGACAATATTGATGAGGTGGGCTTCGTAGATCCTGTGATATTTATACCACAAATCACTTTCAAAATTTTGAAATCCAACTTAACCGTTGGTTTCTTGCCTGAATATAATACCAAGGTAGAAGTTGATCAATTAATCGATAAGATCAAAAACCTGATTCCGAAATCCATCGGTATTGCCTCAAAATCTCGTACACCTAAGCAAAGAATGAATCGAGACTCATACCTGGAAAGGATTAAAACCTGCAAACAGCGTTTAACACAGGGAGACATCTATCAAGCCAATATTTGCCAAGAATTCTATTGGTCTGATTGTCAATTGTATGGACCAGAAGTATTCACTCGTGGCTTTGAATCAAATCCGAATCCATTCTCGGTTTATTTCAAGCATAAACACATTCATTGCTTGAGCTGGAGTCCTGAGCGATTCCTGAGCGTTTGTGACAGACAAATCATGTCTCAACCAATGAAGGGAACAGCGCCTCGAGGCAACACACCTAAGGAAGATGAACGGTTAAAAGATCTTCTAAGAAAATCTGAGAAAGATAGGCGAGAAAATGTGATGATAGTGGATATGGTGAGGAACGATTTGAGCGCACATGCAACCAAAGGAAGTGTGAATGTTTCTGACCTCTACACCATTGAAACCTATCCTAGAGTTCACCAAATGCACAGCACTGTCACTGCAGAGATAAAACAAGGTTCTCGACTTCTTGATGCACTTGTGGCAGCATTTCCAATGGCAAGTATGACCGGAGCTCCAAAAATTCGAGCTATGGAAATCATTGAAAACCTTGAAGTAACCAAACGTGGATTATTTTCCGGAACCATTGGATTTTTTACCCCAGAAAAAAATGCTGACTTTAACGTGATTATTCGATCGTTGATATATAACGAAAATCGTGGACATCTCTCGTGCCACGTGGGTGGTGGTATAACCGATTTAAGCAATCCTGAAGCAGAGTATGAGGAGTGCCTTACAAAGGTTTCTCCCATATTAGATTTAGTGAACGCATTACACCATTGATATTAAGTTTGCTTTATGCTCAGCGCAGAAGGTTTCATTCAAAAACATCGGCTCATCAACAAGCAAGAAAAAGTGCTCATTGGTGTAAGCGGTGGTATGGACAGTGTGGCACTGGCGAATTTTTTACATCAAATCGGGTATAAGATTGGTATTGCTCATGTCAATTATCAATTGCGTGGAAACGACTCGAATTTAGATATGGAATTGGTTGAGAACCTTGCCAACAAGCTGAATGTCAAGTTTCACCTCATCAAAAAAACAAAACCTGAATCAAGTGTAAATACCCAACTGTGGGCCCGAAGTTTACGCTATGAATTTTTCAATGACTTATGCTTCGAATTTGGGTATGAAAAAATCGCAACCGCGCATCACTCCAATGACTCGCTTGAAACCATGCTCATCAACTTAAGTCGTGGCACGGGCATCAATGGTCTTTCTGGAATACCTAAACAGCGCGGCAATATTGTTCGCCCCTTTTTAGAAACTACGAGGCAAGATATTGAAGCATATGTCGAGGAGCACAACCTCGAGTACAGAGAGGATATGAGTAATCATCAATCTGACTACTTGAGAAACATTTTTCGCAACCAGGTATTACCAATCCTCGAAGATTATGATGGCGATATATTAAAGAAGTTAATGGCCTCAAACAAGAATCTGAAAGATGACTCGCATGCCCTCAATGAGCTTTGTCAAGCGTTCGTGGCAACTCACTTCAACGGCCAAACCATTAATCTAACAGAAATTCCTGAATCCTTACGAGCCACAGTGCTATATCATATTTTACGGCCATACGGCTTCAACAGAAATCAATGCTTAGATATTGTTGAAGCCTTTAGTGGTTCCATGATTGAAACGGCCAGTCATGTCGCCAACAAAAAAGGTGATCAACTGATTATAACCACAAAAGCTTACGAAACAGAGCACATTCACATCACCACCGAAGGATTATTTCGGTGCAACGGACAAACGCTAGCTTTAGCCAAACACGCATTTTTAAAAGATAAAATGCCGAGAAAACCTACACATGTTTGGGCTGATTCGATCAAAGTCGGATTCCCCTTAGTTTGGAAAACAGTAGATAAAGGGGAGCGGTTTCAGCCTTTGGGAGCGACCTATTTTGTGGACGTATTTGACTATTTAAAAGATGCTGGATTTGACCAGACCACCCGAAAACGTGTCAAGGCCATATATGATTCAAGCGAATGCATAGTTTGGATACCCAACGTTCAATTATCAGAGCATGTGAAATGTGATGCTAATACAGCTCGTGTACTATCTCTCAACCTGTCAATAGATCAAAATCCATCATGATTCTCCTTATAAGATTAAATCAATTTACTTTTAAGCCGTGACAGAGCAGCTCGCATTTCAAGAAACTCAATACTTAGGTTTTAACCGTTTTGGCCTTGTACGCAGAATGGTGATTATGCTCTTCTGCTTTCTATTCTATTTTGCTTCTGAAGATACCAAGGGCGAAACCGCAGATTTGTTTTTCTATTTGGGTTTAGGCATTTTGGTGATGAGTGGGGGTGCGATGATGTTTGCTCATCTCAAAACAGAGGTGAAAGGGAAAAAGCTTATTCTCAGAGGCCCAATCACCCACCGCAGAGTTGAGCTCAATTTAAGTGGAATTGAATCTGTTGAAGTAAAGCCTTATTCACGATTCATAATGAATCGTCCCATGTTTAACCTGCACAAAAAAAATGCACGCAGATTTTATACGCATGGTGCTATGTGTATTGAATTCACTTCAGCGGATGGGGAAGTTGTGAAGGTTGGTAGTCAGCGTCCTGAAGAGCTAAAACGAGCTATCGAAGCCGCGGCAAAAAAATAAGCCCCCAATTATTCATTGAGGGCTCATTCTATTATTTTATGTATTCGTGAATTATGATTTCACGAACCGAACGATATCTCCTTTGTCACTTTCTACGAAGTAGATTCCTGAATTCAATGCGCTGATATCTATTCTATTTGTAATTGTCTCTGATATAACCGTGCGACCTGTCATATCAATTACGCGATAATTCCCTTTCTTGTCAATGTTGACGAAATCATGAGCAGGATTTGGGTAAATAGCAATTTCTGATTGACCATTCACTTCTGAAATTCCCGCTGGAACAATAGCACCGTTGATTTTGAAAACACTCACTGTGCCGCTCACCTCATTTGAAGTAACAAGGTAAAAGATGCTGTCTTTGGAGTACTTACCATCGATAAAAAGCACATCCTCACAACCTAAGTCACCAACTGCTGCAAGCTGGGCAGCCGTTGGATCTGGGTCTCCTTCGCCATCCACATCAAATTCCACAGAGAAATCTCTATTGTTGATGTACTGCACGTAAACTGGAGCTGTTGGGTCAGTGATGTCGTACATCATGATTCCACCGATGCGCTCAAGACCGATAAAAGCATAGTGCTTTCCATTAATTGTTGCAACTTCAATTGCCTCAGGTTCTGGTCCTTTATCATCAGATCGTGCATCAAATGAGTCATTTTCATCGTTGGTTGAGTTGAAGTTATCTTCTTCTTCCATTGCGATGGTTTGCTCAAACTCATCACCAGAATCATAAATAAGCGACCCGCTAGTATTCCAAATACTGAATGATCGGGCACCATAGGTGTAAATCTCATCAAAATCACCATCGCCATCGGTGTCACCCATGCTTGTGGTTACATTAATTCTACCTCCATTTTCATCCTCCTTCAGGGTAGCTGCGTCAGGGAATACCGTTGAATCTAAATCAATGTCTTTCAATCGCTCTTCTTCGCTGTAGCCATCATAGTCTCTGGAATCGCCTTCGTTGGCTGTGAGGATATAGGTAACCCCAGCAATGTCAATTGTTGTGATTGCATCAGGTAAGTATAACCCGCGGAAAGGATAAGTAGTGATATTAATTTCATCGTCTCGGTTGCTTGCATCTAAACCATTGCCGGCCACTGAATGATCTTTATAGCCTAAAGGGTGCACATCAACCAATTCCTTAGTTGAAAGATTAACAACCATAACAGCATTGTTTTCTTGCATGGCCACAAACGCTGTACTGTTATCTTCACTGATAGCAACATACTCAGGCTCGAAGTTTGCATCATCGCTGAGGTCACCAACTACTGCTACGTCATCAACCTGCCATACCTTACAACCTCCAGCATTTGAGGTATATAAAAAGGCAATGTGTACGCTCTCTCCGGCATATTCCTCTAAGTCAATATCTCCAGAAGCTTCCCACTCATAACCACCATTTGCTGGCCATGTGGCTTCATCCGTAAGAGTGTCCCATGAGGCAGCAAGTACATCAGAACCATCAAAGTCAGTTGAAATCAACAATTCCAAATCCGGACCTCCAAAGTTGTAGGCAGATAAGAAACTCAGTCTTACAGCTTCGTATTCTGGAATATCAAACTCTTCTGAGATTAAGTAATCCTCATTGTCTTGACAACCTCCATCAAATCCTGACATTCTTGCATAGAGATTACCAGAACCAGATGGAAATTCATACTCATGCCACTGTCTTGATGCTCCTTGAAGGTTAAATTGCTCCCAATAAACAAAGACAGTATCAAAGTTGATGGTGTCTTCCTCTTGAAAATCATCACTGGCAATTTCTAGATCTGTATTTCCAAATATGCGCACACCGTCCCATGATCCGCTGTAATCACTGATCATTATTTCGGTCACGTTTGCTTGAGTAACTGATGCCACTCCACCAGATATGTCTACTATGGTAATTGACCCTTCTGGATCTTCGGTCCAATCATCATTAGGCTCACCTTCATTCGCAGCGACTACAAGACTTCCATCACGGTTAAAAGTTACCATATCCGGTAAATAACCCGCTTCTACCTCAGCAAGGAAAGTACCAACAGAATCGAAGAATACGATTTTGCCTCGGTCCATAGTTTCCGCTCCTTCCACTGCAACTGCAATAATTCCTTGGTAAGCCGATACGCTATTAACGCCATCGCCATAAGCATCAAGGTCAATTTCTGACTCAAGTGCCAATGCCGTTGGGTCATCGAAATTGATGATTCCCACACTGTTTGCATCCGCATTGGTGAAGTAAAGTCGATTTGAGAGCGCATCGTAAGTAACGATCTCTGCAGCTCCTTCATCAAACACACCAGATTGGTATGAAGAAAGATATTCGAGGCTGAGTTCTTGCGCTGAACTCGATAGTGCCAATGCCATGGTAATGGCAAAAAAGTATAGTTTTTTCATTGTGCTAGATTTTAATGCGAAGCTCTTTAGCACAAGCGTAAATGGGCTTAACCCAGCATTACACTTACGTAACACCACTGCAACAAAAACTTTATGCTTTTATTAAGTTGTGTAAACTCAATATTAAAATGGCGAGATGGTAATGCCTAAACTCAAAGCATTCATTTCACTCTGACCCTTTCCAGGCTGAAAAAATGTGGATAGTGAATAATATCCTGTTAACATCAAGCTACCATATCCGAATCGGAAAGTAGGTCCGTATCTGAATTTAGCGACATGTGGATAATGGTAGAGTTTTGTCTTAAAACCTTCTCCATCAATGATTTTTTCGTGTGCGTTAATTAGATATCCTCCGCGTGCTCCAACCGCTACCTTCCACCGGTGACCATGTTTATCCTCTTGGGTTCTAAATCGAAGTTCAATGGGCACATCCACATAGTTTAGGGAAATTTTACCTCGTTCTCGCTCTGCCTCTGTTTTCACAATAAATGCAGCGGTTTCCGTACCCGGCACCTTTTCAACTTGCGCATTGGTATAATAATTATGAGAGGTAAATCCTGCGCCACCCGCCACGCTGAATGTTCCATCTGCCTTGATGGGCTGATCAAATAATAGGCTGACGTGAATGCCTCTTCCGTGCCATTTCTGCTCCACTCCTGTCCCAACCCAACCAACGAGTCTATCCCAGTTTAAGTCAACAAGCAACATGTCCAAACGAGGTTTTTTATCGGGCTCTCTATTGACCCTCACTTGTGCTGTATCCACTTGAGATATGACTGGAAAGCCTAGCGTTATAAGAAGAAAAAATACCAGATGTTTCATGCGCTATAATCGAGATCAAATGTAACAGTTGATACGGTCACGAAGACGAATACAACCGTATGTTTGTTGTAATCGTCCAAGATATATGCGTTTCAGTATCATTCTACTTTTATCGGCCTTCTTTGGCACCTCGGTTGCCCAGCAAAACATCGGTTTCGAGCTTATTGATTCCGTAGCCGCGGTGCGAAACGGAGAAACCCTCAGCGCAGCATGGGCTGGCGGAATGAATAATCCACAGTTTAGCGTGGTGGATATCACTGGGAATAGTGATATGGAAATCTTCGTTTATGATCGGGATGGTTCACTCAGAAAAGGCTTTAAATACAATCCAGCCACGGGAAAACACGATTGGATAAAAACCATCCCTGAGACATCGGAGCCTTTCCACAGTCTGTTTCCTTTGGCTGAAGATCGAGGTTTCTGTCTGCTCCGCGATTATGATGGCGATGGGGATATGGATGTTTTCACCTTATCAAATTTCACCAGCATTAAAGTATTCCGAAACGATGGAAATGGAGAATATACCGTGGTGAAAGAGGCATTGACCTTCACACATGGGTCAAATGAAACGGCTTTTCGGTTAATAAAAAACACCATTCCAGTAATCAAGGACCTTGATGAGGATGGTGACCTAGATCTCATGTTTTTCCCTTTGAACACTGCTCCATTTAACTGCGGCTCGTTTGCTACATTCTTAAATCAATCTATTGAAGAATATGGCACTGCAGACAGTTTGGAGTTTATTATTGGAAGCTATTGCTGGGGAGGCATTCGGGTTGGGTTCAATGCGCAAAGCGATACATTTCAATTTGAAGAATATGAATGTGGGCCAAACTCATGTGAAGAAACGGCAAGCCGAGAAAAGCATCAAACAATGACCCAAAACCTTCATGATATGAACGGTGATGGCACTTTGGATCTTTTGACTACATACGATCACAACGATGAACTGTTCTACACACCAAATTTTGGTGACAATCTCAATGGAGATTTAGATCTGTCTGCCACAGATTATGAGTTTCCATCGAATGATGTAAAGGTGGATGTGGAGAATCAGCCTTATCCTTATTTCATCGATGTTGATTTGGATGGTGATGATGATATGATCATTTCAGCCAATCAAATTAATAGTGTCAGTAGTCTTGAGGGAGACACTTCAGAATCTGTATTTACTGATGCTCTTTATGAGAACGTAGGATCTAACAGCGCCCCAGTTTTTGAACTCAAGGGCGATGGCTTTCTTTCTGCGCAAATGATTGATATCGGCCTACAGTCAATGCCAACATTCTGTGATCTAAATGGTGATTCACTTCTCGATATCATGGTTGGGAGCATCGGATACAATAGCTTTTACCCAGTATTGAGCGGAGCTCAAATTCACTACTTCAAAAACATAGGGACCATAGGAGCCCCTGTTTACACTCCAGAGCCATTAACGATCTTTGGACTTCAAGATTTAGATTTAAGATCAGCGCACCCTGCGCTTGCTGATTTGGATAACGATGGCGATCAAGACCTAGTAATCGGTGATCACACCGGACATCTACAGTACTTTGAAAACACAGGAACTCCGAATACCCCGGCATTCATCGTTCTTACTCCAAACTATGAGTTAATTGACGCAGGTGGTGCAGCACATCCTCACTTTTATGATCTGAATAACGATGGTAAGCTCGACCTTCTGGTTGGTGATGAATACGGCAGAATCCAATACTATGAAAATCAGGGAACCAAAGAAGAACCTAATTTTCCTGCCCAACCTACCATTAAAGACTTTGGAAAAATTGACGTATTCAGCGATTATGGTGGTCAAGCTTCTCCATACCTGACAAGGCAAGCAGACAGCACAGATAATCTCTTCTTATTCGTAGGTACGGCATCGGGACAGATTAATGTATACGGCCCCATCACTTCCCTAGGCGACACGTTTGAATTGGCCGACTCTATCGTATTGGAAGCCACGAATACGAGCATTGCAGGTGCCAACATTATTGGAGGGGAGCGACCAGAACTCATCATTGGACAGCATGCTGGTGGCTTATATATGATGCAAAAAGAAAATGATCAGGCGCTGGGTATAGCTGCGGTAAGCCCCATTGAATCCAGCCTAAAAATCCACCCAAACCCTACCACAGGTCTAGCCATTGTTTCAGGAGCGATTAACGAAAAAAATGCATGGATTACCGTGACTAGCCTGAATGGGAGTGAGGTGATGCAAAGGCGAGTGCAATCTGAATCGGCTGGAATGATAAACGAAACCATAGATTTAGACCACTTTCCTTCGGGTGTTTACATCGTCTCTTTAAAAACATCCTCAAGTCTTGAATGGGTAAGGTTATTAAAGCAGTAGCAGTATTTATCACGGTCATTTCTATCGGATTTTCAATTCATGGTCAATCCAACTTAGGCTTTACCGAGTCTGATAATCTGAACTTCTCTTTCGATGGGGCGCTCCGCATGCCTACTGTAGGCGGATTTACCAATCCTCAATTCTCAGAAATTGACCTAAACCAAGATGGCGCGCAAGACTTATTTGTTTTTGATCGAGCAAAAAACACTTGGCGCACCTTCCTTTTTAACACTACCACAAGCCGTTATGACTATGCTCCTAATTATGAGTCACAATTCCCAGCAGACTTAAAGGACATGGTGCTGCTCAGAGACTATAACTGTGATGGTCACCCTGATATTTTTGACTTCAAAACAGGTGGCTTTAGGGTGCATCGATGCATCGCTCAAAATCCATGGAAATTTGAATTAGCCACCGAGGCCATCATTTCCGACTACGGTTCGGTGGTGACAGAGGCTTTTCTATTGCCCGGTGATGTACCTGCCATTATCGATATCGACTTCGATGGTGATATGGATATTCTTGCCTTTGGCAATGGCGATACGGAAAACACTCTGGTATTACATGAAAACCAGAGTCAAGATCAATATGGTAATTGCGATAGCCTTGAGTTTTTAGTGACCACGAGTTGCTGGGGCGGATTTCAAGAGCCCCCAAATAGTAGCACTTTAGAAGCCATCGCATGTAGACCTGAAATTACGCCACCCATCAATTGGCAAGACCATGCTGCACGATTCCATCCTGGGTCAACCATTTTTTTTGATGATGTAGATGCCGATGGTGATTACGACATCACTTTAGGAGATATTCAAACCACCGAATTCGTATTCGCTGAGAATATAGGTTCGGCATCGTCACCTGAAATTGATGTGAATACCCAAACTACCGACTTCCCGAACAGCACAAATCCAGTGAAAATGCAGTATATGACTGCTGCATACGGTGCAGATATTGACCATGATGGTAAGCGTGACCTTATTGCAACCACCAATAATCGAATCGATAGCTCCTGCAATGCCGGCCATGTATGGAGCTATAGAAATGTGGCCACCAACGGATCGGAATACCAGCTTTCTGAAAAATCATTCCTATTGCAAGACATGCTTGATCTTGGTACTGGAGCGGTGCCATTGGTTTTTGATGTAGATGGAGATAATTTGAATGATCTATTGGTTGCCACTGACTTCTTTCGATCGCCCGCAGCGTTTAAGTCGAGTAGAATTTATTACTTCAGAAACGAGGGTTCGAGCATCAATCCATCATTCAATCTTGAAAACGATGACTACGCATCCATATCAGATTTCGATTTTAGAGCTGCGGTTCCCACCCTT
>Ga0222718_10005041_pt1 | contig 10803 bp, 23 predicted proteins | sample C33_27DmetaG_FD_165045 | JGI IMG/M metagenome (GOLD analysis project Ga0222718, IMG submission 165045) | Estuarine water microbial communities from San Francisco Bay, California, United States - C33_27D | ecosystem: Environmental > Aquatic > Marine > Unclassified | place: USA: California... | reverse complement strand
CAACCCAAGAGTGTTGTGAACACCCATCATGCCAGCAGCCCAATCCACCGTTTTATTGTACAAGATGTAATAGTCTTCCTATTGACGGTTGGGTTCCTTTCATGGTTCTTCTAGGTTTAGTTATTGGAATATTTAGTATGAAAAAATATGGGAAGACCAGCTAAGATACTTAAAAAAGAGGATATCTTAAGAGCTATGAAGACTACTAGGTCTAACAGAGCTGCCGCAAGATATCTTCATGTATCTTTTACTCATTATAAAAAGTACGCTAAGGTATATAAAGATGATGAGTCTGGTTCTACTTTGTACGAGTTACATAAAAATCAGGCTGGTAAAGGAATTCCTAAATACCTATCCAATGGAGGTAAAGAGCCTCCTATTATGGATTTAATTGAAGGAAGAGTTCCTGTTGAGCATTTTGATCCAAAAAAGATCAAACAGAGAATAGTGTTTGAAGCTTTAATAGAAGAGAAATGCTCTCATTGCGGATTCTCAGAAAGAAGAGTTATAGATACAAAAGTACCTTTAATGCTTCATCACAGAGATGGAAATAAAAAAAATTGGAACTTAGATAATATTCATTTTTTATGTTATAATTGTTCTTTCTTATACGCCACTTCTCCTATAACAGATGAGCAGGTAGAAGCAGCAGAAGATTATTTAGATAAAAATGTAGAGCAAATAGATTGGGAACTAGACGAGCATCATATTGAGCACCTAAAAGAATTAGGCCTATACCAGGAAGAAGAAAAACCAGGAGAAAAATACATAAGCCGTCAATAGCTATTTATAAACATGGCACAAAAGAAAGTAAATAAGTTCTCAACTTTTAAAAAGAAAAAACCTCTAGAAAGAAAAATAGCTGATGAGTTAGTTAAAAAATCAGAGGAGAATGAGAAGTTAAGAGAGAAAGATATAGGTACATCTTTTTTAGATTTATTTTAGAAAATAGTTGCCTAACTGAGATCTATTTCTTATATTTAGATATATTTAAAAAGATAAAGGTTATGAAAGTATTTAAAGATTTACAATTTAATTCAAGTAAGTTTGGTGGCGGTATTGGTGCTACAATGAGATTCGATAACGGGTTTGAGATTAGTGTTCAAGCAGGTTCATTTAATTACTCAACCCCTAAAAAGGATTTGAAAGGTCCTGATGATTTTGTCTCATTTGAGGTAGCAGTATATGGTCCTCCTAATGGTGATTTTGTTACTAAAGATTTTGTACCTGATCATGAAGAGGATGTTTTGGGTTGGCAAGATCGAGGACAGATTAATGCACTAATGCTTCTAATTCAAAATCAAAAATAATATGGCTAAGTATACAAATCGTTATAATGATGTTTTTACATTTACTAAACAAGAGGATGGTAATGTGTTATGGGAAGGTAATTTTGAATACCATAGAATAGGCTTTGCCAAAAACTCAGATAATATAAACATGGTTGATCCTTCTGGAGGACCTTATATTAAAGCAGGCCAAATGCTATCTCATATTATTTTTGATGATGAATTTAATGTTATAGTAGAATCGTTTGAATCAATTGATACTGGTTATCTGATTAAAACCAAAGAGCATAAAGTAGATCCAGATGACTTTTCTCATCTAGAAGATAGAAACATAATCGGAGGTATTATATAAAATCTAAGTTAGTATGGCTGAAAAGACAGGAGATTTAATCAAGCTTCAGTTTGATTTTAATACTGCCGGATGTCTAGAGATTAAACTTAACGGTACCTGGTTTAGAGCTACCGCTACAGACTTTAGATCCTTTGACGGTAAGAGAAGAATAACTGAACCTGAATATATTGAAAAAGGTATTGTTCATGTTCCTTTAGTAACTTATGATTATACTGGACCGGTTTATATGTACGGAACTAATAAAGAAGTAGAGCAGATAGACGAAGGTAAGATAGTAACGAGTGCTTACTGGGAAACACAAAGAGGTAATTCAGAAAAAAGAAGACGATGAAAAAGTTTCATTTTGAAAATACAACCGAATTTGAAAAAGTATTCAAAGGAACTGATATTAGAATCACAGATGCTATAGTAGCAGGAATACAGGAGGCTTTATCCTTTCAAAAAAAGACTGCTTCATTATTTGAAGTTACTTTTGATCATGAAGAAATAGCTTTTGAAATTTCTCTACAGTCCGGTCAATGGGAGATAGCTTTAGAAAGTTGTTTAAATCATTACAGAGAAATAGAAGAAGCAGATAAAGCTATTGATACTTACCTACTACAAAAAGAAGTTCGTAAATGGTTAAGCTAATATTCTTAGATAATAACTACTACCAGCTTGTTAGAGAGATAAGTATGGATCAAGTAGGAGATAAAATGGAAAGTCTAAAAGCATGGAGAGATATGCTTCATTGCGATCATGTTCTAAGATATCAAGGTAAGTACCTAATGGTAAGAAGAGTTTTAGATGCAGAAGTAGTCTAAAGTACGGACCAGTAGCTCAGCTGGATAGAGCATCTGCCTTCTAAGCAGACGGTCACAGGTTCGAATCCTGTCTGGTTCACAAAAAAAAATAAAAAAAGTTAGTAAGACAGTTGTTTACTAACATAATATTTCTTATATTTAAGTATAAATAAAAATTTAAAGATAAGGTTATGGCAGATTTAATTCAAAGTTTTGAAAAAGGTTTAGATTCTTACCTAACAAAGGATCAGTTAAGAAAAGTATGTCCTGTAGCTTTTAAAGAAGCTCCTACTAATCCAGATGTTACTGATAAGTATTTGTTTGTAAATACTGAAACTATCATCGATGATTTAGATAAGTTAGGATGGAAGCCGGTATCAGCTGCTATGCGTAAGAGCAGAGGAAAAGATACTATCTTCTCAAAGCATATGGTTACTTTCCAAAACCCGGATATCAAAATTACCTCTAAAGATGGTGATGATGCTTTTCCCCGTATTATTATGACTAACAGTCATGACGGACTTCAGGCTTTTAAATTCTCTGTAGGTATTTTTCGATTAGTTTGTTCTAATGGATTAGTTGTTGCTGATGAGAAGTTTTCTGAATTCAAAATACGACATAAAGGTTATACGTTTGGCGAGCTTAGAGAAGTTGTAGCACAGGCAGTCAATGATTTACCTAATAAGGTAGAAGTGTTAAATAAAATGCGAAATAAAATACTTACACAAGATGAAAAGCAGAAACTTGCTTTGGACGCTCTTCTTATTAGAGCTGGGATTTCTCCTGGTTCGGATAAAGCGAAAGAGTTCAAATATGATCAAGAAACTATCCAAGATATTTTAGAACCTAAGCGTAAGGAAGATACCGGAGATGATCTCTGGAAGACCTTTAATGTCATCCAGGAGAAGATTACTCAAGGAGAATTTCATGCTGCTTTAGTAGGTGCTAAAGTTCGTAAGGTCCGTAAGATTAAATCTTTTGAGAAGGATCTTCAGGTAAATAAAGAGTTGTTCAAGTTAGCAACAGCTTTAGTATAATGTGTTTATGTACAGGAATATTAGAAGTAAGTGCTCTGGCTTTAGTAGCCGGGGCAGTTACCTCTTATAAAAAGAAACGCAATGGAGAAAAAAGTTCTTAAAATGAATATGTTAGAAAGGTTTGAATACCTTAATAAACAGAAATTAAAAACCTTTAATAAAGGTACTAAAAAACAACAATCTAAGAAAAAATGATAACATTAATTACAATAGTAGTTTTGTGGGCATTAGCCGCTTATGTATTAACAGAAAATATAGAAGATTAAAAAGTTATGAGAGAATTATATTACGTACCGTCCTTAAGAGTGAATTCAAAGATCTCAGATTTAGTTATTGACGGCAATCATATTGCTATAGATGGCATTACCTACCAGAGATTATCTCGTAAGCCTAGAGGCCGTTCCTTAAAAAGAAAACTAAAAAATTTAGAAACTGATACTAGAATCTTAATTTATTCTTAATGGCACTTTGGAGTGTAAATGATGAAATAGTATACTCTGATGGTCCTTTGTCTATATCGGCAAAGGAAATGTCTGGAGTATTTGTTCAAAGACATTTTTATAAAGTTCCTTTCTCAAATGTAGGTAAAGGAGGTATAATTAAAACCTCTAGTGATAGATATGTACATATGCCTTCCTGGATAGAAGTACATCCTAAAACCACAATAGCAGACATACAAGTTCAGAAAGATCCGTTTGAAGAGCTATTTATAGAAAAGAAAACTTGGACGTTTAAGTCTGCTTCTTCTGATAAGGAGTATACTGTCAAGCAAGGTAAGAACGGACTGTATTGCGATTGCTGGGGCTATATAGCTCATAAGCGTTGCAAGCATGTAAAGCAGGTAAAAGAAGAATTATGCTAACATACCTTTTTATTGGAGCAGTCTGGTCAATGTGGCTTGAATACTACACTACAAGAAACTTAGAAGGGCTCTATGGGAGTTCTTGGGTATTAGGAGAGAGGATATTTCATATAGCAGTCTGGCCGTACAGTTTTCTGGTTTTTCTTTTCGCATTGATAAAAGAATTTATATCCAGGATTAAATAATGAATCTACTTTTTACTAAAATCTTTTCTATAGCAAGATGGTTTGTATTTGCAATTTTATTGCAGATAATTTTAATCCCTCTTGCTTATTTTTTTTATGTTCCGGCCTACTTACTTAGAAAACCTCTAAGAAAAGGTTATTACGGAAATACTATCTTACTCAAATTGCTTTCTATTCCTCTTTGGATTTTCTTAGACGATGAAGCTCTTGAACTTTCTGGAGATGAATATGGAGAGATATGGTGGAAAAAAGCTAATAACATAGACATAAGCAAATTAAATGAGTTCCAGAAGTTTATAGTAGCTTATAAATGGGCTGTAATTAGAAATCCTGCTTGGAATCAATACGAACTGCTTAAACCAAAACAAGGTTCCCCTAAGTTTGTAGATATGTATGGGTATACTTCAGGAGAGTGGAATGACTTCTGTGTACTTAAATGGGAGATAGATGGACAGTATTCAGATAATATGGGACAATGTGTAAGCAGGAGATATAGTATTTTTGGTAATTTAGTTCTCTGGTACAAAGTAGAAGATAAACTTTACTGGAGATATTCTTATGCTAATAAATTTCTTGGCCGATGGTTTGAATTACATTTAGGAACTAACGATAAAAGATATACAGTAAGATTTAAAATTAAAAAAGCAGATATTTGCCCCAACTAAAACAACACAATGAAAACAAAATTACCTTTACTATTCAGTTTATGTTGCACCCTAGCATTTAGTCAGGTTGGAATTGGAACTACAGACCCAAAAGCAACCCTACACATAGAAGCGTCAGAAGATTCTCCTATGAATCAGAGAGGCTTAATCCTTCCCACAATCCATACCCTACCAGAAAATACCCCTGAAGATCCTATTAGAAAAGGTTTGTTAGTCTATTATGATGGCACAGACGAATTGCTAGGTCAGGAAGAAGGTTTGTTTATATACGTTGAAGGCTGGAAAACCCTAAACGTTACTCAGCAGGAAAACATTTTATATACTGGTGGTGAACTATATGTGAAAGATCCTTTAAGAGATAAATTTCTAAGTTCCTCTACTATTACTCTTGTATTTTCAGAAGATGATAGAAGAGTTGATGATAAGTTTCTTACTCCTTCTGGAGGTACTCAAAATGGTGCTTATGACCAGGCAGGATACTTAATGCCTTTTGACTGTACTGTTGTATTTACTTCTATATTTGGAACAGGAGGTACTTCCAATATGGCATTTGACCTGATCCGAATTAGAAACGGAGAAAAAACTGTAGTAGGTACTTTTGAATTGGAAAATTATAGATTTATTTCTTTAGACCAAGATATAGATTTCGATGCTGGAGATATTCTTCAATATTATGTTAGAAGAGATGGAGATATAGATCATCCTCAAGTAATTTTAGGTTTTAAACGTAGATTATAATTCATTTTAAAAAAAGTTTAAAATTTTTTAAAAAAAGTTTACTAACATACTTCTCTGTAAGCCCTTCTTTTTGAAGGGTTTCCTATTTTCCGTAGAAAAAAAAACATTAAAAAACATCGATGAACGGTACGTTTTTATCGATGAACGCACCTGTTTTTGTTTTTCTAGGCCTATTTATAAGCGTAGAACATCGATGAACGCACGATTTCTTCGGTGAACGCACCTTAGAACAAGGAAAAACATGAGAAAATTAGGTATTGTATTAGTATTAATTTTAGGCTTGATTGCTACTTCTTGTAGTAGAGAAGAGATGATTACTCCAACTCTAGAGGTTTCTATGCCGGATTTAGGACTAGCTAACGAAACAGATTGGACTTTAGCTAATCAGATACTAGGTTATGTTAACAATTTTAGAACAGACATGGGTCTTGAACCTTTGATTATGGAAACGACAACCAGTACTGCCTTAGCTGTATCACATTCTAAATATATGATAGAACAAAATAAAATAAGCCATGATAACTTTTCAGAAAGAGCCACTATACTAGGAAATGAAGGAGCTCAAGCTGTAGGTGAGAATGTTGCTTTTGGATTTAATGATGCTGAAGAGGTAGTTAATGCTTGGATTAATAGTCCTAGTCATAGAGATACTTTAGAGGGTAATTACACTCATGTAGGTATCGGAATTCAAGAAGATAAATTTAATGGGTTGGTAAAGTATATAACCTTTTTAACAACTAGAAAATGATAAAACCTGACAGAGATGAGCATCTCAAAAGGTTACTAAACAATTTTAAAAATAAAAAAAATGAAAAAATTACTTTTAATCCTAAGCTTAATTACACTCTCTCTTACAAGCTGTGAGAACGTACAAGATAATCAAACAGCTATTCAGGCTACAGTAGATGGAGAATCTTTTAATGCTCTGTACTCTATTGGAAATGTAAATGAGGATGGAAGTGTTGATATTGAAACTTCTTCTAATAGTAGAGTAATTACTTTACATTTAAGCAATCCTAATGCTAATTCCTTTAACCTAAATGGAAATAACGGTGACTATGCTACTTATACAGATGTTTACGGTAATACATACTCAACCAAAGAAGGAGGCTCAGGAACAGTAGAAATAATTGAAAGATGCGAGAGCTGCGGGACTATTAACGGACGTTTTAATTTCACTGCTGTATTGCCTGGAATTGATACTGTAGAGATTGATAATGGAATGTTTGTTGATGTAGTTATAGGAGTTGATCAAGAGCAGGCCGATGTTAATAAAGGTACTTTAAACGCCCTAATAGATAGTGCTGATTTTAACGCTCCTATTGTAAACACAATAGATACAGGAAACTTTATTCTTATAGAAGGTCAAAAAGGAGGTACTTCTCTTATCATTAGAATTCCAATTACTGCCCAGCAAGGAGATTATAATATTACTTCAGGAGGTTTTAATGCTACACTTGTAGAAGGAATGATAACACAAAATGCTAATAACGGCAGTATTACTATTCTATACCACAATCAAGATACAAATACTATTAGAGGAGTATTTAACTTTCAGGTAGGAAGCACTCCTATTACTCTAGGCCAATTCGACGTAACTTACTAAAAAAATAGTTGTTTCTTAAAGTTTTATTTCTTATATTAAACTATATAAGTTAATAAGAAATTTTAAGTCATGAAACATTATTTCAATGAAGGAGAAGAGTATCTAAGAAAAGATGGTACTAATTTTCAAGGAAAAACTAATAAGCAATATGAAGATAGTGCTAAGATAGTAGTATGGGCTGCTGCAATAGCAGGATTAGTAATAGCTGCCGGTGTTATACAGCATCTAATCTTTGTAATATTTTAAATATGTTTTGGGGTGTATTAATATTGGTAGTCCTGGCATGGATTATGTATGAGGTAAAGAATGCGATAGAGGTTGATGAGAACGATAATGAGCTCTAGAGAGGGAGCGTTTTCCTCTTTCTACCACGCGCGAATTTAATTAGGTTATGTACAATACAGAACTAATAGGTTATGTAGCTACGGTTTTTATCTTAGCTTCTTTTGTAATTTCTAATCTAAAGACCTTAAGAATGGTTAACATGATAGGAGGAGGCCTATGGATGGTATATGGATATGTAGCAGGCTTCAGTGCTATCTTTGTTGGTAATCTTTTAATGGTTTTAATTCATTTAGTAAAATTATATCATGAAAATAAATAATTAATTTAATTTTAAAAGTTATGAAGAAGATTATGCTATGGAGTATATGGATGATATTGAGTTTCTTTATGGTAAAAGTAAACATGAATTTGATCACTTAGACGATTAAGAGAGATGAAACAATCAAGAAACACAATATCAGATTGGCTTGAAAAACACGGTGACCCTAAAATTAAAGAACAAGTTGAAAAGGAAGCAGAGGAAATACTCACTCAAAACCAAAGAGAAATGAAAATAAGAGTCTTCAGTATTACCAGTCAAATATACATAACGCCTTACGTAAAGGTAACCCATAACAGAAACCTTAACGGATATTTAGAATTTATTATAGGTTGGTTAAAGTGGGAAATTGTAATCGGATTAAATTTAGATATATGATACTCAACTATCCACTTATAGGATTAATAGGAGGTTATATAGCAATACTGTTTATATGTACCCTATTAGAAAGATAGATAGATATTTATCTTTGATGGGCTATTCTTATATAATAGGAGCTATAGTATCAATAGTAATGACATTAATTGCGGTTAATACCACAATAGATCAAGATTAATTATAAAAAATAGGTTATGAGAGAATTTATATACATAGGCTTTTTAATTTCATGTATAATTGTATCATCTATTCTGCTATATAAGGAGAATAGAAAGTAAGGGGGAGGGGGCGCTTTTCTCTCCTCCACCGAAGGTGCCACGCGCATTTTCTCCAATCCTTCCAACAAGGCCGGCCAAAATAGCCATATAAAACCAAATAACTACCCAATATAGGAAGATAAAGGAGTACTGGAAAAGAAGGTGTCTGAGGTATGTATGACTTTGGTGCTACCTTGATATTACTACCATATAGAAACTAAGAGAGAGAAAGGGTAATACCTTTAGATAAGAGGTAAGAGGGTAAGGGACTACCGTAAGTGTAATAAAAAAGATATACGTATATATTTAAATATTTATATAGGTATATTTTTATATAGAGATATATAGAGCGTGTATAAATACACATAGTAATGTAAGGAAAATAGTAAGGGTAATACAGGCATGCATGTCTCCCTCCTCTTTTTTTCTATATATATAAGAAAATTCCCGCTGTTTTCCCGCCGTCCTCACGGGGTAGTGGGGTATCTCACGCTGTCCTCCCGGCATCCTCACTAGGTCCTCACGCCTTAGGGGACCTCACGCCGTGTTCACGAGGTATAGGCCTTCTCTCCATATAAAGTTGCCTGTCTGGATAATAGTTCGTATCTTTATAGTATAAAAGGAGACAGATCTATGGCTAAACATCCAGCTTCTACTTACTCAATTATCCAGCCTATCTTTGAAAAGGCCGTTAGGTGTATTAATTCCTCTCAGACTCTTGATCAATTGGAGGCCAGCAAAAGGTATGCCTGCAACTTCCTTAGTTTTATCGTGGATCAGGCCCGGTTAGGGGAAATGCCAGTCGGTCATTCAAGGGCTGTCTTATCAAGCTTCTACGGTCAAGCAATTTGGGAGGCTCTATTCAAGCATCCTCTATTCAAGCAATTGGGGTCTTAATCAAGTTTTGCCCATTCAAGCTCTTCAATCGCCCATTCAAGCTTTTGCCCTATATAAGGGTTTTGGGGTTTTCATGTGCAGGTCTGGCAGATCTGGTATATATTGGCTTATTTAGAATGAGTATAAATTACATAAAAAGTTTGTCAGTTAGTTGCCTCCTACCAACAAAGTTCTTATATTTAGGTATCAATAATTAAAAACATATACAATTATGCAAAATTCACAAACATCAATTAATTTAAAAAATTTCAAACCTTTCTATTATTTCAACACCGAAAGCCGTTTAAAAAACTTCAATAAGGAGGAAAATGAAATGATTAAGGTAAATGGAGTAACTTATTACCGGGTTAAGGGGAGTTACTCTGAGGTGCCAACTTCAGTAATTGAATTAGAGGATTTAGTAATTGATGAAATTAAAGAAATCAATTCAGAAGACTTTGTTGCTGATTATGAAGTAATTTTATAAGTAACTTAAAAAAAATTAAAAAGAGGTTGGATCTTCGGATCCTTCTTCTTATATTTAGGTATCAATAATTAAACAATAAAGGTTATGACAAATCAAATGAATGAAAGTATTACTGTAAAATGTAAAGTAGAAGACATTATCGCAGAACTTAAATTTCTCGATGTAGATGGAGAAACAATGCAATATATAATAGAGAGTGTTGGATTAGAAGATCAAATAACTAGACAGTTAGTGATGATCTCAGATATTAACTATCTAAATGATCTTATAGAGGAGAAAAATACTTTAGAATAAAGTTGCCTCACAAAGATAAAGTTCATATATTTAGGTATATTAATTAAAACAATAAGTTATGTCAGTTTATTACACAGTTACTCCGGAGCAGTGGAACAAATTAAATGAAAATTCTAACCCTCGTCAGACTACCGAAAAAGAAAAGAAAGCAGTAGAAGAATTATATAGAAAAATACTAGGTAATTAGTTGCCTAACTGACTTATTTTTCATATATTTAGGTATATTATTTAAAAAAGCAATAAAGGTTATGTTAAATCAGTATATGGTATTACAATTAGACAGGTATAAGTTAGAGCATTCTGAAATGGAGCTTATCAAATCTGATATTAGAGATATCAAAGAATTCTTTCATGAATTAATTCCAGATGCTACAGAGTTGCTCATTGGTGC
>Ga0222718_10005040_pt1 | contig 10806 bp, 10 predicted proteins | sample C33_27DmetaG_FD_165045 | JGI IMG/M metagenome (GOLD analysis project Ga0222718, IMG submission 165045) | Estuarine water microbial communities from San Francisco Bay, California, United States - C33_27D | ecosystem: Environmental > Aquatic > Marine > Unclassified | place: USA: California... | reverse complement strand
ACAGTACTCCATTTGCTTTAACCTTAAAGGTGTTGGTGTGATAGATTTATCTAAAATTATACCAGGAGCAAAAAAATTTCTCATTAAGTACGGCTTAAGCCTACCTAAATAAACATCCATTCCTTTAGATGCACTTTCCATTGCAATTAATAATTTTGATTGAAATTCTCTATTAAGAATTTCAATATTTAGATAAAGGTTCATTTTTTTATCTATTTGACTTAATTATCATTATGTTTTTAAATTTAGGTATCATTATTTTTTGTGTTTAAAATATGTTTTATATACATCATATAATATTTTAAAATATGAAAAGAACTTTTTGTGGGAATATAGTAAAAAAAACAAGGATAATTAATAAACTAAAAGAAAATAAAAATATTAAATTGCTGTTAAACCTCCATCAATAACAAATGTACTACCATTAATATATGTCGCTTCTGCAGATGACAGAAAATATATTGCTTCAGCTATTTCTTGAGCATTACCAAATCTTTTTAAAGGCACTTTTTTTAAATAATTTTTGAAAAATTTTGAATTTTTACTCAAATATTTATTTTTTTTATCCAATATACCTCCAGGACAAATACAATTTACTCTTATTCCATTTCTTCCAAAGCAAGAGGCTGCTAATCTTGAATAATTAATAATACCACCTTTAATTGCAGAATAACTGACATTTTCACTAATATTAGTATTATCATAAATATTTAAATCTTGACCAACTAAGCCATAAATGGATCCTAACAAGACAATATTTCCTTTGATTTTTTTTTTTTTCATTTCTCTTAAAACAATGGTGCTGGTCCAAATATATGAAGCTAGGTGTGCATTTAAATTATTAACCAAACTATTAATTTTTAAATTTTTAAAACTATTTTTAGTGGGATCCTCTTTAAGAGGATAAGAACAATTAATAAATATATCTGGAATAAAATATTTTTTGAACAAATTTTTAAATTCTTTTTCAAGTTCATTTAGATTAGATAAATCTAAATTTTTATAAAAATAATTTTTTTGTTTTTTTTTCAATGAAAATTTTTTATCAATTATATCTATATTTAAAACTTTATAGTTCTTTTTAATAAAATTTTTAACAACAGATGATCCTATTAATCCCGATCCTCCTAATATATAAACTTTTTTGATTTTCATTTTTAGTGAATACTCTAAATAAACTTATTATTATATTTACATTTTTTTTAAAAATTATCTATTATTTTATATAACAAAATATTTTACTTAAATATTTTTTAGTTTTTTTCAATAATTGCATTTTATTATTAAAAAATAATTAGAATACCTAAAATGTTAAAAAATCTTAACAACTTTTATATATTTTTTAAATTTCCTTTGTTATAAAGCCTGATATGAAAAGAAAAATCATTTTAATTGGTGCTGGTGGCCATGCCAAATCATGCATAAATTTAATTGAAAAAATTAATCACTTTAAAATTGTAGGTTTAACAGATAGCAAAAAAAGGGGATATTTATTAAATTATAAAATTTTAGGTGATGACACAGTACTAGAACAAAAAAAATTTAAAAATATAAACTTATGTTTATCATTTGGATCAATTTTCAATATTAAATTAAGAGAAAAAATATTTAAGAAATTAAAAAATAAAGGTTTTAAATTTCCAAAACTAATCTCCAAAGAGTCTTCTATATCAAAATTTAGTAGAATTGGTTCTGGAACTATGATTATGGGAAATACATTTATTAATGCTGGCGTATTTATCGGGGAAAATTGCATAATAAATAATAATTCTCTCATAGAACATGATGTTAAAATTGGTAATAATTCTCAAATATCAACATCTGTCACAGTAAACGGGTCTTGCGAAATAGGGAGCAACTGTTTTATAGGAAGTGGAAGTATTATTAGAAATAATATTAATATCAAAAATAACACTTTTGTAAAAATGGCATCTATTATTAAAAAATAAAAAAATTTTAAAAATTACATAATTGTTAAAAAATGCTACAAAAACATAAAAAAAATTAAGAACTTAAATTTTTATTAATAATTAATTTTTTGATAGAAAAGTAATCTGCATATTTAATAATGAAAATAAGAAAATATATTGTCTAAGATAAAAAATAATAGTTGTGTAGTAACTTTTCTTTATCCTCAGAGTGAAAAATTTATTAAACAATTTGTAAGTTGCTTAGAAAAGCAAACTTATAAAAAGTTTGATGTTTTATTTTTTTGTGAAAAGTTTGATTTAAATAATTTAAATTTTAAAATAAATTTAAAATATAGGTGTTTTAATGTATCGGGCACAATTCCACAAATTAGACAAAAATCTATTAAAAGGTTAAATTTACTTCACTATAAAAAAATTTTTTTTTGTGACTCAGATGATCTATTTAAATCTAATAGAATAGAAATATTAAACGACTTATTAAACAAAAATAAAATTGTTTTTAATGATATAGATTGTTTCAACAAAAAAAAATTAATTAAGAAGAATTTTCTTTCTTACTTTTTTAATAATAATCAAAAAATTAATTATAAACATTTATATCATCAAAATTTTTTGGGATTTTCAAATACTGCTTTTAAAACTGAAATTTTAAAAAAAATTAAACTTCCAAATTTAAGTAAGAAAGTAAATATTTATGATTGGTATTTTTGGAGTATAATGTTAAAAAAAAATAACGCTTGTTTTACAAATAAGACAAAAACTTATTACAACACCGTTTCATCTTCATATACTTGTTTACCAATTAAATTAACAAAAAAATATTTAGTCAATTCAATTTTGGTTAAGTATAATTTTTATAGGGCAATGAGAAAAGAGGGAAAAAGATATAAAAAAATGTATTTAAATTGTTCTAATTTGTATACCAATAAGATAAAATTATTGAAACTTATTAAAACTTTAATATTGAATAAAAAAAATAAATATTTTAGTTGGTGGGGTGGAATTGAATTATAATGGATATACAATTAAATTCTCTAAATAAAATCGGGATAGATTATCCTCCTTACATTATTGCTGAAATTGGCTCTAATCATAATGGTAAACTTGAACTGTGCAAAAAAATGATTGATGCCGCTAAAAATTCAGGAGCAAATTGTGTAAAATTTCAATCATTTACTAAAAATTCAATATTTTCGAAAAAGGTTTATGAAGATAATTATTTTATAGCAGATGACTATAGAAATAGAACTGACTTTACATTAGAAAAAATTGTTGATGCATATAGTTTAAAACAAGCAGACCTTTTAGAAATAAAGAAATATTGTGAAAAAATAAAAATTGATTTTGCCTGTACACCATTTTCATCTAATGAAGTAGATTTTTTAGACTCAGTCTTAAATGTAGACTTTTTTAAAATAGCTTCAATGGATTGTAATAATTATGAATTTATTGAGTATATATCTAGAAAAAACAAACCAACAATATTATCAACTGGACTTAGTCACCAACATGAAATTGATAAAGCTATTAAGGCTTTCGAAAGTACGGGTAATAAAAAATTAATTATTATGCATTGTGTCTCGCTATATCCACCAAAAGACTCACAGGTAAATTTAAAAAAAATTTTAACACTAAAAAATTTATACCCTTACCCAATTGGCTTTTCTGATCACACCCTTGGTGTAGAAATGTTAATAGCTTCCATTGCCCTCGGTGCAAGGGTTATAGAAAAACATTTTACAATCGATAAAAAGATGGAAGGTTGGGATCATCACATGTCTGTTGATGAAAATGAAATGAAAAAAATTGTTAATGGATGCAAAAGAATATTTGAAGGGCTTGGTAGTGAAAAAATAATAAGAGTAGAAAGCCAGGAAAGAGTTGACTCTTTTAGAAGAAGTATTGTTACAAAACAAAAAATATCCAAAGGTACAATGATTCAAAGATCCATGTTAGATGTTAAAAGACCTGGAACTGGATTGTCTCCAGAAAAAATCAAGAATATTTTAGGAAAAAAAGTGCTTAGAGACATTGGTGAAGATGAAATCCTTAAGGAGGAGGATTTTTAATTAAAAAGAAAATTTATCTATACTATTTTTATAAGAGAGCCAATTTCCTACATCTATCCAACTTTTTTCTTCCAATGTATATGTTCCGACTCTGTAATTTTTTTTTAAAGCAATATTTACAAATTCATTAAAATTAAGCTTTTTATTTTTTGGAATTATTTTTAAAATTGATTTTTTAAAAAGATAAACTCCACTATTAATAAGGTGAATTGTTTCAGGTTTTTCTTCAATTGATTTTAAAATTCCATTTTTTTCTATTTTGCAAGAACCATAAGATAATTTTTCTTTTTGTTTAATTAAAATCATAGTTAGGTCATTATCATTTATTAAGTGGGAATGGTAAATTTTTTGAATATCAGTTTTCAATATTATATCACAATTTGTAACAAAGAAATTATTAGAAATTTTTTTTTCATTAATTAAAGAAAGCCCACCAATTGTTCCTAATGGTTTTTTTTCCGTTAAAAATTTATAATTATTTTTTGATTTTGATTCTTTCAAATAACTTTTAATAATATTAGATTTATAATGAAGAACTAAATTAAAATTTGATATTTTATAAAAATTAAATCTTTCTATTATGTGGTCTAAAAATGTTTTTTCGTTAAAAGGTATTAAAGGCTTTGGTAAAACAATTGTAAAAGGTTTTAGTCTTTTGCCCTCTCCTCCAGCAAAAATTACACAATCTACATTATTTAGGCTTCCAATATTTTCTATTACATCCTTCCAAAAAATAACTTTTACAACCTTACCAAACTCTAAAATTGGTAATGCATCAATATTATGTTTCATCATTATATTTTTTGCTTGTCTATATGAAAAAATTTTTTTATCTAAAAATTTTGGTTTTCTATTATAAAATTTTTCTATTGATTCACTTGTTTTTATTTTTTTTATTATTATATTTCTAATATCTCCATCAGTAATTGTTCCAATAAATTTTTTATTTTTGTTTATAACCAAAAGCAACTTTCTTCCTGTTAATTTTAATGCTTTTATAGCTTCAATAATTTTTGAATTAGGTTCAATGGAAATTTTAGATATATTCATTATAAGAATTTATTTCGAGTAATTTTTTCACTACTTGGTAAATTTATTACACGATTATATATCTCTTTAGCAACTGGTAAGGGCATTTTTTGATTCTTTTTATATGGAATTGACTCTGAAATTAGTTTCCAAGCGGGTCTTGTGAAAATATAATTTTTATTAGTTTCTTTTAAAATTTTGTTCCTAAGATGAGAGTATTTTTTGTCTAAAATAAGAGTTTGTAACCAGTAATTGCTTTTTGAATTTTTTGGCTCTTTAAAAATTCTTCCTTTTTTAAATGATTTAAATACTTGATGATATTTACTGTATAATTTTCTCTTAAATTTCAAAAATTTATTGAGATTTTCTAGTTGAGCAAGTCCTAATGCTGCATTTAAATTTGACATTCTATGATTATAACCTATTTCATCATGTATATATTCCCATTTATGTTTTTTTTTTGAAGTTGTCGTTAAATGGTGTATTTTTTTTGCAAGAGTTTTATTATTTGTAATTACTACACCGCCTCCCCCAGCAGTTGCGATTTTGTTGCCATTAAAGCTAATACATCCTGCAATACCAAATGTTCCCAAATGTTTATTTTTATAAAAACTTCCCATTGCTGCAGCAGCATCTTCAATTATGATTAAATTATATTTTTTTGCAATTTTTTTTAAATGATCAATTTTGCATGGATGTCCAAAAACATGAACAGGAATAATTGCTTTAATTATTTTTTTTGTAATTTTATTGATTAATTTATTATTTTTTTTCACAGCTATTTTAAATAAATATTTTTCCAGCTTTTCACAGTCAATGCCAAAATTATCAAGACTTGACTCTATAAAATGTGGGGTGGCTCCTAAGTAAGATATGGGGTTCACTGTTCCAACAAATGTTAAGGAAGGAACTAAAATTTCATCTCCTCTTTTAATTCCACAAGCCTTTAAAGTGATATGGATTGCCTCTGTACAATTAACAACTGCTATTGCATATTTTGCTTTTGTAATTTTTTTTATTTTGTCTTCAAATTTAATAACAAAATTTCCTCCTGCTGAAAAAAAATTTTGTTTAATTGTGCTAATTAAATATTTTTTTTCATTACCAAATACCACTGGTTCATGAGTTTTTTGAATTCCTTTTCCAACAACTTTTCTTATAGCTTTACAAATATCCAATTTTCAGCCTTTTTTTTATTTCTTAAAATTTGTTCTTATTTAATTTATATAATTAAATTAAAGATTATATAACTCTGACTTATATAAACTTAAATTATTTTTATTATCTAGCCATCTTATAGTTTCGCCTAGACCTTTATTAAACCCACTATAACCTTTAAATTTTGGCTTCCATCCAAGTAATTTTTTAGCCTTACTATTAGAAGCGTAAAGTCTAAAAACTTCACTTTTTTTTGGTCTAATTCTTTTTTTATCAATTTTTATTTTAAATTTAAAATTATAATCCTTTTTTAAAATATTTAATAATTCTCTAATTGAAATCTCAAAATTATTTCCAATATTTATAGTCTCACCTATTATTCTTTTATTTTTTATTGCACGTAAAAAGGCTTCACAAGTATCTTCAACATATGTAAAATCCCTTATTGGATTAATATTTCCTAATTTAATTATTGAGTTATTATTTAAAATTTGACTTAAGATTGTTGGAATGATTGCTCTTGCGGACTGCCTTGGACCGTAAGTATTAAATGGTCTTAAAATTGTTACAGGTAAATTATAAGACCTGTAAAAAGACAAAGCTAATTGATCTGCAGCTATTTTACTTGCTGCATAAGGTGATTGAGCATTAAGAGAGTGGTCTTCATCGATTGGTACTTTTAAAGCCGTACCATAAACTTCACTCGTAGATGTAATTATAACTTTGGAAAGTTTGTTTTTTTTTGCTGCCAATAAAATGTTATGTGTTCCATTAATATTAGTATCAATATAATTTTGAGGTGATAAATATGAGTATGGTATTGAAATTAATGCAGCTAAATGAATTACTACATCCATTTTTTTAGTATACTCAATCATAAGATCTTGATCACGTATATCTCCGGTAACAATTGAAACATTTTTAAGTATCTTTTTATCCAAATTTTCTAACCAGCCATAATGATTTCTATTGTTATAAAAAGTTAAAGCTTTGACATTATAATTATTCTTCACCAACTTTTCTACAAGATGTGAACCAATAAAACCACAGGCACCAGTGACAAAAATATTCATTAAGATTTATCTAAAATTAGATAATTTTACATTTTTATTAAAAGTTTAGCAAATAATAATCGATCTAAAATTTACGAACTATTAAAGTCAAATATTCTAACAAAGATTTTTGTTTGCAATATTTTGAAACCCGCTCTTCCAAATCTAATATGCAAATAAATATTATTTTTTTATCAATTTTGTTTAATCAAGGTTGCATTTACTGTATTAACACCTTATTAAAAGTTATTTTAACGATATTTATTAAAGTATAGTATTCATTTATTATTATAAATTGAAAATGAGATTTGGCAAAAATGATAATTTTATTTTTTTTGGAGGAGGTCATATACTCTTAGAAGCATGTGTGTTTTTAAAAAAAAGAAAAAAAAATGTCTTCGTCATCTCATCAAAAAATCAGATCAACGAAAAAATATATAATGATAAAAATAATTTAGGAGACCATTTATTAAAAAATGGAATTAAATACAAAATTTTACCTAATTTAAATAATATAAAAAAATGGTCTTACCTAATAAACAAAAAAACGATCGGAGTCTCTTATTCTTGTAGGTGGATATTTAAAAAAAAGCAAATTGACTTATTTAATGGAAAACTATTGAATATACATGCTTCAAATCTACCATCATTTAGAGGTGCAGGAGGTTTGACTTGGAAAATAATGTCCCAATATTATACGTCAGGATTAACTATCCATTTAGTTAATGAAAAAATTGATACTGGTCTAGCTTTGCTTATTAAATCTTTTAAATTTCCTTTAAATATTAGGGGCTCTTTATTTAAAATGCAAAAATACTCGTTTAATTTTCAAAAAAAAATAATAAAAAAATTTTTAATAACATTAATAAATAATGGTAAGTTTAATTTAAAAAATATTTCAAACAACTCTAGCTCATATTATTGGCCTAGAATTAGTACAAAAAAAAATGCATGGATAAATTGGTCCTGGGATGCTGAACAAATAACAAATTTTGTAAAATCATTCTCATATCCTCATGAGGGAGCAGCAACAAATTTAAAGGGCAAAATAGTAAGATTTCAGAAGGCAAAAATAACTAAAAGTAAAATAGTATTTCACCCATTTCAATATGGCCTTATTTATAGAATAATTAAGAATGAGATATATGTAGCTGCTAAAAAATATGGTGTAATTTTAGATATAAGCAATTTTAAAAATAAGAAGAGCTTATTAGGAAAAAGACTTTATTCAACCACAAGAAATTTGGAAAAATCTCTTGAAAATTTTGTTATTTAAAATAATTATTTTTCAATCTATCCATTTAATCTTCCAAATTTAGATCCTTTAATATCCTTTTTTTTTAAAGGAATTTTTTTATTAAAGTTTACATATTTCGAAAGTTCAAAAAAAACATTATTTAAAGCACGAGCGTATTTATCTAAAATTTTATCATTATATGAGGCTGTCGCTGCAGGATATGTACTAGCTAAAAAATTATAATTTAACATTTGTTTAGTCACAAAGGTAGTAATTGCTTCTTCATTTTTATAATCAAACTTAAATAACGGCAAAGAATTAATACCACCTATTTTAATCTTTATATTATTTTTTCTTGCACATTCTTGCCAAATTTTTTTTATTTTCAATCCTGTTTTAACATTTTTCCTATTTATTTTATTTTTTTCAAGTTTTTCGATTGTTGCATTAGCTGCAACAAATCCAATTTGTTCAGTCCACATTGTAGAACTTATGAAAGATTTATTTGATAGTGACATAATTTTCTTTTTACCTATAACTGCAGAAATCGGAAAACCATTGCCCATTGCTTTCCCAAAAATTGCAATATCTGGAATAACATTCAGTTTTAAGTGAAGGCCACCAAGATTGTCTTTAAAACCAGTAGTTATCTCATCAAATATTAGAATAATATTATTTTTTTTTGCGAGTGTCTTTACTTTTTTCAAAAAATTGTTTTTAGGCTCTGTAAACCTCATTGGTTCCATAATTATTATGCCTATATTATTTTTTTTAATCAATATTTTTTTTAGTGAGTCAATATCATTATATAAAAAAGGAAATAAAGAATTTGAATATGACTTACTAACACCAAGAGTACTAAGTCCTGGGAGTAATTGATTGTCTAAATTTTTTTTATTATTTAGATTTGCAGCAAGATACCAGTCATGCCAACCATGATATCCACAAAATGCAATGTTTTGCTTCTTCGAGTAAGCGCGTGCCAGTCTAATTGCTACTAAACAAGCCTCACCTCCAGATTTAGAAAACTTTGCCATATCTGCCCAATTATGAATTTTAAGAAGCTTTTTGGCTAATTTAATTTCATCTACTGAGTTTAAAGTAGTTAAAGAAGCTTTATCTATTGTGTCTTTGACTTTTTTATTTACAAAATTATCAGCATATCCTAACAAACATGCTGTTACACCCATTCCTGCAAAATCAAAGTATTTTCTATTTTCTAAATCCCAAATTTCACAACCTTTAGCTTTTGAAAAATATGTTGGCCAAACATTGGGGGCAAACATTTCTGATCTTTTTGATAATAGCTGATTGCCTCCTGGTATAATTTTTTTTGCTGATTTTAAAATTTTTTGACCTTTGTTCATTTTCATTTTTTTAAATATTTTCTAGATTTCATAATTACTTTAGCTAAAATTAAATCTAAAGGATCATCTATTTCCATTGCTTTATATCTTTCACTTACAATCGCAATAGCTCTATCATGATAAAATGTACTTTTTTCTAATAGAGTACTTACTTTTGATAAATAGAAATTTCCACAATAATAATATATGTTATCTAAATTCTGTCTCATGGGTCTGTGAAATTTTTTAAGATAAGGTTTCACTTTACTATTTTTTTTTAACTTAACACAAAATTTTGGATGACCTGCTATATTTTCTGCGACAGATATAACTGCATCAACTTTTTTGGAATTTTTCTCTAATTTTTTTATGGCCATATCAACATCTAAGTTTGTTGTAAAAGGCGATGTTGGTTCACAAACAATAATATAATCAAAAAAAATATTTTTTTTGCTGAAAAATTTTAAAGCATGTTTTATTGCATCGGTCGTCATGGCATTATCCGTTGCTAATTTTTTAGGTCTCAAAAAAGGCGCCTCTGCTCCTAGTTTTAACCCTGTTTTCCTAATTTTAGTAGAATCTGTTGATAATACTACTGTATCTACAAATTTTGATTTTTTAAGTGCGTTTATAGGCCAAAATATTAAAGGTTTTTTATTTAAAATTTTTAAATTTTTATCCTTTATTCCTTTGCTGCCCATTCTTGCAGGAACAAATCCAAGTATTTTTTTATTGTTTATCAATGTAAGAATGTATTTATCTTAAAATCAGATTAATTAAAAATTTTTTTCAGTGCATAAATCAAGCCAATTGAGCTATTAGTACTGGTCAGCTGCACGCATTACTGCGCTTCCACACCCAGCCTATCAACGTGGTGGTCTACCACGGCTCTATAGGAAGAACTAGTTTTGAGGTGAGTTTCCCGCTTAGATGCTTTCAGCAGTTATCTCGTCCATACTTAGCTACCCGGCACTGCAGCTGGCG
>Ga0222718_10005033_pt1 | contig 10821 bp, 7 predicted proteins | sample C33_27DmetaG_FD_165045 | JGI IMG/M metagenome (GOLD analysis project Ga0222718, IMG submission 165045) | Estuarine water microbial communities from San Francisco Bay, California, United States - C33_27D | ecosystem: Environmental > Aquatic > Marine > Unclassified | place: USA: California... | reverse complement strand
ATTTTCTTGAACTACTCCATTAACTAAAACGATAACGGAACTAAGAGAACTTATGCTTTGGTTTAAGTCTATATAGTTTTGCGTTAGTCCAGTAAAATATTGGTTAGCTTCTTGTGATATAAAACCACTTTGAGGTTTAGTGCCTAAATATGCCATGTTATGCTACGTCAGTGAGTAAGGAGACAATCACGTCTGCTGTACCGCTATCTTTTTTAACTTTAATTGACCCACCACTAGGTATTACTATTTTTCCCTGAACACATTCTAATGAGCTGCCAGTTGGTAGAGGAGCATTTTTAACAATGTATCTATCGTTAGAGCCATCATTAAGAACTGCATCTACATTAATAGAAGAAGTACCTGTATTAGAAATAAGTAAACCTATTACGATTTGCTTATTACTTGTAGCGGAAACAACAGTCGTTAAATTATTATCAGCTAGTGTTGCGTCAGCTTGTGAAAAATTATTTGCCATTTATTGTTATCCTAATGCTATTGCGAAAGGAATACTGTTATCCGTTGCCGCAATTGTTAAAGTTTCGTTTCCACCATCACTGCCCTCAGTGAAAGTTACATTTGTACCAGCTACTAATTTACCATTAAGATAACCAGCAGTAGTGTCGTTAGATGATACTTTAGAGGTTTCATCTGTGTTTACTCCTATGGAAGACCATGCAGAGCCATTATAATATTTTAAAACATTTGTAGTTGTATTGTATACTAAGTCACCTTCATCTAAAGAAGATGTAGGGTCACTTGAAGCTACTCTATACCTGTCAGCAAAACTATTTACGCCACTAATGTTTGAAGCAGTTGTATTTACTGAAGCAATGTTACTTGCTGTTGTATTTACATTAGCGATTGCACTGCCAACAGTATTTACGTTAGCAATTGAACCAGCCACTAAATCTATTTCTGAACTTGCCTCGGCTAAGTCATTGGCAACAGCTTCTATTTCTGTTAGTTTATTTTCTACTGCTGCAACGTCTGCTGATATTCCAGCAACAGCAGTTATATCACTAGAAATTCCAGCAAGTGTTGTTATGTTAGCATTTTGCCCAGCTACTGTGTTTATATTAGTAGCATTTGAATTGACTGTATTAATTGCTGTTTGGTCTGAAGATGTTGGAGTAGTACGTTGCCAAGCACTGCCATTATAAACCATCATAACATTGTTAGAGGTATTAAAATATAATGCTCCAGTTAATAAACTTGCACCATCATTATCAACAGATACATCGCTTGATTTTTGACCAAGGTATCTGTCATCAAAATTATCATAACTAGTTGCTGCATTTGTAGCTGATGTACTTGCCTCACTTGCTTTTGTTGTTGCTGTAGTAGCAGAACTTGCCGCACTAGTTGCTGAAGTACTAGCCTCACTAGCTTTAGTAGTCGCTGTTGACGCTGATGTACTTGCTTCACTTGCTTTAGTTGTCGCTGTAGTAGCAGAACTTGCTGCATTTGTTGCTGATGTACTAGCTTCACTCGCTTTAGTAGTTGCAGTGGTAGCACTAGTACTTGCACTAGTGGCAGAACTTGCTGCACTTGTGGCTGAACTAGCCGCTGCTGTCGCTTGAGTTGTTGCTTGATTTACTTGTGAAGTTGCTGCTGTATCAACATAGTTTTTAGTTGCTGCGTCTTGTGCTAACGTAGGGTCTACAACATTTCTTAATTTCTTAGTACCTACATCATATTGAAAATCTGTATTTGATATTTTAATAACATCGTCTGCGTCATCAATAGCCTCTTGTCCCATAAAGAACGCTTGAGTAGAGTCTGTGTCTAAATCATTTTCTGTTAAAACTGAACCAGCCGCATAATCTGTTAATCTTACAGTTTGACTTGTTTTTCGTCTTATTTCTATAGAACTATCATTGGCCGGGGCAGAATCAAAAGTAATCTGTGTTCCAGCACCGTTCCATGTAAAAGCAGTTGTGGCTGAACCGTTTATAGTGACAGTTATATCGCTCTGCGACCTATAACTAAAAGGTACAGCGTAAGCAGTGGTTGAACCATTGCCGGTGTATCTCACAAATGAGTTAGCCATTCATACTCCTTTTCTTTCTAATATGGGTACTAATTATCTATCTTCTGGGAAGTTTTCGCCAAACAATCTAAGTGACTGCTGTATTCCTAACATATTCTGCCAAGCCAATAAACTTGTAGCATTATTCCAATCTGTTCTATTATAACTTCTATCTGGGTTAAATGCTGCTTTTCCCGGTGCTTGTATAGCTGGTAAAAGTTTTTGAAATATTAATGAATATGTTGGATTACCAGTTATAATGTTTGTGTCTAGTCCACTACTTCTAAAGTGAAACAATGGGTCTTCTCTAAACGGACTTAATCCTAAATCAATTAATGGTGGCATAATAGACGCAAATGCAGCTCGTTGAAATGCAGCTTTTGCAATTGCTTCTGAAGACAATCTTTCTTCTAAAAACTTTTTACTATCACTTCTTACTAATGATTGTGCGTATGATTGTAACATATAAGCATTTCCAGCCATAAACATACTTAACATAAAACCTTCAAATGCTTGGAAGTCTCTTATTCTCATTCCATGTACTGCGTGTTTACCCCAAGCAGTCATCATAAAACTTCTAAATTGAAATAAAGTTTTACCTAATGTTCCGTCTGGTGTTCCACCAATACCTCTTAGCATTCCAAAATATGCTGTTTCACCAATGTCATTTTCTTGAACAGTTCGTCTTGCAAAACGTCTTACAGCAACAACAAGGGCTGCTCTTGCTTCATGGTCAGTCCATATATCTAAATTAGCCATGTGGAGTTTACCCCCCATTTCACCTTTTTGATATTTAGCGTGTTCTTTAAACTGTTGCATAATACGTTCACGCATTCTAGGACTAATACCTAAGTCTAACATTCTTTCAGCGTCTTTAGTTCCAAGTTCAACACCTAAAACTTTTTTAGAAAATACCTTTTTACCAGTGTTTGCTTCTCTTGCAAATTTAGTTAAAATTTCTTTAACCGTAATACGTTGCATTATTGTGTTAGTAAGAAACATACCAGAGAATATTGAAGTGGCTCTGTTACCAACATCTAAAAATCGTTCTGCTTTTCCAATAGTCTCATTACCCATACGAGAACCAAAATCATCTGTTTGGTTTGTAATAGCTTGTAATGTTTTTTGTGAACCAATACCACCAAACCATAATTCAGCTTCAGCTAGTAATGGGTCATCAAGCGTACCGTCTTTCATTTTTTTCAACATCTTACGCATTGCTGGTACGTGTTTAATAGTATTAATTACACCGATGTTTGCCATAACAACACCAAACTCTGCTATTTGTGCAAAACCTACTTGGTTCATTAACCGTGAAAAATTATATTTACGTATAAATCTAGCAGCAGTTGATAAAGTTCCAGTAGGGTCATTTTCAAGTGGAACGCCTACAAGATATTTCCAACCATCTTCTAAAGCTTGTATTTCTATTTCAGCTTTATTATCTGATACGTTTTTACCTCTGTAATTTGCTCTAGTTTGATTTATAAGTTTACGCCATTCACTGTCAGATTTAATTCCTTTTTGTGCTAAAGCAATTCTACCAGTTGTTGAATTAGCATAGTTTAAGAATAATAATTCAGCGTCATTTTCAAATAAATCTTCTATGTTATATTTACCATCACTATATTTTTCATCTAATTGAATACGATGTTTAAGATAAGAAGGTGAACTTCCATTTTCTCTAACTACTTTAAATAAATCGTCAGCTATTTCTTCAACAGAACCTTTACCAGCTAAAGGTAAATCTGTTTTATCTATTAATAATGTTTTAAATGTATCTTTCTTTTCCATAGAAGTAAGCACATGGTTAAGATTAATTCCTTGTTCTACTTTACTACCTCTAACTACTTGCATTAAATGTCTTGCTACAGCAAATCTTGCTGTTTCATCTATATGTTTAGAAGACGAAGACAGCATTGCTTTAGATAAGAAACGAACTACATTTTCTTCACCTATTTCAGCTACTAAGTCATCTAACTTTTTACGTGACCATATTCTTGTTATATATCTATAATTAGTCTCAACATCTTCTGCTCCACGCACACCAACATTTTTCATCATTTCTAACAATTCTCTATATTGATTACGTTGTATGTCAGCCATAGCGTCCACCCATTTATTTCCTGTAGGTGTGTCACTACGAATAGCTTTAGAAACTAAAGAATTAAATTCTGCCCTAGCATCACCACTAAAACTACCTAATGTTATTTTTCTACCACTTTGCTTTTGTTCTGATACCCACCCTTTAAAATTTATAGAGTGTGCTTTGTTGTAAATTAATCGTTGTCTATCATGTTCAATACCTTTTAATAAACTAGCTGATGAAGGTCTTACCCAACCTTTTTTAGCAGCTCCTACCGGGTCTTCAAACAATAACCAACCTAGTTTTCTTACAAAAGAATTTTTAGAACTGTTAGTAGCATTGGCTCTATCAAAACGATAACGTGAAGCCCATGTCATAGGAGCGTCATCAGCGTCATCAAAAAACTCCCAACGTTTTTCTTTTACAAAATCCATTGCGTCAGTTTCGTTATCAAACGTATCTAATAATTCTGCTTTATTAATATCACATTCTGCCATAATTATTTACATTTTAGAACGTCAATTGTTCCGTCTTTATTTGTTCGAACAATGACTTCATCATTTATCCCTTCTGCGTTTTCTCTTAGTAAAATTTCTTTATGTCCGTCTGAACGAACCATAGTGTTTTTATTTATATCAAAGGTAGGGTCTTCCCAATCTGCTTTTTTGTTGTCTAAACCTTTGTAATATTTATCCCCTTTAGAAGTCATTACCATGCCATTCTTTTTTAGTAATGCCGCCTCTTCTGCTTTTAAAGTATCTAATAAAGATTTTTCATACTTACTTAAATTTCCTGTCCTACGTAACGCACCAAAACTAGCACCTAATAACGAACCAAATAAAATACCATACTTAACATCGTCCATATCCATTTCAGGATTTTGTGTAGCAAAATATGTTTCAATAGCACCAATAGATACACCACCAGCTAAACCAGATTTAAAAGCATTTTTTAATCTACTTGCTTTTTGTGTTAAACTCATAACACTAGCAGCAGTACCTACTCCTGTTTCAGCTAATGCTATTGCAACCCATGCTGCTGGGTCTAAGATAGTAGCAGCAAGTGTTAATGCTATTCCTTTGCCTTGACCTTGAGACATAATAATTTTTTTCTTTTTTTCGTAATCAAGAATTTGTCTTCGTATCTCTAAACCATGAGCGTAACTGTGAACGGATTCAAAGTTATCTAAATATTCTGCTGGAAGGTCTTTCATAAAAATTTCAAAGTCTTCTTTTTTAGGAACGTAATTAACATCAGGTGCTAAGTCTGGTTTTCCCATTTGATTCATAATCATAGGAATGATTTGATTACTAACAATTGCTTGTTTAGTTGCATCACCTAAAGAATATTCATTTCTTAATCCTTCAGCTAGTATATCACTTTCTTTATCAATTAATTTTTGTTCAAGGTCACTTCTAGGTTCATTATACGTTGACTCCCAAGAACCCGGCTCACTTAATCTATCTAAGTAACCATCATCTATTGTTTGTTGTACTTCTACTTTAGCTTTTTCTTTAGCTATTTTTGTTTCTTCTGTTTCAGTTTGAAATTCTTTTAATTTTTCTGCCTCTGCCTCTGCTTCTAAATTGGAAACCAACGAACCAATCCACTCAGCACCAGTGTCAGCAGTATCTAAAATTTTTCTTGTTGTTTGTTCGTCTTCAAATACTTCACGAAAAGCATTTTCATCAAAGGTAGTAAAAGATTCTACTTTATCCGTTATTTCATCTTGACTTAAATCATCTATGTTTTTTTTAGCGATAAAAGGAAGAAGAAAATCAGCTTCAGAATTTCTTCTAGTGTTGTAAGCGTCACCAAAATTTCTTAAATTATTTACAGCACCTTCCCAATCACCACTTGTAGTTTGTTTCCAAAAGTTAGGTGTGCGTGATTCTAAATCACCATATTGAAATGCTACACTAGCAAGTGCAGTTGCTTGTCCTTCATTTAACGTGTCAAAAGATGTTCCAGTAGAAGACTCCCATTTAGTTTTAAGATTTGTTAAAGCTTCACCTTTAGCAAATTGATTTATTATTTTTGCTTCATCATTATTTACATTTAACTGAGTAGCAATAGCACTAGCCTCAGCACCTTTTAAAGATAAAAAAGGTTTAAGTTTGTCAATAATAGATTGTGGCAATCCTTTTAAGTCTTCTAATGTTCTTTGTCCTAAATCAAACCCTGAAGCAATAGTAACACCAGAGTTAGAACCTTCAGCGTTTGGAACGTAACCTTGAAGTTTATAGCCTTCTTTTTCTAATATAAAATCCCAATTAATATTACTCATAGTTATCTTCTATCCATTTCTTTTGTTCTTCTGGTTTCATTTTGTCCCATTCACTTTTCTTCATGCCTTTTGAATAGTACTTAGGTTTATAAAGAATATTATCTCCACCTACTTTGTAAGGATAATTTTCTTCCATACCGTCTTTAATTGAATTGTACCATTTAGTGTGACCAGATAAGATTTGTTTTAAAACTTGGTCAGTGTCATATTCCCATTTCATTTGAGAAATGTTTTTAATTGCTTTTGTATTTTCTAAAGTTCCATCAATATATTTATCTTGTGTTTCACTTACACCGTAAGTCATATCACCAGTCACACCTTTAGGTGTGTAATCGTCTAATACTTGTGATGCTGAAAAATATACAAATGTTCCGTCATCATTCATAACTGGCATTTGTGTGGCTTTTTGTGATAACATGAACCAACCACCTTGAATTGGTTTTAAGAAAATATCATCTGCGTCATACTCTTCAATATTATTTTCTTCTATCCACCTTTCAGAAATAAATTGACTTCTCTCTGTTATAACATCAGGGTTTTTATTTTCTAAAGCCGCAGCATTAACTAAAACACTATCAATTAAAACAAAACTATCAGCAACATCTTGTAATGCTTGTTCAACAGCACTCTCAGCAGCATTTCCAGTGAATAACCATTCTGAGTCTACTGACTCTATTGGCATTCCAAAATTGTAATATATTTCTGCTAAAGCCATAGCTTTATTTAAAGCAATACTTACATCATAATTATCTACACCTTTAAATTTATCAGCCCACCAAGAACTAAATGCACCTTCTAAACTACTTCTTACATCAGGTACTAAAGAAATTGGAATAGATTTATTATCAACATTGTCAGTTAAAGTTTTAGAAATAATTACTAAAGCTTCTTGATATGTTTTTCCAGTTGTTGTTAAATGTTCTATGCCATTGTAAAAAGCTTTTTGGTCGTCACTTAAATATAAGTGTGCTTGTCCTTTAGAGCGTAAAAATTTATAATGTTTTAATCCTAATTCTATTTTGTTAATTTCTGGTGAAGTTATTTGTCTGTCAACATTTATAAAATCGTAAGGGTTAGTTGCATTAAAACCTATTTCTAAAGCGTTCTTCCACTCCGGGTGAATAAATCCTTTTGTCTTATCAAAAACACCGTTCATAATCCAAAATTCTCTTTGGTTTTCTGGTATAATATTTTTAGCAATAGCTTCATCTACTTGTCCAGTAATAAGAGTTTGCCAACCAAGAATAGCTTTATCTTTGTCACTTTTCTTTGAAAGTTTATGTGGCTCTGCTATCATCATAGTCATAAAATCCATAGTACTTGCACCATCACTTGCTCTGCTATAAATTTCATTAAGAATTTTAATTGATTTTTCTGCTGTATCTTTGTTATCTAAGAAACTAGGTAATTGTCCGTTCTTACCTCTTTTAGATGTTAATGCTGAAACAATAAAATCTAAAGTTTCTGGGTCTGAACCAACAGTTTTAAATATATCTACTTGGTTATCTAAGTAATCAAGCACCGTATCATTCATTTGGTCAAAAGATAAAAAACCTTCTGCCTCTTTTGTTTGAATTAACATCTCTACAGCTTTTAAACGGTCTTTATTGTTATCTAATGCAGCTAAAGATGTATCTAATTGCGTGTAAAATGTCCCTTGTTTATCTTGTATGAGTTGTAAAGCGTCTGCTTCTAACTTTTTACCATTAATTTCTACTCTAAATTTATCAAATATTTCATTGTAACCTCTTATGTATGAAGAACTCATACCGTCAAAAGTTCTATTGACTGATTCAAATTGCTCATCAAGATTTATCTTAGCAAGATTTTGTCCTACAACATTTGTTTCAATAGATTTTTTATCTTGCATTGCATGAGCAACACCAAAGTTTACATCAGTAACAGCCGCAGCATATTGACTGTCTAGTCCTTTTACTCTTGGGTCACCATTTTTAATTAATTGTTTAATTTTATCTGGGTCAGTAATACCTTCTGCTTTTAATTGCTCAAAAACATCTTGAGCTACTTTTTGTTTATTGTTAACATACGACTTACCAAAACTTCTAAAGTCTTTCTCAAAGTTAGATAATGCATTAGCGACTTGCTCTAGTTCATTTGTTCTAGGCGTGTTAGGTCTACCGGCTGATGTGCCTTGATAGTAAATGTTTTGTACTGGGCTTTTATATACCATTATGCTGTTGTCCCATATTCATATTCATCTTTCTTGTATTGAACTCCAGCACCAGCTAAATTTAAAGCTAGTCCCATCATTGAAGGTTTAACTGGTATAGGTAAATTATTAACAGTACGTTGATAACCACCAAAAGCTTCTTGTTCTTTTCGCATAAGAGAAACAATGTCTTGATTAAATGCTGCGTCTACATCAACCATATCCATACTTGCCGCAGCGCCAATGTCTTTAAAGATAGCATTAGCATTTCCAACATTCATATTTAAATTTTCTGCAATAGAAGAAATTTTAGCTATTTTAGCTTTAAACTTTTCTCTAGTTTTTGCTTCTGCCGCTTCTTGAAGTTGCCAATCTACTTGTCCAATATCATCTAAATAACTTTTACTAGCATTTTGTTTTGCAACAAAGTTAGCGTGAACAGATTGATTATATTTTTTCTTGTCTGCTTGGTATTGCATAACTTTACTGCCGACATTTATCGCCATTCCAGCCGCTTGAATGCTACACATTATTCATCTCCTTTATTACAAATATAAAATCTTTATTCTCTACTCCGTAGGGTAGTTTTTTTCTGGGTTCAAATCCTAGAAACTGTAACCACTTTAATGATTGCCAATTTCTTTCATCTACAAAGTTATATAAAAATTTATAACCTTTACCCATTTCCTCAACCCACTTAGGACACTCTTTTAAAAATTGTCTAGTGTGGTTAAATAATTGTTCACTTGATAATAACCAAGCAACACCGTATTGTGGGTCTTGTTCGCTTGGTGTTGAACCAAACATACCAATGACACCTTCTTGCTCTGTACCTAGTATTGTAAATGTTTTATGTTTTTCATACGTAAAAGGTAACACTAAAGCTTTCAATGGTGTTACTCCGTGTGACGCTTGTATTTCTTGTCTATCAAGTTTTCTCATTTTAGGGGCTAATTCTAAAGCGTCATCTAGAACTGCCTTCCTTACATATTTTTCCATTATCCTCTTCTTGAGCGTCTATGATAATATCCTTCAATTTCTGCTGAAATAAATTTACTTGGTAAGTGAGAATTATTTTTAAGAGTACACGTAAATTGAGTATTTTTAGATTGTATTGGTATTCTATATGTCCCACTAGCAATGTTAGGTTGTCCTATTACAGAGTTTGCAGAGTTAATTACATTACCACTCATTTCATAAGTTGTTGTTGAACGTCCTTCAGGTAATACATCTACTGTAAAGAAACCACTATCTTCATAATCTACTGACATAGTTCTTATTTGATAACGTCCTGAAGTTATGGACATTGCTCCACCTTGTCCTTGTTCTTTCATATATGGTTTTGTAAACTGATAACTTGAATTAAACTTAGCACCGAACACACATGATGTGTGGTTACCTTCAACAATAACAGTAGTATTACTTTGAGAAACAATATTTAAGTCAGCACCATTAGTAGCGTCTACACAAAATAATGTTTGGTTATCAGTATACGGAACAGTAAAAGTTGTTTGGTCATTAGCCACACTATATGTTCCAGTAAGTGTGCTAGTCTTCATATCTAAATGAATAGAAAATCCTAAAGAGCCAAAATCAGGATTACGTAAATCTATACGTAAAAGCTTAGCATTAGTATTTTCATTAACTAAGACATATAAATAACTATCATAAGCCTCGGCTGATAATATTTGCATATTGTTTAAAGTCCAAGTAGACCAAGATGATTGTACTTTTTTATTTGCGTCAAAGAAATATTTATAAATATATAAAGTATTAGCATTAGTTGCTGTTACAGCACTCCCCGGAGTGTACGGTGCAGTGTTAACGCCATCAATTGTATCGTGACATAATACAATCATTGTATCTTCAATTTGATTTGAAATTATTTTATATGCGTTGTTTGGAATTAATTTACTAACACCTACAGTTATATCTATACCATCATTTGTAAGTGTATCATCATCTGCAAAGTATTCTGTTAATGCTGTTTTATCATTTCTGTTTTGTGCAAAGTAAACAAATTTACCAGCAGATTTTGGAGCAACATTTGTAGCGTGAGAGAATGTACTAGTCTTTGATAACACTGCTGATGTTGGAGTAATACTATCACCAGAAGATTCTAATATGTATTGTGCTTCTTCAGAAAATAATAAAAGTTGTTCATTAAAATCTATAGAGTTATAAAGTTTATTAACAGTAGTACCACTAGCTGCAATATCAATAGGGTCAGTGTCTAAAACATCTGTACC
>Ga0222718_10005032_pt1 | contig 10821 bp, 8 predicted proteins | sample C33_27DmetaG_FD_165045 | JGI IMG/M metagenome (GOLD analysis project Ga0222718, IMG submission 165045) | Estuarine water microbial communities from San Francisco Bay, California, United States - C33_27D | ecosystem: Environmental > Aquatic > Marine > Unclassified | place: USA: California... | reverse complement strand
GAAACGTGGGGCGTTACGGAGCACTTTCTTGTCTGCCTTTGACAAAAGTAGCAACGAAGAACAAACCTTGCGGAAACCACTATCCGCCCCATGTTTTCTTAGGTGCTGTTATGGGCTGGTTTTTAAAAATTGAAGTCTCCAAAGAAACCTAACCCCCAAGCAAACATCCAAATCGCTTCAAATGCGGAAGCCCAGATCAGGTTACCAGCACTTAATCTGTTAAATCCTAAAAAAGCAGGCGTGTTATTTTGTTTATGCTTGTAACCAATAAATACACATCCGATACACAATAGACCTGTTGCTATTTCTAAAGCATGATTAAAAGTTGATATAAATAATACCCAACCAATAATGTTTACTAACCAACCAACCCAAAGAGGAATTGGAAAAGTGTTTGAATTTTGATTTTCCATTTAATTAAATTTTAAAATTTCTACTCGTAAGGCTTTTCGAAATACGCCCCGTTTTTTAGAGTGGGTTCTGGACTCCACTTTTTTGTTTGGCTTTTTTGTCACTTTGGGTGGTCAGCCCATTGGCTTTCGCAGACCGTCTTGGTTTTAAACTTGCCCATAACAATTGTAACTGTCTATATTGACATTTATACCTTCAATTGTTGGATTTCCGAATCTCAAATATACCAAAGGAACGCGGGAGAATGGCTGGCCGGGTCTTTTGCAAAAATCTTGTCTGAATGTTTATGTATACAACTGTTTACAAACGATTGCTATCGATATTAAGCTGGTAAATACCGAGTTACGTTTTTGGTTCGCCATTCATTTGCCCCATCGTTCTTTCACAGTGTTGGTATAACAGCACACACCCAAGGGTTCACTTCCGCACATCAGTAGAAGTAATGAAATATGCAAAGGCCAGAGGCGCACGATTATCGAGTATGAATAAAGGATGAACGCGGCAATGAACCACTCGGTGTAAATAGAGTATGCCCACGCTATGAGGGAGCGGTGATCAAATAAGTAAAACGTAAATTTTTAACGCTTAAAACAAACAATTATGAACGCTCTAAGAAACAAAGTACAATTGATCGGCAACCTTGGTATGAACCCTGAAATCAAGTCGTTTGATGGCGGCAAGAAGCTCGCAAAGTTTAGCATCGCTACCAACGAAGTGTATTACAACGCCAAAGGCGAAAAGCAAGAAGAAACCCAGTGGCACAATGTGGTGATGTGGGGAAAGACAGCCGAGATCGCAGAGAAGTACCTGAAGAAAGGTCAAGAAGTATGCGTAGAGGGCAAGCTGGTGAACCGCAGCTGGGAAACCAAAGAGGGTGATAAACGATACATCACCGAGGTGGTGGTGAATGAACTGGTCATGCTTGGCAAGAAAGAAGCCGCGTAGCAGAAAAGCTCCTCCTATTCCAATTCAGAAAAGCTCCAAGCACTCCGGTGTGAGGAGCTTTTTGAATACTTAATATTCAATGAACCATTTTGATACGGAAAATTATAAGTGCAAAACATTAATTTAGAAGAATGCACCATACGCTTTGCTTATAAAACATAGCTGTTTATAGAACGAAGGAGGCATTCAGAAACAGTTGCAGTCATGACCAAGCAGCTTACCCGATCGTCAACTTCGGTGGCGCTCAACTATGCTGAAGTAAACGAAAGTGAATCAAAAAAAGGCTTCATTAATAAGCTTAAAAACCTCGTTGTGTATAGTTTTCAATTGGTCAATTGATGAAAAAAATCTCCATTGAAACATAATGGAGATTTTTTTGCAAATGGGTATACATTGACGCGATCTCTGTCTTATTCAGATGGAGCATTCCACGTCATTAACATTGTTCTGGCGATTGTGTATGTATTTTGGACGTTACCTTTACCCATAACTTCGAACATTTCGCCAAATTCAGGAGCTTGCATTAATTTATTTTGTGCTCTTAGGTAATCTGCATAACTCTTATGACTTTCTACTGCATAGTGAGAAACTCCTCTATCGTCTCCAGCAATAAGTTGATGCATAGACATTTCCATAGAAAGTTCATCGAACATGGGTTGCATTGTTGTTATCAGATTTTGAAATGCGCCGGTGACGGGCATCATCTGATCAAAAGGCACATTAATGAAATAAATTATTTGGAAGCCATTTCCTTTTTGGGATGACTGTGCTAGAGGCATTCCTGTAAACGAGCGAAGCGGAAGAGTGCCTAATGTAGTCATGGCTTGACCCATAGCTTGGTAATCTCCGTTTTCCCAATTGGATGGATCTAGCATTTTACCTATTGCATCCACATCGTCACTTAGGACGCTTACATGGTGAGTTACTTCGTTGTTTCCCAAAGTTTGTTCAGTTAAGTAAGCCAGAGGTAATTTCTTTCCTGTTTCACTATTAAAAAAAGTGTTTAACGCTCCTACAAACGCCTCTTGTTTTTGAGGTGGCACTTTAAATTCCCAATTAATCCAAGATGTTTGGGCATGGTTAGCAAATACAACGCATGCAACTAATAAAAAGGTCAGTATATTTTTCATTTTGATAAAATTTAATTTAGCGAAAGGTAAGTTTTTTATTCTTGAATGGGTTACTTGTAGGTTAACAAATCGTGATTGTATTATGGGGTTAAGACTTAACGGTTTGTGACGTGTAAGATGCCGCAAATTTTTTGATAGGGACCAATGCGGTATTGGTGAAATGATTGGGTCGGTATAATTTTACAACGACTCGTTAATCAAGAAAATTACGTGGGTTAATCCTGTTTAGAGTATCCCCTTCTTTATATTTTAATCTTTTCTGTCTTTAAGTTTAACGGGCTCTTTTTTGAGCTGACCTCTAGCAATTTTCAATGTTTACATTGATGGACATACCAAATCTGACCGTACTCGTCTAAAGGAATGCAATTCCACACCAATCTTATTTATAGCTGGTGAAGTGCCTATCTCCTTAAAGTTAAAAGCCAATAGCCAACTTGCCAATGATCAATCTTCGATCCAGTTGAGCATTGAATATTGCCTTTTGAAAATTGATAATTCAACAAATCGCAACGATTAACGATTCTTCACACCGCCATCCACTTCATCGACCGTTCAGCAAAAATTCCATGCCGCCATCGGGAGGAAAGTTTGTTTCTTCGCTCCGTAATTAAAACGCCATGATCAATCTCGTCATTTATACCATTATCGTGCTTGGGTACTCCTTCGGGTTTTACCTGTTGTTTCCCAAGGCTGGCCGCAAGGCATGGGAAGGACTCATCCCGGGATACAACTTTTTTATCCTCACCAAAATCATTCAAAAGCCATGGTGGTGGTGCTTGCTGCTCATTTTCCCTGGAGTGAATGTGCTGATGTTGATGGTGTTCAACTCGATCACAGCTACCGTTTTTGGCAAAGTTGTGTTGAAAGATCAAGCACTCGCGGTGCTGAATCCATTTGTGATGTTTCCGATTTGGGGCAAGAGCGACATCAAGTTTCTCGGCCCAATCGATCGGTCGAAGCATAAGAAATCAACCTTGCGCGAATGGGGTGATGCCATTGTGTTTGCGGTAATCGCAGCCAGCATTATCCGCACCTATTTTTTGGAGGCGTTCACCATTCCTACCGCTTCAATGGAAAAAACGCTGCTCATCGGTGATTACCTATTTGTGAGTAAAATGGCGTATGGACCCAAAGTGCCACAAACACCCTTGAGTTTCCCCTTTGCACACCACACGCTGCCGATGACCGAGATTCCGAGTTATTTGGAATGGATGAAGTTGCCTTACAATCGATTACCCGGTTTTGGTGATGTGGAGCGCAATGACATTGTGGTGTTTAACTACCCAGAAGGAGACACCGTGACGGTGGAATTACAGAGCAATCTGAGCTACAATCAGCTTCTAAGGAATTATGAGCTGTTTTTTGGTGCAGAAAACGCACGCAATTTTGTGCGAAATGGCATTCCAAATAACCAGTGGAACACACCCAGTGTAAATAACCTGATGGGAATGCTGCAGCAAATGGGCATTTCTGAGGCGCGTGCTATGAAGATTTTGCGCGAAGGATTTGATATTACTGTGCGCCCAGTAGACAAGCGCGAACATTACATAAAACGATGTGTAGCCGTGCCTGGGGATGAGATTTTTATTGAAAATGCCAAGCTGTACATCAATGGCGAAACAGCGTACATCCCGCCAGCCTTTCAATACAACTATTTAATTCAAACGTCAAACTCGCTCAATAAAAACATCGTGAAAGACAAGCTCGATGTGAACTATCAGGATTATCGGGGTGGACAAAATGCAGACGGATATGTCTATGCCTTCCCAATGACGCTCGATGCGCTGGAGACTCTAGAGGGTTTTGGTTCGGTAAAGAGCGCCAGCATTGATATGACATTTAAAGGTCCAAACGCACAACGCTCAATTTTTCCCAATCAGCCTGACACCGATTGGTCGGTGGATAATTGGGGGAAACTCACCGTGCCAGCTGCTGGTGCTACGGTTGCTCTCAACGCACAGACGCTGCCCTTTTATCACAGGATTATCAAAGTGTATGAAGGGCACGATGTTCGGTTGAAGGATGAACAAATACTCGTTGATGGAGAACCCACAACCGAGTATACATTCGAAATGGACTATTACTTTATGATGGGTGATAACCGTCACAACTCAGCCGATTCGCGGTTTTGGGGTTTTGTGCCTGAAGATCACATTGTGGGCAAACCAGCGATTGTATGGCTTTCGCTCGATCCAGAGAAAACCCTTTTTGATGGGAAAATTCGCTGGAGTCGCATGTTCTCCGTTCCAGAATAATGGCCGTTTTTCCGATACACTACTGCGGAAGCATCGGGTATTATCAAGCGCTGGCGCAGGCAGACCATGTCCGGTTTGAGATTCACGAGCATTTTGTAAAACAAACCCACCGAAATCGCGTGGAGATTATGGGGCCGAATGGTGTGCAGAAATTGGTGATCCCCACAAGAAAAACAGGCCATAAGCGAGTCATGCACGAGGTGGAAATCAGCTATACCGAAAACTGGCAACGCGAGCACTGGAAAAGTCTTGAGGCCGCTTATCGTAAAAGTCCCTTCTTTGAACACTACGAACCATTCATTGCTCGGTTTTATTCCACAAAAACTGAAAGTCTTATGGAGCATAACATCGATTTACTCAACGTATTTTTCGGCCTACTTGGCTTAAAAGTGAATTACTCATTTACAGAGGCGTATGAATCGGATGTTTCTATCGATCATAGAGCGTCAAAATTTACCATACAAGATCCCAAGCCATACTTACAAGTGTTTTCAGATCGGTTTGACTTTATTCCAAACCTTAGCATATTGGATGCGCTTTTTTGCCTTGGTCCAGAGACCAAGCATCTATTGAAATAATCTAGAAAAAGGCATAAAAAAAGGGAACGAAACTCGCTCCCTTTTTTCGGTTAGGTCAGGTTATTTAATGCTTGGTAATCATGCCAATTTGCTGGCTTTTTGCTTTTGGTCTTGCAATATAAGGCCCATTAAAAGCAGGAAAATCGTAAGGAGTAGATTTAGCTTTCTCATTTTTTCACATTGTTGATAACATTAAAATTTCCAATTAGTCGAAGGCGGGATGATTTTCGTCTAGATGATTTTTCGCAGGAACTGGACAATTATTTGTCTTGGTTTTCATTAAAAGTTTGGAAATTTTACCTTTCCAAAAACAAATTTGATTTGAATTCACGCAGAGATTTTATAAAGAAGGCATCGGCTACAACCGCAAGTCTTATGGCATGGCCACTCATTGATCCTTCCTTTTCAAGAGAGATGAGCTTGCGTTTGGCTAACGCATCATCTGCCGCTCCTAGTGATATTGCCAGTGATGAAGATTTTTGGAGTTGGGTAAGGCATCAGTACACCGCATCGAGCACACTTATTAACCTCAATAACGGTGGTGTTTCTCCTCACCCAAAAGTGGTGCAAGATGCCGTGCAAAGATTTACTGAGGTGAGCAACGAAGCACCTTCTTATTACATGTGGCGCATTTTTGAAAAAGGTCGGGAGCGCATTCGTGAAAAGTTGGCTGACCTTGCAGGTGTAGATGCGGAGGAAATAGCCATTAATCGCAATACGACCGAGGCATTGGATACCATCATATTTGGCATTGATATGAGAAAGGGTGATGAATTTGTAACCAGCAACTTCGTTTACCCCAACATGAATCAGGCTTGGATGCAGCGCGAAATGCGTGAAGGGCTCGTCAGGAAAGTAGCAAAGTTACCCATGCCCTCAACCGACACTGCTGCCATCGTTAAGGCTTATACAGATGTGTTTACGAGTAAAACCAAGGTTGTGTTGATTGAGCACGTGGTGAATTGGACGGGGCAAGTATTGCCCGTGCGAGCCATTGCCGATGAGGCAAAAAAACGAGGCATAACCGTCATTGTTGATGGTGCCCACAGCTTTGCTCACATTAATTTCAAGATACCCGATTTAAACTGCGACTACTTTGGCACAAGCCTTCACAAGTGGCTATGCGCTCCGTTTGGCACAGGCATGCTTTGGATGCATAAAGACCGTATCGAAAATCACTGGGCACTCTTTCCTGGTCCTGAACCAAAGTCAACGGATATTCGAAAGTTCGAAGCTCAAGGAACTCGAGATATTCCTGCTGAAATGGCCATTGGACAAGCCATTGATTTTCACCTAAGCATTGGCGCGGATAGGAAGTTTGCGCGGTTACACTACTTAAAGCAATATTGGGTAGAGCGTGTGAAGGATGTTGAGGGTATCCAATTTTGGTGCCCTGAGTCACCTGATTTTAGTGGGGCATTGACCACATTTAGCATCCAAGGAGTAGAAGGCTCAGATTTGGGTTCAGAAATTTGGAAATCAGCGCGCATTCATACCACATCCATAAAGCATGAAGGGGTGAATGGTGTTCGAGTTACGCCCAATATATATACCTCCATAGAGGATTTAGATCGATTGGTTGAAGCAGTTCGAAATCGACCATAAAGCAACCATAAAGCAACTTTTCTTACGTCTCTATGTTCCAATATTTAGGCATTGCGGTTGATGCATATACCGTTTATTCTACATATTTGACCACAACCAATAAAGACCATGGCAATCAATAAGCAAAAGCTAGATTTTAATAAGAATGATGACCATATGCGTCTGCTCATTTCGCAGCTCAAGCGCAGATTAGATAAAGTGCACGAGGGTGGAGGTGAGAAGCGCATCGCTAAGCTGCATGGTCAAGCAAAAATGACCGCTCGTGAACGAGTAAAGGAACTTCTGGATGACGACCGTCCGAAGGTTGAAATCGGAGCGTTTGCAGGAGAAGATATGTATACCGAATATGGCGGGTGCCCGAGTGGTGGTGTTGTGGTCTATCTTGGATATGTGCAGGGCAAAATTTGCATCGTGGTAGCCAATGATGCCACCGTGAAAGCAGGAGCGTGGTTCCCAATCACAGGAAAAAAGAATCTTCGAGCTCAAGAGATTGCAATGGACAACTACATTCCCATTGTCTATTTGGTAGATAGTGCGGGTGTGTTTTTACCCATGCAAGACGAGATCTTTCCAGACAAGGAACACTTTGGGCGTATTTTTAGAAACAATGCTGTGATGAGCAGCAGAGGGGTCAATCAAATTTCTGCCATCATGGGAAGCTGCGTGGCAGGTGGTGCATACTTACCCATCATGAGTGACGAGGCCATGATTGTGGAAGGAACAGGAAGCATTTTTCTAGCGGGCTCATACTTGGTAAGAGCTGCAATTGGTGAAGATGTGGATAACGAAACACTCGGAGGCGCCACTACACACTGCGAAATCAGTGGAGTGACTGACTATAAATGCAAGGACGATCAAGAGTGTTTGGATAAGATTAAATCCATTATGGATAAAACGGGTGGTAAACCCACCATTCCATTTGATCGAAAGGAATCAAAACCTCCAAAGCTTGACGAAAAAGAAATTTATGGCATCTTTTCTCAAAAGGCATACGACATGAAGGATATCATTAAACGCCTGGTGGATGATTCTGAGTTTGAAGAGTACAAGGCGCTCTATGGAAAGTCGATTGTTACGGGATACGCTCGCATCGATGGTTGGTCCGTAGGCATTGTGGCCAACCAGCGCGAAGTGGTGAAAAGCAAGAAGGGAGAAATGCAATTTGGTGGAGTTATATATAGCGACAGCGCTGATAAAGCAGCTCGATTTATAATGAATTGTAATCAGAAGAATATTCCACTTGTTTTCCTTCAAGATGTTACAGGCTTCATGGTTGGGTCGCGTTCAGAACAGGGTGGCATCATAAAGGATGGAGCCAAGATGGTGAATGCCATGAGCAACAGCGTAGTGCCGAAATTCACATTTGTAATGGGAAACAGCTACGGAGCAGGAAATTATGCGATGTGCGGTAAAGCCTACGATCCAAGGTTAATCTATGCTTGGCCAACAGCCAACTTAGCGGTTATGAGTGGGAAGTCAGCGGCCAATACCTTACTGCAAATTGAAATGGCTTCGTTGAAATCGAAGGGCGAAGAGATTACAGACAAAGACAAAAAAGCCTTGTTGGATAAAATCACGGATCGATACAACAAACAGACCTCTCCTTATTATGCTGCAGCGCGCCTGTGGGTGGACGGCATCATTGATCCGTTAGAAACACGATCTATTGTTAGCATGGGTATTGAAATGGCGAGCCATGAACGAGATGTAAAACCATATAATGTGGGGGTGATACAAACATGAAACAGCTCACAATTGTACTGTTGTTTTCAGTGATAGCTTTTACATCTGTCGCTCAAAGTCCGCAGCGCATCGAAGCCATGCGCATGGTGCAAAACGGTGATAATTTTCTTCGGTCTGCACGTTTTGAAGATGCCATTGCCGAATATACCAACGCAATCACAACAGATAATTCCTATGCAGATGCTTATATGAAGCGCTCAGCGATTTACTCGAGGCTTGGGCGTACAACCGAAGCAAAACGGGATTATGAGCGGGCAACCATGATCAACCCATCGAGCAGCTACGTGCTTGATGATCAAGCCAAAGCTGATTTTCTATCCGATCGTTATTGGGAGGGCCTTGAAAATCTTGAACACGCCATTGCCATGGATCCGGATAATAGTCTGCTGCGCGATCACCGGGTGGATGGTTATATTTTAACAGGAGAGTATCTTAAAGCAAAGAACGAATTGGAGGTGCTGGCAGACGCGGCCGTCACTGAAGAGGCAATCGATCAAAGCAATATTGACCTAAGAATGGCCTTAATTGCCTATCTCGAAGGCGACATGGTTGAAGCGCGTAACCGAATTGAGTTGGTACTCGACCAAAATGACATAGCGCTCGCTTATGATGTTCTTGGGCTGATTGATCTATCTGAGAAGAATTTGGAAATTGCAATCGATAACTTCAATAAAGCCATCGATTTGAACCCTGATTTTGCCCTCGCCATTTACAACAAGGCGGTAGCGTATAAAATGATGGGCAAGGAAGACTTGGCCTTGCGGTTTTTTGATCAGGCTATTGACGTGCAGCTTTCCATTGCTCCAGTCTATTTCGCGCGGGGACTTACACGCAGAAAAGTGGGCGATTACAAAGGCGCGATTGATGACTACACCAAAATGAATCAATTTGACACGGTCTACTTTAATGCTGTGTATAACCGAGCTTTTACATATAAAATGATTGGTGACTATGAGAATGCCTTAATTGATGCAAATAAGGCCATTGAAATAGACCCACGGGATGCTCATGCGTGGATGCTCCGCGGAAAAATACACATGCTCTTCCGAGATTACAGCGAAGCCATCATAGATTATACTCAAGCGATGCAACTTGATAGTGAAATGGTGGAGGCTCAATTTAATCGAGGTTTAGCAAAGATTTTGGACTATCGAATCCCTGAAGGTTGCGATGATCTGGAGGCCGCAGATTCGAGGGGATTTGAGCCAGCACACGAAGCCTTGGGAGATTTCTGTGGACCCTAGTCCTGCGAGGCACTCAACATATATATAACATTAAGGATAAATCACCTCCCTGGACGCACGTCCACAAACTTTTCTACTTGGTTCCAAAAGCTAGGGTATGACTTTGAAACCACCATGGGATCGTGTATGACGATTTCTGGGAACACCATGGCAAGCGATGCCAGTGACATGGCCATGCGATGATCGTCATGCGCTGCGAAGTGCTCGGGTTTAATTGATGACTTCGCACTTCCGATTAAATGCAGGGTATGATCTTCTACAGAAGTTTTGAATCCGGCCTTGGCCAACTCCATTTGCAATGCTTGGATGCGATCAGACTCTTTGAGACGCAGGTTGTCAAGTCCTGCTAATTTGAGGTCCAAACCAAGTGCAGCCGCGGCAATGGCAGCGGGCTGTACAAGGTCGGGGTGATTGCGAAAATTAATCAGATCCCTTTGGCTATCAATCGCTTTCTTAGAGATTTTGAGATCTCCGTCCACAAATTTTGATTCAACGCCAAGGGCATTAAATACTTCGATGCATTCAATATCACCTTGAATGCTGTTTTCTGACAACCCCTCGAGCAATAGGTCAGCCTTTCTAGACAAGGCAGCAAAAGACATCCAAAAGGCAGCTGAACTCCAATCTCTTTCAACATCGAATTGATGAGACCGGTATCGACCGGGGTTAATTGTGATTACATTTTCCTCTAGGCCTACTTGTGCTCCACACCGTTCCATCAAAGTTTTGGTCATGATGATGTATGGTCTAGAAAGTGGATTTCCGTTGATGTTTATGGTCAATAGTTGTGGGAGTGTTGGCCCGATCAGCATTAAGGCAGTAATGAACTGACTGCTTACGTTGCCATCAATATCAATGGTTCCACCATTGAGCCTGCGGCCCTCAATGTGTATGGGTGGGTAACCGTCTT
>Ga0222718_10005028_pt1 | contig 10825 bp, 10 predicted proteins | sample C33_27DmetaG_FD_165045 | JGI IMG/M metagenome (GOLD analysis project Ga0222718, IMG submission 165045) | Estuarine water microbial communities from San Francisco Bay, California, United States - C33_27D | ecosystem: Environmental > Aquatic > Marine > Unclassified | place: USA: California... | reverse complement strand
TGACGTGAGCAATATTGTCCTGATATGTTTTTTAAAATATAATTTAATGCTGTATATTGATTATTATCATTAATAATTTCACTTGATTCTTTTTTAGTAGTTGACCGAAATATTCCTCTCGGATTTCCCAATAACATTTTTGCACATTCATGGTTCATTAATAACATACAATATTCAACAACATCGTGGCTATTATTAATATCATCTACCAAATACTTCACGTTTTTATATTGATCATTTAATTTAGTTACCGTGTTTTGTAATTTATTATATAATAGCAAATTTAATAATTCCCTACTTTCATATACATAATTCTTTTCAACTCTTATAATGGCTGTATTATGTTTTACTTTTAAAATTTCATAGGTTTCCATATCAATGAATACATCTAATACAAATGCAACTCTATCTTCACCTTCTTTTAAACTACATACATTATCGGACAATATATATGGTATCATCGGAATTTTTTTATCAGGCAAATAAATTGTTGATATGCGGTCAGTAAGGAAATCCCATAAATTTAAATATTCCAACATCATTGGAACATTTGAAATATAAATACTTAATACGATTTCACTGTTTACTATACGAATTCCAATTGCATCATCAATATCTTTACAATCTTTTGGATCAATTGATATAATTTGGTGGTTGCATCTATTTTCTATTTGCTTATCATCGCAATAGTAAGGTATTGATCCTAATGATGTCTCGCGCATTGATCTTATAATTATTTTATTAAATAGCTGTAAACTATGATTAATACCTTCACACGACATTTTATAAGTTGTGTAATTTTCTATTATATCTACATCCCCAAAATTATTGGTTAATGTTCCAACTGGATGTTTATCCACCCACTCTTTAATACGGAATGTAATATACTTATCTTTTTTGCTTTTAGAGAATCCAATGTTTTTTTCTTCAAATGGAATTAAAAAGTATGGCAATGTATTATCATCTGGAATACATTTATATAATAATTTTCCGTGTTTACTAATAATGTTTGCACGTCCATATGTTTTTCCACTAGTTATTAAAATTCCGTGTATACTTTCATTATCTCGGTAAGCAGATTTTTTAACGATTGAACCACTTTGATCTACAATATCATTATGGAATAAATTTTGTTCACTGGGTAATATTGACAATGTATTTATTATACCTTTATCATTGTCTATATCTTCTTCTTTTTCTTCTTCTTTGACACAAGTCCATTCCCATTTTGTATAGTCTCTATCTTTTATTGTTAATTTAAATGTAGACATATACAGTGCTATATTGTTATATAGATAGATTTGTTTTTATTATATTTCAATTTTCATATAAAATAACTCATATATGAAAAATATTTATTTTGATGTATCGTTCAATAAATTATTTTCTTCCTTCTTTTCCTCCTTCTTTACTTTCACATTAAATGGACTACAAATAACGTCATATGTTTTATTCTTCAATCCTATAAAATCATTTGTTTTATAGAAATCGCTTGTGTTACTATCTATCATATCGTGAATGTATATATTTACCGTATTATCAAAAATATTAGTATTGTCTAGCGTATTATCATCTTTTTTACCAACATCTTTATCATAGATAATTGTTATCGGCAAGATACTAAATTGTTTTTCTACAGCTAATCTGAAAATTCCGGTTTTAAAATTTATTGGAGCACCGCTTCTAGTAGTTGTTCCTTCTGGAAAAATTAATACATTTGAATCATTGTTTAAGTATTCCGTTATTATATTTTTCACATTTGAACCATCCTCTCTATCTCCTCTAATATAGGGTATAAATTTCAATGATTTAATAATATAATCTTTTGCAAATGTTAACATATTCAATAAATAACTACCATCCGTTTTATCACCAACAATATTTGATTTTACAACCGTATATAAATTATTTTTGTTATGTTTGTAATACATATTATATATTAAACTACAATCAGATATGCCATGATAATGATTTGACATTATTATTACTTTATTATTTGATAATTCCTTTTTGTTTCCATGAATAATTACATCATTATTAAGTAAAGAAAGAAATGAAGATAATAAATTCATAAAAACTTTATTACTAATTATTTTTGGGAATATAAAATAAATTACTAAATTAACTAATACCATTAATGCCATTAAACATAATCTTATATTGTTTGTTATTGATTTAAAAATCATATAATAAAATATTATTATTATTTATTATTTGTAACGTATATTAAATAATATATTAAAAGTCGCTTTTATCAATTGTAACACACTTAGATATCTTTTTAATAATCTTGTTTTCGCTTTCCGCAAATTCACCTGGACCACCCATTGCTTGATTCATTATCCCCAAGTATTTATCATTTAATGGATGTTGTAAATTCATGCATTGCGGATGCGCATCCCGCCAAGGAATCATGAGGTCGCCGTTTTTTTTCGTAATGTATTTAATGGCCTTTCGGAGTTTGTCATAGAGCTCCGTTTCTTTTTCCCATACATCATCATCACGGACGTACATGGTTTCTCGTTTTAAATCGCTACAATGAATCGGACGTTTATAGACATCCATCTCATTTAATTTCCGCACCATCTGGCGCGATATGCCTTCCACATAACCGAGTTCCCCCAATTCTTCCAAATCCGAGAATTGCAGCATCATAGAATTCACAAAGTCCGTCAGATTCATTGCGTCTTTGCATTTTTCATTCAAAAATACTTGCATATTAAATGTTTTATTATTGTTATACGAGTTATTAACACCTCCGTTACCATTTTTACACACTTCCAACATTTGTTGTTGCATTTCCAATGTTTGTTTTTGTAGATCAGTATTACTTTTAACCAAATCTATTATAATATTTTTAAAATCAGTATGTTCGTTTATTAATAAATTTATTGTATCTTCTTTTTTAACTATAACGTGATTTGTTTCATTATTTTTTTCAGTACATTTCTGTTGATGATACCATAAGCTATTGCGTGCTTTATATTTTTTATTACAATTTTTACATACAAAGGGATATTTGGGGTTTATTTGTTCTAAATATTCTATATTTTGGTTATTTATATGCTTTTGTGTGTCACAGTGTTTATTAAAATCTTTTTTATTGCTCGTATAAAACGAACAATTAATACAACTAAATTTTTTGGGTATTTTTGGGGTTAAAATATTCATTTTATTCTATATATAAATAGAATAAAAAAACCCTTAATACTTTTTTTACAAAAAATAGTATTTTCTAAAAAAATTAGCATCACAAAAAAAATCATCCGAAAATGGAAATGAGAGCATATCAGTCACAAGTCGTTTTTTTACTATATTCTCAAGACTTTTTTCGGAAATCGTAAAATGGACATTTATAAATGTCCAAAACAGAAAACCAAATACCAAATCGAAAAGTAGTTTTTATTGATTTTTGAGTTAACACTGAAAATATAATAATTTGCTTATACTAGTATAAATCCTTTTTATCTATCGTCACACATTTGGATATCTTCCGAATAATTTTGCTTTCACTATCAAAAAACTCGCCTTTGCCACCCATTGCTTGATTCATTATCCCGAGATAAGTATCATTTAACGGATGTTGTAAATTCATGCATTGCGGATGCGCATCCCGCCAAGGAATCATCAGATCGCCGTTTTTTTTCGTAATGTATTTAATCGCCTTTCGGAGTTTATCATATAGCTCCGTTTCCTTTTCCCATACATCATCATCACGAACGTACATGGTTTCTCGTTTTAAATCGCTACAATGAATCGGACGTTTATAGACATCCATCTCATTTAACTTTCTTACCATTTGACGGGAAATGCCTTCCACATAACCGAGTTCCCCCAATTCTTCCAAATCCGAGAATTGCAGCATCATAGAGTTCACAAAATCCGTTAGATTCATTGCGTCTTTGCATTTTTCATTCAAAAACACTTGCATATTAAATGTTTTATTATTGTTATAGGAGTTATTAACACCCCCGTTACCATTTTTACATACTTCTAACATTTGTTGTTGCATTTCTAGTGTTTGTTTTTGTAGATCAGTATTGCTTTTAACGACTTCCATAATTAAATTTGTTAATAAATTTACATCAGGTGTATCATTAATAATGATATTTTCATCATTTTTAATTGTATTTTCATTGCTACAATTATTTTTCCGCATATGTTTCCATAATCCACAATTCGTATTATATAATTTACCGCATTTACACTCATATTTTTTTGCGGAATTTTCAATTTCCAAATATTGTAAATCGGATTTACATTTGTGTTTACGAGTATTTATATGTCTAATCCAATCATTTTTTTTGCTACAACTTATGTTACAAAATTCACATTTATATTTATGTGCGGAATTTGCGGAATTTATCGTTTCCATTTTCATATAATATGGAAATACAATTTTCCGCCTAAATCATTTTCCTAATAATTATAATTTTCTTTAAAAAAATTAGCATCACAAAAAAAATCATCCGAAAATGGAAATGAGAGCATATCAGTCACAAGTCATTTTTTTACTATATTCTCAAGACTTTTTTCAGAAATCGTAAAATGGACATTTATAAATGTCCAAAACCGAAAAACAAATACCAAATCGAAAAGTAGTTTTTATTGATTTTTTGTATCAACACTGAAAATCAATAAATTAATTATATATATTACATATCCTTCTTATCTATCGTCACGCACTTGGATATCTTCCGAATAATCTTGCTTTCGCTTTCAAAAAACTCGCCTTTGCCACCCATTGCTTGATTCATTATCCCCAAGTATTTATCATTTAATGGATGTTGTAAATTCATGCATTGTGGATGTGCGTCGCGCCAAGGAATCATGAGATCGCCGTTTTTTTTCGTAATGTATTTAATGGCCTTCCGGAGTTTATCATACAGTTCCGTTTCTTTCTCCCATACATCATCATCACGCACGTACATGGTTTCCCGTTTTAAATCGCTACAATGAATTGGACGTTTATAGACATCCATCTCATTTAATTTCCGCACCATCTGGCGCGATATGCCTTCCACATAACCGAGTTCGCCGAGTTCTTCCAAATCCGAGAATTGCAGCATCATGGAATTCACAAAATCCGTCAGATTCATCGCGTCTTTGCATTTTTCATTGAGAAACACTTGCATATTAAAGGTCTTGTTGTTACAATTATTCATATTATTAGTTGTATTACTGTTTTTACATACATCTAACATCTGCTGTTGCATTTCTAAGGTCTGCTTCTGTAAATCAGTATTGCTTTTAACCACATCCATTATTAAATTAGTCAGCATTTTTACATCCTCTGGTGAATTAATTATTTTGTTTTCGTTATTTTCGTTATTTTCGTTATTATCCATTATATCCTTTTTTAAATAAATAGAGCACTTTTTTTTATGTGTATGTAATCCCTGTCTATAATTATATTCCTTACCACATATACAGCTGTATTTTTTCGGCGACTTTTTGAGATTTAATTGTAACTCAGCGTAATTATTTTTATGCTTTCTAGTAGTTAAGTGTTTGGTATAATCACTATCCTTGCTACATTTATAGTCACAAATTTTACAACTATATTTTATGGCGAGAAATGGCGATTTTTCTGTCATCATTGTCACTCTATATTTGAATGACAAAAAAATCGCCTAAATAGTTTTTACAATAAATACTTTTCGGCGAAAAAATTATCATCACAAAAAAAATCATCAAAAAATCAAAATGAGAGCATTTCAGTCACAAGTCACTTTTTCACCATATTCTCAAGACTTTTTTCAGAAATCGTAAAATGGACATTTATAAATGTCCTTTTCTGAAAAACAAATACCAAATCGAAAAGTAGTTTTTTTTGATTTTTATATTATATAATTTCCATTTAAAATCTCTCTAAGAATATATATACACTCACACTATAATATGAAAGGAACTATAAAATTTAATAAATCAAATACACTACTAGATGTGGATATTGCATATACTCCAGCGAAAATAGAAAAAGGATTGATGTTTAGAAAACGATTAAACCAAGATAAAGGAATGCTCTTTGTAATGCCTCATTATAAATCAATCCATTTTTGGATGAAAAATACATATATACCCTTGGATATACTGTTTATTAAAGAGGATACAATTGTGGATATAAGAGAGAATACAACTCCATTATCGTTGACCAAGATAAAGTCAGTAAAAGCTTATACGATGGCCATAGAAGTCAACGCAGGATACTGTAAAAAAAATAATATAAACATCGGCGATAAATTTCAGATTAAAAAGATGTAACTATATAATAAAAAATATATATTTTATTCTAATTAAATTATATATGATTAAAGTGAAGAATGGAATACGATATGAAACAAATGGATGGACCTATCTCTCTGTGAAAGGTTCGCCGAGTGAACGCGGGTATGCACACGGTTATTTAGTTGCGAAAGAGTTGAAAGATATATTTAAAATGTTAGAATTCAATTTTTATGAAGATTATGGAATTAAGCGTGATGTGTTCAGTGATGTAGTTGGACAAATTTGGGGACCGATTATACAGACCAATTACCCTGAACTGTATGAAGAAATTGTGGCAATTACAAAAGGAGCAAATGCAGGCGGCTGCAAAATTTCATTAGATGAAATGATAATGTGGAATTGTTTTGTGAGTATTGATTCGTTGTTAATTATTTTACCGAAAATAATCAAAGATTATCCCAAATTAAATGAAAAATATGGCGATTTTTTTAATGAAGAGTCAGGTGGTTCTTCGGGTCATGGTGAAGGTGGAGGTGTGTCAAATATGGCAATGACAAGAATTGGCGGCGATCACTGTACTGGTTTTATGGCTGTCGGTAGTTATACCAAAGATGGCAAAATCATCTGTGGACACAATACGTTTGATAACTTTATGACAGGGCAACATTTCAAATACATTTTGGATATTAAACCGACCAAAGGTGCCCGTATTCTCATGCAAACTGCGCCAGGTAATATTTCCAGTGAAACTGATTTTTACGTCACCAGTTATGGTTTTATGGGAACTGAAACCACGATTGGCGGATTTAATCAGTTTGAATTGAAAGATCCTATTTGCTGCCGCATCCGCACGGCCATGCAGTATGGAAAAACCTTAGACGAAATCAAAGAGTATTTGGTTCATAACAATGGTGGGGATTATGCAAATGCGTGGTTGATTGGTGATACGAATACGAATACGATTATGCGAGTTGAATTAGGATTGAAGTATGTGAATGTGGAAAAGAAGAAGGATGGGTATTTTATTGGATTTAATGGTTCGTATGACCCGCGCATCCGCAATTTAGAGTGCTCAAATGTCGGGCATTTTGACATCCGTCGGCATCAAGGCGCCCGTAAAGTGCGATTGACGCAATTAATGAAGCAGCATAAAGGTAAGATAGATATTAAAATCGCCGAAGAAATAATGGCGGATCACTATGATATCTATTTGAACAAAATCAATCCTTCGTCTAGAACGTGTTGCAGTCACTATGAATTAGATGATCGGGCATTTATGTCGGATCCGGGACGCCCCAAACCGTTTCAACCGCGTGGAGCCTTAGATGGTAAAGTCTGTGATACGACCTTAGCAAAGAAAATGAGTTTTATGGCGCGTTGGGGCAGTTCGTGTGGAACGCCGTTTGATAAAAAAGAATTCATTAAACACAATATTGTGTGGGAAGAACAAGAACCTTATTTACTTGACCGACCAGAACAGCCGTGGACGGAATTTACGATTCATAAGGGTAAGATGAGCGGTAAAAATATAACAAAGAAAAAGGTAGAAAAAGCAATGCAATTGAAGAAGACGAAGAAAAATAAATTAAAGTTGTAAGTTCATCATATATAAAATAAATTATAGATACAAAGATACCATATTAATTATAAAATTGATATGATATAAAATTACAACACTATAATTATTAACATAGATACACATCTACCAACAATAATGAGCGACAATACGATAGATTTAACTACCATTTTAAATAAACGATTTGCGCTTCGTAAATTACTATTAAATAAAGAGTTACATGAAACGACAACATCCATCCATAAAAGTTTGTTAACGCCTGAAGCTGAACCGCATATACGAGATATAATCTCTGCCATTGCCACCGAATTAATGAAACAACCCGATACTATTTTAGTGGACACGTATACGGCGAATGAACGTACAAAAGATTGGTTGTCGCTTTTAAAAAAAGAAGTCCTTACTGAAGACGGTGCTATAATGCCAATTGATACACGGTCACGTCCCGGACATAAAATACTAGATAATTACATGCCGCATTTTTATGATGTAAAGAATTATAAGGGGAAATCAGTAAGAGGATTGTTTACCCAAGAAGCATTAGAAAAAGCATTAATCACGAACATATTAATGCATTCAACGCCATATAAAAGTGAAATTAGACGCATGATAACAATGACGGCGGGATTAGGAAGTGTTACCAAATATAGAACTGTAACGTCAAAGGCAATTATTCAATATTTCAAAGCAAAACGGGTATTAGATCCGTGTACTGGGTGGGGGGGACGAATGCTAGGCTGTTTGTCGGCAGGGGAAGATTGTTATTATGTGGGCTGTGAACCGGATCCAAATACAGCAACAGGTCTTCGTAACATATTGGAAGATGCCGCCGCAATACCCACCAGTGTTCGTATGCGTGGCAAAATAATAGAACATCCATTTGAATCCGATACGACACGGCAGGCATTAGCCGTAATGGAAAATTTTGATATGATTTTAACTAGCCCACCCTACTTTAATTTGGAGCTGTATACAGCAGGCGACCAATCCACAACAGTCTATCCGACGTGGGAAGAATGGACTGAACATTGGTTGAAACCAGTCATATTAAAATGTCTTTTGCATTTAAAAGACGGCGGAGTTAGTTGTTGGAGTGTGAAAAATTTCAGGTCGGATAAAAAATATCCGTTGGCGGATGTGACAAAACAAATACATCAAGATGCTGGATGGGAATTGGTGAAAATCGTGTCAATGACTGGTTCGGCCCGACCGGGAGCAACAGCAGCAGCAAATGAAAAAAGAGAATCGGAAGAAGACACGTTTTGTTTTAAAAAAAAGAGTAATTAATAAAATACTAATAAAATAAAAGAGTAATAAAATTGATTTTTTATTTTATTACTACGCTTAATGCAATATGAATTATGAAATATGCAACTTGTAAAATTAACATCTGAAAATGCTTGTCAATATATTGGATACAATATATTATTTAAATCACGTGATAATTATATTGTAAGAAAAATAATTAGTGTAACTAGTATAACTGTAAAAATAGATTACCCTGAATTAAATAATTCGTTGACCTTAACAAGAAAAATACATGTAATTATTGAATAAAAAATATACCTATACCGATACTTACCAAATAACAATTTTTTTAATTAATTAATACATTTTTTTACAGTTTACTCTTTATTCTCCCACACATAATAAGGGACATCTAACGTTTCACATAATTTAATTGATTTTTTTACATTAATGCCGTAGGTGATACGCGTTTGTTTTGTCTTCTCTTTATTCTTTTCTATAGTAGATTGTAAATATTGCTTTCTATCTTCAGTGTAAATTTCAATAGGGAATTTGTAAATAACATTAAAATTAAACTTTTCTCTATCAATGCCTGCCAGAATGAGCCATCCTTTCTTCCCATCAATAACCAATTGTTCGCATTTTTCAATTTTTGCTAGGCTGTCGTCGTTGATTGTAGCCGAGGGTGCTAGTTTATTAGAACTAGGTTTATACTCGTATACTTCTTGAGTATTTTCCAATGCGTCAATACCATCCCATCCGTGTTTTTGTTCTAGGTTCACTACACCTAATATATCGGAAAGTAAACGTTCATATGGTTCATTGCATTGACCTGAATTTAAACTATTAATCGCGACCGAGTACGCTAGACGATGTTCAGGTGCTATATCAGCGATGTTTACCTGAGCAAGATGTGCATATTGGTTTAACTTTGCGTAATTAATCATCAGATTCATTATTTTGAAATTTTTAACGGGATTCATATTGGGTTGGTTGGTTTGGTAAGAGTTGTAATATAAACACTAGAATATAGAGAATAATTCAATTTTTTAATATTAAAACAAAATATTAAAAAAATACATAAAGTTATAACGCTATATAGTTTAATTAGACTAACTAAAAAGAAAAATGGCAACAATAAAACGACTGAAGAGAGAATTAAAAGAATTAGAATTGACTCCACCTGAAAATTGTTCGGCGGGATTAATTAATCCGAATGATATATTTAATTGGCATGCGACCATACTGGGACCACAAGGTAGTCCATACGAAGGCGGTGTATTTAAGTTGAGTATTGCATTACAAGAAGATTACCCCTTTCGCTCGCCACATATTAAATTTGTTACTAAAATTTATCACTGTAATATAAATTCAAATGGTTCTATCTGCTTGGATATATTGAAAGACAATTGGAGTCCAGCACTTACAATTAGTAAAGCGTTATTGAGTATATGTTCTTTGATGGATGATCCAAACCCAAATGACCCGCTGGTTTATGAAATCGCTGATCTTTTAATAAAAGATAAGGCAAAACACGATGCAAACGCACGCGAAAGCACAATGCAGTATGCAATGAGTGATTAAAATACTAAAATATATTAAATATATATATATATAAAATATATACCTACTCATCATAATAATAACAGTATACTAATCCACCAACAAGAATAAATACCAATACAAGGCTAAACATTATTAATTAGTATGGTATATATATAATATAATCACATGTAATGTTTATATTATATTTTTATATTGAAATTTATTATA
>Ga0222718_10005027_pt1 | contig 10825 bp, 4 predicted proteins | sample C33_27DmetaG_FD_165045 | JGI IMG/M metagenome (GOLD analysis project Ga0222718, IMG submission 165045) | Estuarine water microbial communities from San Francisco Bay, California, United States - C33_27D | ecosystem: Environmental > Aquatic > Marine > Unclassified | place: USA: California... | reverse complement strand
TACTGCATACCCGTCTGCCTCTTCTTCTATTTTTTTTTTTTCTAATTCTATAATTTGGTTACGTTGTTTTTCTTTTTTTAAATTTTCATTTGTATTACTATAATCTTGATAAATTGTATCATATAACTTTTTTGTATCATCTCTAGTATTTTTTGCAATATTAATATTTTTGTTCGTTTCGGCTATAGTAGCTGTATTTTGTTTAGGAGTATTTTGTACAGGATTAGTTTTATTTATAACATATTGATGTACTTTATCTAAATTTTTTCCTATAGTTTCTACATCTGTAGATAATGTATTACCTGCAATTTCTACTGTCGAATCAATAATTTTAGTTTTGGGTATAAGGTATTGTTTATTGTAATCATTGCAAGTTACAGATTTGCTATCACACAATGAATTCTTACTATTTTCATATAATGCTTTATTACTCCACTGACCTGTTGCTTCAGGTCCGCAAAATCCATAATTACTACAATATTGCGGTTTTCCATTTCTAGTACAACATGGTTTATTACATGTTTTATTTATAATATTACCACATTTACCGTCTGTACTACAATTAGTACATGGTATATCAAGGATGGTGTTTTTAGTAGTTATATGACTATTATGAAGATTTTGAATATTTTTAGAAAGGGTTTCAGAACTCTCTCTTTTTTTAAGTTCTGCATTCGCTTTTTCTGCTTGTGTATTTGCTTGATTAACTTTTGCTTCTTTTTGTAGTCTTTCCACAGATAATTGAATAGATGTAAAATATGCTTCATTTCCCCTTTTAGCAGCTAATTCATTACTTTTTTTCAAAACTTCTGCGGCAGATGCTGCTTTTTTGGCAGCATCTGCCGCTTTTTTAGCAGCAATGTCTTTTTGTTGTTTTAATCTATCTCTTTCTTGCTTTGCTTCTTTTAGTGCCTCAGCAACTCTCTCCCTTTCTTTTCTGGCATCTTCTTCTATCTTTTGTTTTTTCAGTTGCAATTCTCTTTTTTTTTCCTCGAGTATTTTTAATCGCAGCTTTTCAGCTGCTTCTTCTGCTTCTCTTGCTTTTCTAGCCTGTTCCTCCTCCCAAACTAATTGTCTTTGTGCTACTTCAGCGGCTCTTTTTTTTACTCTATCATTATATTTTTTCTCACTTTCTAGAAGTTTTTCATCAATTGTAGTAATAAGATCATCATATACTTGTTCCCAACCTTCTACAGCTTTTAGATAAGCTTTCTCCTCTTGTGTAAGTTGTAATTCTTTTTGTGCGTGTGTTTTGAGTTTATCTGCAGCGTTTTCTTGTGTCAAGATAGCATTTTCAGATTTTAATAATAATGAATTAAATAGTATTGTGTCACCTGTTGCTTGATCAATTGCTTTATTTGCTTCTTTTTGTTTTTTAATCGAAAATTCATATAATTTATCTATTTCGTTTTGAATTATAAGATCTATATTTGGATATTTTTTTAAACAATTTTTACCAGCATTTTGCGGTCTTATACAATCTATTATAAAATTATCTCTTAATATATTTTCTTTTGTTTGTTCGCCACAATTAATAGGACAACTTGGATATTCGGGTTTAGTACCTGTAATATTCATTTTAGAATATGTATCATAATTATTATCCTGAGGCAAGGAAAGTGTAGAAAGATTATTATTTTTCAAAGTGCAAGTATTATTTATTTTATTGTAAGAAAACCCACCGCAATTATCTAAAGATTTACATTTTTTTTTACAATTTTCAACAGTTCCTTTATAAGTAGATTTAGATATATCATTAGTGTATTCTCCGTTAGATATATCAATATTATAATTATATTGATATGGTACATTTTGATTAAATCTAATATTATATTCAATATTAGGTTTATGACGAAAATATTGTATTTTTCTTTGTTCTCCTTCAATTAGATCAGGTAAAGGTGGAACATCTGGATTTAATCTTTTAAAAGTAGTCCATAAACCATTTAAATTATCGGGATTATTTCTACTCAACCATTTTTGTGACGTACTCATTGTATAACACTCATCAGATGAATCATTTTTATATGCAATACCACCGCAAGTATCAAAAATATTACAATTTTCTTTGCATGATTTCAAAGTATTTGCATTTTTAACTTTAGCAACTGACATATTTTCATCTTCGGTGACAGGACCACCATCAGTTGGATCGATATAGTTATTCAGAGTACTATAATCTTGAAAATCTTCAATTAAATTAAAATAACCCTTATTTTCAATAGGATCATATTTATTTTTAATTCCATCATCATATTCATTGAATCTTTTGTAACACTTATCTTTAATTAGTATATAACCTTCATTACATTTTAAGCATTTATGTTTATTAATATTGGGACAATTTACACCAATATAAGGTGTTCCGTTATCACAAATACAATTATTTAATATACATTTATTATGAGAATCTAATGTACTACCTGGATAACATGATAAACATTTTTCAAGTGTAGTATCTTTAGCACAATCAACATTTTTATCTGCAACACCATTGTCACATTTACATGTTTGCGGATAAATAATTTTAGGGGGAATATGTGTTCTATCAGAATAACAATTTTTACCTAATTTAGTTATATCTTTGATACAATATTTATCATAATTTTTATTGTAAAATAGATTTTTATTATTACACCATTCAGCACAATTTGGCGGATTTTGAATAGGGATATCGAATAATTTTTTATTTTGAACTATAACAGGTTTGGGTTCATTATACAATCTTTCACCTATTTTAAAACAAGGTTTGCATAAATCTAAATCCTTATCTATTTTAGTGCAAAAATTTAAACATTTTTTAGTTGTTTCGTAAAATGCTCCATCTTCTTTAAAACATTTAGAACAATTACCTAATGGATATGAATTTTCATTGCAATACCAATGACATCCATCACTATGATCCTGAGGGGGTGGTGGTGGTGTATATAATTTTGGTATAATAGTTTGTTCTTTTTTGGGAATTTGCACTATAGGTGATGGTTCTACTAATGGTTCTACATATAATTTCCCCCCTTTTTTAAAACATGGTTTGCAAGAAGCATTAGGATTAGAAAATTTATTACAATAATCATGACATAATTCTTCGGTTCCTTCATAATATCCTCCTTTTTCAAAACAACTTTTACATGATCCTGTTTTATTAGATTTTTCAGTACAATAATGAGGACAAGATGGTGATAAATCTTTTGGTATTTCAGGTGGTGTATATAGTACATATTCACTTTTTGCTTCTGGTATTTTATAATTTTTATCTTTATAAAATCTCCCTCCTATTTTAAAACAATTAGAACATCTACCATTTTTTGATGAAAATTCAGTACAAGATTCATAACAAGGTTCTTTTATATTTGCATATTTCCCCCCTGTTTCAAAACAAGAAGCACATATACCATAGCGATATGAATTTTCATTACATGATGATATACAATTTTTTATTTCTTTTTTTTTATTATCACTATGTAATCTACCTCCTATTTCAAAACAACTTTTACATCTTCCTGTTTTACTGGAAAATTTATTACAATAATCGCCACAATCTTCTTTTATATTTTCAAATATTCCACCTGGTTTAAAGCATTTAGAACAAACACCATATCTATATGATTCATTTTTACATATACCAGGGCAATCTTCCGAATGAGGGGGTAATAATAATATTTTAGATTTATTTAACTCTTCTTCTGTTTTTTCATATTTACCACCTTTAATGTAACAATTAGCACATGATGCCATATTATAAAAAATATCAGCATCATGACAGAAATAAGGACATTTTAAAGAAAAATGCTGTTTTTTTTTATAACATAAATAAAAAAATATAATAGTTAGAATAATTATTATAATTATAGTTTCTAAATTAGCTATATTTTTCATTTATTTAATATTCTAATTAATAATATTAAATATATTTAAATTATCTATTTTCTGGTTTAACATATTCCATTTCCAATTTTTTAAATATATCTTCTTCTGAATTTATATCAGATGTATCTATAAATTTATTTGTTTTTATATCTATTAAACCATATTCTGATAATGATAAACCCATTTGTAAAGCTTTTTTTCTCATTATAATATTATATTGATAAGAACCAGTAAAATATAGAAGTGTAAAATAGTAGTGTTTTTTTTCACACAGAATTATATCAATTCTTCTCCCATCACCTTTTTCATCTAATTTACATATTCCCATAAATTTTTTCTTACCATTTGCTAATGTTTCTATTATATATTTATTTTCTATTAATTTAATAATAAAATCTTGTAATATAAAATTATCATCATCTTTAATTAATATATCAATATCTCCCATATCCTTGTTTTTTCTTCTATAACTTCCTACCATTTCAAATTCAATATTTGATGAAATATTTTTCATTATTTTCTTTATAATTGTATTGTGTTTTATGCCTTCTGAATATGGAATTCTTTTTTCAAGATCATCATAATATTTTATTCCAATTTTTTGTTTTTCGTTTAATAAATGACTATTTTCTTCTAAAGATAATTCCTCGAAATTTTTAATTACTTTTACTAATGTCTTTATTTTTGCAGGACCAATACCATATACATTATTTAACTTATTATGTAATATATAATTATTATCTTTTAATATATCTTCAACAATTTTCATTTTGCCAGTTTGGATAAATTCATTTATTTTATCTTTTGTTTTATCGCCTATTCCTTCAATTTTTTTAATATCTTCAATACTTGTTATTTCATTATCATATTCTTCTAATATTTTTATGGCTTTCATATAAGAATTGATTTTAAATTTATTACCTTGAATTTTTTCATAATCTAAAATAATTTTTAAATTATTTAAAATATTTATTTTCATATTTAATTTATTTTTCTTAAATTTAATATCATTTTTTTTTATACATCTACCACTTTTTGTATTACACTTTTTACCTTCTTTTTCACATTTTTTAATATTTATTTCATTGCATTTTTCATTTTCTTTTTTATGTGATGTTTCTTGTTTTTCGATTTCTTCTTTTAGCAGTGATTTAGGTTCATTTTGTGTTTTTAAAAATTTTTTATTATTCTGATTTACGCAACGTCCCGTCAATGGATTGCATACTCTCCCGTTTTCGCCACATAGTTTCTGTCTTTTATCATTACAATTATTTAGTTCATTTGGTTTATTTTCTCTATTATTTTTTTTAATCTTATTATTATTTTTTTCATAAATATCTATATCTTCTTTTGCTTCTGTTTTATCACATTTTCCCGTAACTGGATTACAATATTTATTATTTTTATTTTTTTTACATAACTTAATTTTTTTTTCCGTACATTGTTTTTCATACATATTAAATTTATTATAGATATAGAAACTATTGATTATACTACTTTTAAAATATTTTATAATTTTAGAGATTAATAAAAATTATAATGAATAAATATCTATTAATTATTATAATACTATTTATATTATTATTAATTATTACAGTAATTACATATTATAATAACAATATTATTGAAAATTTTTCATCTGATTGTAAGGGAGCTGAAGACTTAGGTTGTTTTATTAGTGGGGAAAAAGATTCTTGGAAAAAAGGAGATTTTTGTAAAGATCAAAATCCTTTATTGTGTTTTATGAAACGTTTATTTTGTATGATAACAGTGCAAAAATGTGATATAAACACTTTAAATAATTCAATTACCCAAATAAATACACAAAAAGTAAGATTATCAGAAAGCATTACTTCATTAAGAGCTGAGATTGAAACTTTGAGAACAAGTAAAGGAGCATTAAATACTCAATTAGAAGAATTGCGCAAAACACATGAACAAATTACAACTGAAAAGAATTCACTTGAAACACAAGTGAATTCTTTGACAACAAATATAGAAACAGAACAAGGTGAAAAAGCACAATTAGAAATTACTATAGGAACTTTAAGAGATGAAATTGGTGTATTACAGGGTGATCTCGATGATGCAGATGGTGAAATAATTGAGTTAAATAGGCAAATTAAAAATAAAGAAGCTGCTGATAAAGTAGCACGAGAAGCTGAAGTGGCTGCAGTTAGCGCATTCGGTGGAATATTCGCTAGTCTTTCAAGTGACACACCCCCAGAATCTGAGCCCGCGGTGGCCGAAGAACCCCCTACTTACGCCGAGAGATTAAGAACTTTCGAAAATGAATGCAAAACTGGATTCAAATGTGAATCCGACATTGCAGACAAAATTTTAACTAATTATAATCAAGAATATTTAAACCCTGAAAAACAACAAGGATATATTGCATCACCCTACACTGTTACTAAAGTCGGAGACCAAGAATGTGAATTTAATTACACATTTACACGTGCCGGGACTCATTTTCCCGAGAGTCCATCGTCGGGCACAGGGAAAAGAACCTATAAATTTAAATTATTAGATCCTGATCCCGATGATACTTGTAAATGGGAATTTGATGGAAATTATCAGACTATTACAAGTCCATTAGAAAAATCATATACAGAACCACCACCCGCACCGGAGCCCGAACCCGTGCCCGAACCCGAGCCCGCACCCGAGCCCGCACCGGAGCCCGCCGCAGCGGGAGCAGAAAATGCATTTGGCTTCGGTGATACATCAGGTGACCTTGCTGCTTTTTTGGATCGCAAAGTAGATTTGGGGGACTTTGGCGCGGGCTTGACAGTATCCTCTGGAGGAGGGACTGGAGTTGGAAGTGAGTCGTCTCCTGTTATTGCAGCCGCACCAGAGACGACATCAGCGGAATTTGCAGAAGATGACGAGCTTTCGGGGGAGGATGGCTGGGAGGAGGATGGTGATTGGGATGACGAGGAGGAATGGGGTGATGATGGTTGGGGTGATGACGCTGCAGGAGATGTTGGTTTTTAGTAATGTCTAATGTGCTTAAAAAATAAATTATAAATAATGAATAATGAATAATGAATATAATAGAAGCAGAGAAAATAATAAGAAAAGATGAAATAAAAAAAGAAAAAAAGAAAATATATATGAAAAAATATAGAAAAGATAATGAAAACAGTGATGAAAATAAACAAGATAATGATAATAAAAAAATAATTAAATATACTAATATTGAAATAAAACATAATATTATATCATCGTGGGAAAAAAAAGGATATAAAAATTTAAAAAAAGAAACAGCAGATGATTATAGTATAAAAATATGTAGAATACATAAACGAATAACAAATAAAAATATAAATATAAATATAATATTAAATATATTAAATAATAATTATAATCAGAATGATATAGATTATATAATAGAAGAATTATATTATCTTAAAAATAATATATTAATAGATTATTTGTTTAATAATTATGATAATAAAATAACTATTAAAACATATTTAATACCATTTTCTGTAATATGTTCTTATATAGAATATTATAAAAAAAATAATATTTATAATGAAATAGCAAAAAATATAATAGAAATAGGAAAAGAATATGATATTGAAAGAGATGATAATTCAATAAAAGAAACAGAAATTGATAAAATAATAAGTAATTATGATGAAAATGTATTATTAAAAAATATAGATACATTAATTAATGTAGAACATAAAATAATTTATGGATTATATACATTAATGCCACCTAGGCGTTTAGAATATTCAAATATGATAATATTAATAGAAAATAATGAAAAAGAATTATTAAAAGATCATAACTATTTAATTTGTGATATAAATTATAATGCAAAATATTTTATATTTAAAAACTATAAAACAAGTAATGTATTTGGAGAACAAAAAATATTAATACCTGAATCATTAAGTAATATAATAAAAGAATATATATTATTTAAAAAAAAAAAAAAAAAATAAAAAATATTTAATATTAATAGTAATACATTAGGAAAAAATATAAGCAAAATTTTTAATATTATATATAATGAAAAAATATCATTAAGATGGCTGCGAATATCTTATGCAACATATATAAGAAAAAAAAATTTATCAAATAATGAATTAAAAGATATAAGTGAAAAAATGGGACATGGGATAGTTACAAATAGTAGATATAATAAAATAAAAATTGATAAAAATATTGAAATTTAAAAAAAAAATGATTTAGAATATATATAAAAATTATATCTTCTTTGAGAATGATTTACTTTGTAAAAGTAAATAAGTCAAATAAATCAAAATCTATAAAACTATATATAGAAGAATATTTTAATATTATTAAAAGTGAATCTTGTAGCGAAGAAGATGATAGATATGATCCATTTGATTATGACACGCTTTCTGATTTAATTTAAAAAAAATAAGATAGATAAATTTATAATATTCTATTTTTGCGAATATTAATAATTTATATTAATTCACTACATAATAAGATATCGTTATTTTAAAAATATTATAATAACATTTTTGTTATTTATTTAATTTTTTTTTTATCGGATAATAATCTTTTCATACTATTATCAATAATATAAAACTCACTATTACTATTTATAATATATAATAAAGAAAATTTACCTATAGGTTTGTATATTTTTGATTGAATATCATCTATATTATGATTTTTAATATCTATTTCATTTAAAGTAATTTCATCTTCATTTTTAAATAAATCTATAATACTTTTATTTTTAAAATATTCTATAATATTATATCCATTTATGGTATAATGTTTAATAACGGACTTGTCCTGAATTTTTTTCCATTTATATCCAATGTTACCATTACCGATATAATATGATGTTTTATTAATTATTTTAGCATTTGGTGGTAAATTTTCACTATTATAAAAAAATTTATTACCAATCTCTATATTATCTCTAAATTTATTAAAAAAATCAAATGTCAAAAATGATAATTCATGAGAAAAGTCATAATTATAATCACATCCATTTTGTTTGTTAATCTGGTTAGGTATATTAGTATAAGATTTTAACATCTGTGCTAATACATTAATAATTTCATCGCGACGCCAAAACAAATTTTTATTTGTATTTACTAGCATTTTAGGATACCATATTTTATTACTAATTATTATATCATATAATGTTTTTCCTTGTTTATTACATTCTAAATTATAATAATATTCAAATATAAAATCATCCTTAAAATTATCAAAAGCTGGCAGATTTGCTCGATTAATATCAAAATACAAATTTTTTACATATTCATAAGTAATATCTTTATTTGTAGGATCAAATAAACTTTCTATTTTTTTTTTACTATATATTAAATTAATTGATTCAAAAAAATTATTATATAAATTATATATTATAGTAAAATTACTTGGAAAAGCAGCTAAATTGGATGGATCAGTACTAATATTAGCACAAGCATGATGATCTTTACCTTTTCTAATTTTTTTAACCCTTTTAATCATTTGACCTTGCCCCCCTTCTTTTTTACTAACAATATTATCACAATATTGCTTGATAACATCATAAATTAATTTTTGAAATAAATTCATTTTAGTAATATCAAGAGTATTTTTCATAATAAAATCATCAAATATGGGAAAAATTTTTTGTTGTTTATTATATCTATTATCAAAAATACACGTTATAAATTTATTGTATAATGTTTTGTCTAAATTTTTTTTATTATTTTTAATATTGTATATAATTGAAGCAAATAAATGAATATATTTATAATTAATTTTAATATTATTATATATATAATATAAATTACATAGTATATTATTATCAGTATCTTGTAGATGATAAATAAATATACTTATTGCTCTAATAATATCATTAGTACCTTTAGTTTTAATATTTTCAGCGAAATTATGTATTGCAAGCCCATAATCCCAACTAGTCCATAAAAATCCTAAATTTTCTATATATATATTTGTACCATATATATTATATTTATAATATTCATTAGTTTTTATATCATACTTTAATTTTTTATATAAAAAATTTCCCATATGACAATCATTATGTGTACGATTTGTAATACTCCAAAATGTTAAAATCGAAATTATTATATTAGATATAGCATTAATGATTAAATCTGGTTTATGTGAAAAATTTATAATAAATTTTCTAGCGTCACCGCTAAAAATTTCATTCATATAACAATATGCTTCAGCATTCAGAGACGGACGATGAGAACTATCGCATTTTTTTGTATCAAATTTAGGATAAATAGTATTTATTATTTGCGAACTATTACGAATGTCTAATTTGAAAGATTTATACATTATAGGTAGGTTTGGATTAATATTAAATAATGCAAATTTTGAAACTAGGTTTAATAATAATATTTCTTTAACATTTGAATTAGGATTTATATTTCCATTACCCGTTAGTTTTGTATCACATGTAACAAATTTAGTTGAACAAGTAACTGATGTATTATCATTATAAATTAATGTTTTATAATTTGAACCATATGCACTAGCAGTTCCGAAACTTTCATAAAATAAAATATTATCGGCATTATTTGATAATGTAAAATAAACACTATTAATATTTTTAATAATATTAAATTTATTTAAAATATCAATATAATCAAATGTTTTAGGCATACTTATTTTAGTACTAATTTCTAAAGGGGGAATATAAACAATATTTCTAAGAGAAAGACTGGCTATTTGTTTATTTAATATTTTATTAAATTCTAAATATTTTGATTTTCTATCTAGATGTAATTTATTTACATTAATAATATCATCATCTGCCGCCCATATTGGCGAATCGTATTCTACACTCTTGTCAGGTGGAAGAGGTGTAGGTAATAATGGTATTTTAGGTTCATCTATGACTGGCGACATTTTAGAAACTTTTGCGATAGATTGAGCAGGCTGAGAACCTTTTTTTTCTTTAAGAAGTTCCTTTTGATACCACTTTTCTATT
>Ga0222718_10005026_pt1 | contig 10825 bp, 8 predicted proteins | sample C33_27DmetaG_FD_165045 | JGI IMG/M metagenome (GOLD analysis project Ga0222718, IMG submission 165045) | Estuarine water microbial communities from San Francisco Bay, California, United States - C33_27D | ecosystem: Environmental > Aquatic > Marine > Unclassified | place: USA: California... | reverse complement strand
TTTCAATTACAGAAGGTGGATCTGTTGGATTAACTGCATAAAATAATTTACTTCCATCGATAGAATCACTATTGAAATTTATTTCTAAATTTGTAGTAGATATTGAAATACTATTACTTGGTATATTAGAAAATGATCCGGAAGAACCAGTACGATATTGCCATGACATTGCTTCATCTCTTAGATATTGTATTCCAGAAGAAGAAGAATTATCAATTTGTAAAGTTAAAGTTCCAGAAAATGAAATGTCTGAAAAAATGTCTGCCCAAAATGAACCACCGCTATTATATTGTTTCCAAGAACCGAATTCCTTTTTAAGTGATATAGTTTCACTTCCCATAGGAGAAAATTGAATTAATTTTATAGCAGAACCAGAAACAGATATTTGTGTTCCATTTGTTTCAAATAAATAAATTTTAGAGCTAGAAATTGAAGCTGACGAATTAGCATTTATTGTTGAATTTGAACCACCTGATTTTAAATGTAATTCAGTAGTCATTATAAAATATTATTATAAAATATATTTTATAATAATATTTAATTGAATTATTATATTAAAAGGGTAAATATATAAATTTATTAAATGAATAATATTTTTGATAAAATTTTTGTTATACATTTAAAAAAAAATAAAAATAGACTTTATAATTTTAAAAAGACAATTGGTAATAAAATCAAATTTTCTATATTTTATGGTATTGAAACTAATAAAAATGAAATAAATACACATTTCGATTGGAAATATTATTTACAAATTAATAAAGACCTTAGTTATCTTAAAACGCAAGAACAAGCAATAGAACATTATAATAATTTTGGTAAAGAAGAACTAAGAGTTATAAATGAAGATACTGAAATTGTAAATAAAGGACAATTAGGTTGTTTATTATCTCATTTGGAAATATTAAAGTATGCGAAAAAGAATAAATTAAAAAAAATTTTAATTTTGGAAGACGATATTAGACTTCATAAGGATTTACTGAATAATATAAGAATAGTAAATCTAATTCCAGAATGGAAAATGCTTTATTTAGGTGGAGCTCAGGATAATTGGTCAAATATTAAAATAGAAGATACTTTTTATTATTCAAAGGAAACTAGGGGGACATTTGCGTATGCCATAAAATATGATTTTTATGATAAATTAATAGAATTATTTGAGGGAAAAAGGAAACCGGTAGATAGGTATTTAATAGATTTACAAAAGAATTATAAAATACCAGTAATTTATCCTAACTTAATTGTAGCAGACTTATCTGAAAGTAATATAAGTGGATATAGAAATAATAATATTTGGTTTAAAAGATTTAGATGGAATAAATATGATTACTATAAAAATAATAAAATAATAATTTTAATTTTAACTTGTCAAAAAAAATTAATAAGACAAAATATTATAAGGAAAACATATCTTAAAGATATAAAGAAATTAGGATATGAGTATTATTTTGTTTTAAATAAGAATACGAATAATGATATCTATATAGAAGGGGATATATTATATATTAATATGGAAGATTTGTACGAGAATTTACCTAAGAAGGTGTTAAATGCTTATCAATATTTATATAAAAATAGAGACTTTGATTATATTTATAAAATAGATGATGATGTAATAGTAAATTTCCATAAATTAGATGATATGCCATATTATAATTATGAATATTATGGTAAAATGATAGGAGGGGAAACATTTGATAGAAATTCGCATAAAAATAAGGTTTCGAATAAATCAATATGGTATAATAAAGAATATGATAAATCTTATTATGGAAAATGGTGTGGTGGAGGATTTAGTTATTTCCTATCTAATAAAGCAATAAAGGTAATAGTAGAAAATTCTAAATTAATTCTAAATGATTTACTGGAAGATAAAGGAATAGGCGATACCTTAAAATTATTTGGAGGAGAAGAATTTGATATACTTGATAATAATGATATGAGTAGATTTATTTGCAATTATTATAAGATAAATATAGAAAAAGATAAAATTATATATTTTGAAGTAGAAGAGGAAGATATGGAAAAGGTTTACTATTCATTCCATAAATGAATATTATATTCTTTACAGCAAATTGCTTCTATTTCAAAATTATTATATCTAATACTATTTCTAATTTCATTTATCATATCAGTATTATGTTTTTGTAATTCAGGACTAACTATACAAATTTTTAAACCGAAATCTTTTATTTTTTTATAACTTTCTATAGTTAAAGGGCATTTAGTGAAACAATCAATCCAAACCCATTTAACCATATTTTTTACTAATTCTACTGTTTCGATAGATTCAAATTCAGAAAATCTAATCGCAATATTTTTTTCATTAATTTTATTTAATTGATAAATCATAGGAAAACTAGAATCTAAAAATAAATAATTGATAATATTATATTTTTTTAATATTTCTATAACCCTAAATTCTATTCTTTCAGATTTTATATTTAAAATTATGGATTGGTGATTATAATATTTTAAAAATTCTTCAAAGTCTTCACCATCTGAAAAAGGATCGTGAATCAAAATTATTTTATTTTCTTTATCTCGTAAATCTATTTCAATACCATATTTTGTTGGTATTTTTTTCAGTTCTTCAATTGTGTTAATACGGTGACAATAAAATAACATTTTATATATATAATGATTTTATCCTTAGATAATGAAGAATATTTACAATTATCAAAAGAATTAATTAATATTTCAAAAAAATTAGGGGAAAGATTCGATTTAGTACAAGCAGGAGGTGGTAATGTTTCCTTTAAAATAGTAAATTATATGTTTATCAAATCTTCTGGATGTAATTTAACAGAATTAGATTTAAATAAGAACATAGTAGGTTTAGATTATATAAAAATAAAGGATAATTTTGTAATAAATGATAGAGATAAAAATACAAGAGAATTAAAAACGAAAACATTGGTAAACAATAATATAATATTTTTAAAACAATATAAACCATCAATAGAAACAGTAATGCATTCTATTTGTCAAAAATTCACTATTCATTTACACCCAATACAATTTAATAAAATATCATCTCTATCGAATTGCGATATAATCCTAAATAAATTATTTGAAAATTATTTATTAATAGATTATTTTACACCAGGGATAGATGTAGCTTTAGAAATTAATAAACACTATAAAAATGAGAAATTAATTTTTTTAAAAAATCATGGAGTTGTTTTTACAAGTAATGATTTAACAGAATTAGAAGAATTAATTGATGACACTATAAATAAATTAGAGAATTATTTAAAACTAGACTTTAATAAATATAAATATGTTAATCAAATATCAAAAAGTTTAGAGATAAAATTTAAAAACTCATTTATTACTTATTTATCAGAAGACACTGAGATACAAAAATATGATTTAAACGAAGAAATGCTACAAACTTTTTTCCCAGATAAATTAGTATATTGTGGTAAATCAATTATTAAAATAGATAATTTAAATTTAGATATTGATAAATATTCAGAAAAATATAAAGAGATACCTAAATTATTTTTAAAAGATAAAAATTTGTATATTTCAAGTAATAGTTTGAAAAAATGCCATGAAATAGAATCTGTATTAAAATCACATTTATTATGTTATAATCCAAATAATCTATTATTAAAAGAAGAAGAATTGGATTATTTAAATAATTGGGAAGCAGAAAAATATAGAAAATTATAATATTAAAAATAAATATGAAAGTAGCTGTCTTAATTTCGGGATTTTTAAGAACGATAGACTATAATTTCCCTAAATTAAAAAATTTATTAGAAAATTACGAAACAGATTATTATTTACATATTTCTTTAGAAGATGAAAAAGATAGATATACTAATAAAAAATTATCAATTCAAACAGTATTAAATTTAGTAAAACCTAAACAATGTATTATTGAAAAAGAGAAATTGTTTTCTGATTGTAAATTTATTAACCAAAAAAAAATGTGGTATAAAATTTATTCATTAAATTTATTAAAAAAGAAAGAAGAATCTTTATTTCAATTTAAATATGATTTGGTGATAAGAATAAGACCAGATTTACATATTATAGATAATAAAATAGATTTTAATATTTATAATTTCAAAAAAGATTTAATTTATGGTAAGATAATTGATGGTAAAATACTGGATGAATTTAATTTTGGAAATTCTAAAGTTATGGATTATTATTGTAAATTATTTCTATCAATTGATGAATATTTAGCAAATAAAATAGTTAGACCTGATTTAGAATTGTTATATTATCATTTTAAAGACCAAACATATGATATTATAGAATCTAAAATTAAACATAAATTGGTTTTATCATTATGTAATATATTAGGAATTAGTGGTGATAGTGGAAGTGGTAAAACAATATTAATGGAAAAATTACAATTTATATTTAAAAATGATTTATTGAAAATTGAGGGAGATAGATATCATAAATGGGAGAGAGGAGATAAACATTGGGATAAATTTACTCATTTAAATCCTAAAGCGAATTATATTTCAAAATATTGTGATGATGTGTTTAATCTTAAAATTGGTGAAGATATTTATCAGGTTGATTATGATCATAAAAATGGTAAATTTACGGAAATAGAAAAAATAGAAAATAAAAATAATATAATTTTATGTGGGTTACATACTTTATTTGATAAAAATACTAATAATTTACTTAATTTTAAAATATTCCTAGATACAGATAATAAACTTAGAAAATATTGGAAAATTAAAAGAGATATATTAAATAGGGGATATGATTTAGATATAATAATAAAACAAATAGAAGATAGAGAAACAGATTATGAAAAATTTATAAAACCACAAAAACAAAATACAGATTTAATAATTAATTTTTATACAGATGAAAATTTTGATTATAAACATTTAGAAAACAATCCTACTATTTATTTAAAATTAAAAGTAAATGATAGATTTAATTTAATAGAATTTATAAAAAAACTTAATATTTTTAAGGTTGATTTCAAATATTATAAGAGAGAAAAATTAAATGTTTTAGAATTTAATAAAATACAAGACAATTTTAAATTAATTTTTATGGATATTATAGTTAATAATTTTTATATTTACAAATCAGAATATGAATTATCTTATTATACTATTATTATTTCTTTAGTTATTTTTTTATTAAAATAATCTTTTATTTTTCTAATGTATATTACTAGTTTTAAAGATATAAATAATTTTATTTTAATAAAAAAAGAAGAAAATGGAAGAGATATAAGACTCTATAATTTTGAAAATGTTAGACTAGTAGGTATATCTAATTATTATCCTAATATATTATTTATGACTGAAAATTATGAACAATTAATTCTACCTTTAAAAGAAATGTCAATATCTTTACATAAAAAATCATATTATGAAGAAAATGGTATGATTTTTAATAATATTGAAAATTATGAAAATTATAATATTATTAACCAGGAATTATATTTTTTTATCTACAACACAGAAAATTATTATCATTTTATTTATGATACATTACCTTATTTATATTGTTATTTAGAAATAAGAAAGAGTAATAAAGATTTAAAACTTTTAATGAATTACAATAAAGGGAAAAATGTTTTATTGCCTTTTGTAAAAGAAACATTAGAATTACTCAATATTTATGAAAAAGATATAATTATTCATAATCCTAATAATAAATATAAGAAAATATATCTTAGTAATTCTTTAACACATGACGGACTAAGTAATCAAAAACCAAGAGAAGAAATATTTAAAATTTATGATATTTTAGTTAAAAAAGCATTAGAGAAAGAAGTAAATATACCAAAATATAAAAAGATATATATTTCAAGAAGAACTAATAACAAAAAATGTAATATTAATATTGGAACTGATTATACTCAAAGGAGGAAATTATTAAATGAGAATGAATTAGTTAAAAATTTAGAAAATTTAGGATTCAAAGAATTTTTTGGCGAAGAATTAAATATGTTACAAAAAATTATTTTTTTTAATAAAGCAGATATAGTAATTGGAGCAATAGGGGGGACTATAACAAATACAGTATTTTGTAATAAAATGTGTAAAATTATATGTCTTGTAAGTCCTGATTTTTTAAGAATAAATCAAAGAATGAAATATATTCTAAATAATAATACAATATTATTTAATGATACTTATTTAGATAAAAAGGATAATTTAGTGCCTTTAAATGTGAGGATTAAAGTAATAGATGAAAATAATAAATATTATAATTTTTTAGGCGAAATTGATAATTATACAAATAATAAATATTTAATTAAACTGGCTAATAATTATATTGGATGGAACCAAGAAGAAACATATCAAACAGTAGAATTGGAAGAAAAACAATTTATAACTTTAGATAATGGTTTAAATTCACCCTGGTTTGTAAAAATGGATAAATTATTATATATTTTATATTAAATGCAAATAATTATACCAATGTCAGGAGTAGGAAAAAGATTTCAAGAAGAAGGTTATAAAGACCCTAAACCTTTAATTGAAGTGGACGGAAAACCTATGATTGAACATGTTATAAATTTATTTTCAGGAGAAGAGGATATTACTTTTATTTGTAATGATTTACATTTAAGGAAAACAAATATGAGAAATATTTTAAACAATATATGTCCAAAATGTAAAATCTATGAAGTTCCCGTTGAAGGAAGACAAGGCCCAGTTCATGCTGTATTTCAAATATTTGAGCATATAAATGATAATGAAGAAGTAATAGTTAGTTATTGTGATTATGGAACAGGTTGGAATTACAAAGAATTTTTAAGAGACACTAGACAAAGAAAGGCTGATGGTGCTATTGCTTGTTATAGAGGATTTCACCCTCATATGTTAGGAAAAGATAATTATGCCTTTTTAAAGGAAACCGAAAATGGTCCAAGATGGATGGAAAAGATACAAGAGAAAAAACCTTTTTCTGATAATAGAATGGAAGAATATGCTTCAAATGGGACATATTATTTTAAAAATGGTAAGATAATGAAGCATTATTTCAAAAAATTAATGGATTTAGGAATGAAAGTAAAAAATGAATATTATGTTTCTATGGTTTATAATTTATTAGTGAAAGATAAATTGAAGGTAAATATTTTTGAAATAGAATTTATGTTACAGTGGGGAACTCCATATGATTTAGAAATTTATAAAGGTTGGTCTAATTATTTTAAGAATAGGACTACAAAACAATTTCATTTCATTGACAGGTATGACACGACTACAATATTACCATTGGCTGGAAGAGGAAGTAGATTTTCCAAAGTAGGATATGATTTACCAAAACCATTATTAGAAATAGATAATTTACCAATGGTAGTTCAGGCAATTAAATGCTTACCGCAATCAAGTCATAATATTTTTATATGTTTAAGAGAACATTTAGAAAAATATCCATTAAAAGATAAAATATTAGAAACATATCCAGAAGGAAAAATAATAGGAATAGAAGGTGTAACAGAAGGTCAAGGATGTACAACGGAAATAGGTATAAAAGAGGGTAATATCAATTTAGAGAAACCAATTTTGATAACTGCTTGTGATAATGGAGTATATTATGATATGAAAAAATATCAAAGTTTAGTAGAAGACGAAAATAATGATATTATAGTATGGACATTCAGGAATGAACCAACTAGTAGGAATAATCCAGATATGTATGCTTGGTTAGAAACAGGCGAAAAAGATTTTGTTAAAAGTGTGTCTTGTAAGAAATTTATAGAAGGGATACACGATTTAAAAACAAGTCACGTCATAATAGGAACTATGTTTTTTAGAAAAGCAAGGTATTTTATGGAAGGATTATATAAAAACTATGAAGAGAAAATAAGAAGTAATGGTGAATTTTATGTGGATGACATTTTGAATCAAAATATTAAAGATGGTTTAAGAGTAAAAGTTTTTGAGGTGGAAAATTATATATGTTGGGGAACTCCGAATGATTATAAAACATATTTATATTGGGATAGATATTTTAAATTAATTTAATAAATTATTTAGTAAATTTTTATACATACATTCGCAGCAATCTTCTGGTTTTAACCATTTGAAATTAAAATAATTATATGAATATTTGCTATAATTATTTCCAGTTAAGACTTCTTCTTTAAACTCATAAAAAGAATATATAGGTAAATTTAAAATTTCTAATATTTTATTAGTTATATATTTGAATACAAAATTTGTGGGATGATTATTTGTATGCATTAATTTAATACTTTTAATATTTTCTATTGTAAATAAAGGTGTTATTTCAATATCACAAATTTTTTCTTTTTCTTTAATTCTTTTAATAGTATTTTCATATCTATTTTTAAAATTAAAATCAATTTGAAATGTATCATATAAAGATATAATTTCTTGAGAACTATATTTTTCTTTTAATTTCAAAATAACATCTCTATTTACAATTTTGGAATTATCATAACTACTACCTCCATCTATTTCTGCCGCATCATTTGCATAATATAAAGGAAATAAACAAGCAAAATATATATAAGGAAACGAAATTTTTATACAATCCTTTTTCAAATAAGTTAAAATATTATTTTGAATACTTTCATCTGTTGAATATTTTCCATATTTTTTATTTATAGGTTGGTAAATAAATAAATCTGCCTCCATTAATACATCCCTAGGTATATCTTTTTTATTCCAGATTGTTGAAAATGTTTCAATATAAATAACTTTTTTAAAATTTATTTTACTACATAGAAATCTATTAATACCCAATCCTCCTTGACAATTAGAGTAAAATACTAAATTTTTATTAAAATAGTCTTTTTTTTCCATTATTTATATATATATAATGTTTTACAAAAAATACCTTAAATAAATATATTATATAAATATATTATGAAAATTGCCACTCTTATTGTTGGCAAAATTACATTTAAAAAATACATAATTGAAGAAATCATTAGATGTTATGATTTGAACAACCCAAATACAGATATTTTTATATATAATAATTGTTCAACTGAAACTAATGAAGAAATAATTAATTGTATAGGTGAAGAAAAATTTAAATCTGTAAATACAATATTCCAAACAGATTATGAACAAATATGTGATTTAAAAATTAATGAAATAACTGCAAAAACCAAAAATATAATTTCTTCTTTTAAAAAAATATGTATCAATCAAAATATTATTAACAATAACAGTATTTCTTGCCATGTTCCATTCAAAAGTGAAAATTTTATTGATAATTTGAAAAAAATTAGTTTTCATCAATATTACCAATTATATTTAGGTATATTAGAAATTGAGAAATACGAAAAAAAAAATAATTTCAAATATGATTTTATTATGAAAATAAGACTTGATTTTTTTTTAAAAAATAACAAATTTGGCCCTATACATTATTTCAATGACAAGAATGATGTTTTACTAAAATCTTATAATAACTTAAAATATTATTATGATAAGATAGAAGTAGATGATGAATATTATCCAAATGAATTTAGAATTAATAATTATTTATATTGGAGAACTACTAAATATTTAGGTGGTCAATTTATATTAAATAAAAAATCTTATGAAGAAATTAAATCATATTTAAAGGATAGAGGATCATTTAATGAAACTATAAAAAAAAAATTTATAATTACTATAAATGATGCTTGTTTTTTTGGTTCAGGAGATAATTTTAAAAAAATAGTAAATGAATTATATACCCGTTATATGGAATTTTATGATGAAAATATTAAATTTTGGTGGACTGCTGAATCTCAATTTCTTTTATCTATTTTAAAAAATAATTTATTTTATTTTGATTATTTACAAAATGATAATTTTTATAATGGAAGAGAAATGTGGGTTAATGATTATCACGGAATTGAAAAATATGATAAAGAACAAATGAAGACAGATTAAATAATTTTCCAATTTTTAAGTTTTACAGGTTCATTAAACATTTGACTATATCCACGTTTAGCATATAATACTATTTTTTTATTTTCAAATAATTTATATTTAGCATCCAATTGATAAATAAAAGCACCCCATATCGAATCTAATAAATGTATTTCAATAGCATTTTCTAAGACTTTTATCATATCAAAAAAAATAGTAGATATGCCATTTAAATTTACAATTTTTTTATTTTTATCATAATCTTTAATTACTTCATGATATAAAATATATTCATTTCCATTTTCCCTTATAAAATCTTGATACACTTTATCTTCCATCTCACAATCTCTTTCAAAAGAAAAATCATTTATTCTTGTAATATAAGGTATATTATAATTCAAATAGAAAGAATTTACAAAAAACATAGGATTTAAATTAAATTTATCTTTATATATATCATTCCTTAAATTATCATGACCTCCTATAAACAAATTATCTGATATTTGAATATTGTAATCTTCTTTTAATTTAGAAATATTAATATTATCTAATTCTGGTTTTGGCACATAAATAATTTTAATATTTTTTATGTTTTTAGTATAAAAATCTATAATTTCTTTTGCTTCACTTCTAATTAATAATGAAATTATATCATATTTTTTACAATAATAATTAATTAAGGATAAACAATTAATTATATCAGTCCATCCTTGATGGAAGTATAATAATCCTTCTTTTATTTTATATTTAGGTTCTAAAATAGTGTCACCAACAAAATTAGGGTGTCCAGGAATAATAATATCATTTTCTGAATATCTTAATGATTCAAGACAAATATGAGTCATATTATCATTTCGTATTAATGGATAGATATATTCTCCTAAAAATATTTGGTCAGGTTGTTTTTCTACATTTTTATCAAATCTATTATAAAATAAATTTTTATAGTAATCTATTTTTTGAAATGAAGGATTTTT
>Ga0222718_10005025_pt1 | contig 10825 bp, 14 predicted proteins | sample C33_27DmetaG_FD_165045 | JGI IMG/M metagenome (GOLD analysis project Ga0222718, IMG submission 165045) | Estuarine water microbial communities from San Francisco Bay, California, United States - C33_27D | ecosystem: Environmental > Aquatic > Marine > Unclassified | place: USA: California... | reverse complement strand
TAAACAAAGTTTTAATTGGTCTTGTTAGTTTCTTTTCTGTCGTGTCCGTTGGTTTCATAGGATGGGTGGGACTCAGTATTGTTGATTTAAAGGTACAAGTAACAGAAACCCACGGCAAGGTTGCCGCTAATCATGCAATGATAAAGCCTATGTGGGAATCATTTTTATCGGAGAAGAGCGTTGGCAATCTCGCGAAGTTCTATACCACAACAGATAACTAAAGGCGGGGCAATGGCAAAAGATGCATGTTACCGAAAAGTTAAAGCAAGATATAAAGTCTTTCCGTCAGCGTATGCTTCAGGAGCGATTGCTAAATGCCGAAAAGTTGGAGCCAAGAACTGGGGGACTGGAGGAAAGAGTAAAACATCTAAAAGAAAGAGTAGCTCTTCTAAACGCAGAGGTAAGACCTACTAATGGCTGACACGAAACCAAAAAGGAAGTTTAGAGGCAAGCCTGTTAAAGGCACCGCTGTGGCTCGAGGTTGTGGTTGTGTTTTGCCTAGACGCCGGAAAAGAACTAAAGGTTCGGTGGAGCAGTCCTAATGGCAGTTCGTAAGACAAAGAAGGGTGCAGCGCTCAAGCGTTGGTTTAAAGAAGAGTGGAAAGATGTTCGCACAGGCAAGCCCTGTGGCAGAAAGAAGGGTGAAAAACGTGGTGTCCCTTATTGTCGCCCGTCTAAGCGGGTTTCATCCAAAACCCCTAAAACGTCAAGCGAATTGTCTACAAGCGAAAAAAAGAGTAGAATATCCCAGAAGAAGCGTTTGGGACAACCTGCCGGTAAGCCAAGGCGTGTTAAATCTGTTAAGAGGAGAAAAAAATGAAGAAGAAAATGAAAAAAGGCTACATGGGCGGCGGAATGATCAGCCCTCGAAAAGAAATGGCAATGGGTTATCAAATGGGTGGTTCAGTTGCTGGAGATGTAAAACGCGCTGTGGGCATGGCACAAACTATTGGCGATGCAATGGCACAGGCTGTTGCAAAACCGCGTGGTGACGTAACCGGCATGAACGCTGGACGCATGGATCGCATGATGGGTACTTCTCGCAGGCCCATGTCGAGCGGCGGGATGCGTCCTCCAATGCGTAAAGGTACACTTGTATAATGGCAACTTCAGGTTCAAGGGATTTTGACCTTGATGTAGCGGACATCATTGAGGAAGCGTATGAGCGGTGTGGAATTGAGATTCGCACCGGTTATGATGCTCGTTCTGCTCGGCGTTCCTTGAATCTGATGTATGCGGACTGGGCGAATCGTGGCGTAAATCTTTGGACGGTGAAACAAGACACTCTGACTTTAATCAATGGTACGGCTACATATAATGCTGCTAATGGTCTTGCCTCACCGATGGCGGACATTCTTGAAGTAGCCTTGCGTAGATCAGGAACTGATTATGAGGTAGATCGTCTTAGTCGCGGTGAATACTTAAATGTGCCAACAAAAACAACCACAGGCAGACCCAGTCAGTTTTATTTCAATAGACAAGTCAGCCCTGAAATGACCTTATGGCCTGTGCCTGAAAATAGCACGGATCAGCTTGTATACTATTATATCACACGAATAGAAGATGCTGACGCGCTCGTTAATACAACGGATGCCCCCTTTAGGTTTTTGCCTTGTATGGTTGCTGGTCTTGCATACTATTTATCTATTAAAAAGGCTCCAGAACGAGTTCAGCTTTTAAAAACGGTGTATGAAGAAGAGTTCCAGCGTGCGGCAGATGAAGATGAGGATCGTGTGTCACTCAAATTGACACCTAGTATTCAATATTTGAGGGTGTAATGGCTAGATATGCGTCAGGAAAAGATGCGTATGGGATTTCAGACAGGTCTGGATTTCAGTTTCGTTTAAGAGATATGCGAGAAGAATGGAATGGTCTACTTGTAGGTCCAGATGAATATGAACCAAAACACCCGCAGTTAGAACCGCCTAGAGTTGGCCCAGATCCTCAAGCGTTAAGGAATCCGCGTCCGGAACAGGCTTTAGATCAACAACGGAACATTCAATGGAGTTGGAATCCTGTTGGTGGTCCGCCCACTAATCCAATTAATCCGCCGAATAACTTGGAGGCGTTAGGCCAAGTAGGGGTAGTTACGGTAACGGTGACATAATGGCATTTACATACACAGAATTACAACAGGCGATACAAGACTACACAGAGAACAACGAAACTACTTTCGTTAATAATATCCCTGTATTCATAAGACTTGCAGAGGAACGTATTCTTAAATCTGTACAACTAAACCTGTTTCAGAAGAATGTTTCTGGTGTAATGGCCAATGCTAACCAGTTTTTAGCGTGTCCGACTGACTTTTTGGCACCTATGTCTTTGAGTTTTACAGATGCTAATGGTGACCAGTCTTTTCTGTTATTTAAAGATTTGGACTATGTTCAGACATACACTCCAGACCCTGCGACAACTGGCAACCCCCTTTATTATGCACAATTTGATGTAAGTAATTTTTTGCTTGGGCCAACACCTAACGCTAATTACGTTACGACACTTCATTATTTGTATCGGCCTCCTAGTTTAACAGCGGGGGCTGGCACTGGAACGACTTGGTTAAGCGAAAATGCTGAAATTGCCCTATTATATGGCTCTTTAATTGAGGCCTATGTGTTTATGAAAGGCGAACAAGACGTATTAGGGGCGTACAATGCTAGATTTGGTGAGGCTTTATCCCGTCTTAAAAACTTTGGTGAGGCTCTTGAGATATCTGATGAGTATCGCACAGGACAAATTAGGAGGCCAAAAACATAATGTTTAAGGCAATAGTAGATATGCCGGAAGATTTTTCGGTGTCCGTTCAAACCACAAGTAATCGAGGGTTTACACCTGAAGAAGTGGCAGAACGCTGTGTGGATCGTTTGATCAGTGTATCGGATCAAGCTCATCCTGCCATTCGTGACCAAGCAAATGCATATAGAAAGCATATGTTGGCGGTTGTAGCTTTTTACATGCGAGAAGCAATAAAAAGTGATAGAACTACGGTACATAACGCCCTATCTGAGGCAGGTTATGCAAAACTTGCCGAACAAATAAGGAGACTGTGACATGGCATTTACGGGCAATTTTATGTGTACGAGCTTCAAAAAAGAGTTACTTGAAGCTGTTCACAACTTTAAACTTTCAGGCGGTAGCACGTTCAATTTAGCGCTGTATGACAATAACGCTTCATTTACTGCGGCTACAACCGCTTACACAGCTACAGACGAGGTATCTGGAACTGGTTATTCAGCTAAAGGCGCGGCACTTACGAGAGTAGATCCTACTACAAGTGGGACTACAGCATTTACTGACTTTGCAGATCTTACGTTTAGCACGGCTACAATCACTGCTCGCGGTGCGCTTATCTTTAATGATTCCGCAGCAGGTGACCCATCCGTAGTTGTTTTAGACTTTGGTTCAGACAAAACATCAACCGCAGGTGACTTTACAATTGTATTTCCAGCGGCAGATGCGAGTAATGCAATAATCCGGATCGCCTAAACATGGCTGATATCATCGTTCCAATAGGCGGCTGGGGTCGTGGTGGTTGGGGCGAAGATCCGTGGGGTGAAAGTGGCTTTCCCTTTGCTACGGCATCGGTAGGCTCAGTCACTGTTGTTGCGGAAGCTAACGCTCCAGTTACTGGACTTGCAGCCACAGGCGGCGTGGGTTCTGTCACTGTTGTTGCGGAGGCCAATGTAGGAGTCACTGGACTTGCAGCTACAGGCGGCGTAGGTTCTGCTACTGTTACAGCGGATTCCAATACGAGTGTTACAGGTGTTACAGCCACAGGTGCAGTAGGTTCGGCCACTGTTACAGCGGATTCCAATACGAGTGTTACAGGTCTAGCGGCTACAGGCGGCGTAGGTTCTGCAACCGTTACAGCAGACGCCAATGTAGCTCTTACAGGTGTTACAGCCACAGGCGCAGTAGGTTCGGCCACTGTTGATGCAGAAGCAAATGTACCTGTTACTGGTTTGACAAGTACAGGTGGTGTAGGCTCAGTTACAGTACAGGCCGATGCCAACGTAGCTCTTACAGGTCTAGCAGCTACAGGCACTGTAGGCTCAGTAACAACAAACGCTGACGCCAATGTCTCAGTTACTGGTCTAGCAGCTACAGGTAGTGTAGGCTCAGTAACTATAGAACTTGGAATGACAGTTAGTGTCACTGGTTTGTCGTGTTCTGGTATAGTTGGGAGTGTAAGCACAACAGCAGATGCGAATGTTTCACTAACTGGTGTTTCAGCTAGTGGGGAAGTTGGATCTGTACTTGTTTGGGGTACTATTGTGCCAAATCAAAATCCGAGTTATACTCCTATCGCTCCTACGCAAACGCCGGCATGGGGTGAGACCACTCCGGCGCAGACACCAAATTGGACAAACATAGCAGCGTGAGAGGCGATCTAAGATATGGCTAGTACATACACAACTAATTTAGGTATTGAAAAACCAGCGACCGGGGAACAGTCAGGAACTTGGGGCGCTACAACCAACACTAATTTTGACATCCTTGATCAAGCAATTGGCGGTATTGAAGCGGTTACGCTTTCAACGGCTGGGTCAAGTGTATCTCCTACAGCGCTTCCGATCACGGATGGTGCGGTGTCCACGGGTCGTAATAAGTATATTGAATTTGTGGATGGCGGAGATTTAGGCGCAACTGCTTATGTACAGCTTACGCCTAATGATTCGGAAAAGGTCGTATATTTCCGTAACAGCTTATCTGGTTCACGTTCCATCCTTATATTTCAGGGCACTTACAGTTCAAGCCGAGATATCGAGATTCCGAATGGAAAAGATGTTGTTCTAAAGTTTGACGGTGGCGGATCTACAGCTATTGTCACATATCTTCAAGCAAATGAATATTATGTTGGTAACACTCAGCTTGTTGGTAACCTTGACGTAGACGGCGGTACAATCAAGCTGGATGGTAACTATCCTGTTGGTACAGGCAACGTGGCTTTGGGTGACCAAGCACTTGATGATGGCAGCTTATCTGGTGCCGCAAACGTGGCGATTGGACAAGAAACGCTCACAGTGAATACCACTGGCTATTATAACACAGCACTTGGCTATTATTCTTTAGCAGCTAATGTTTCAGGAGCCGACAACACGGCTGTAGGCAGACAGTCATTAAGATACAGTACAGGCAGTTATAATACGGCGGTTGGCTCTACTGCTCTATTAAACAACATCGCAAGCTACAACACAGCTACTGGTTATCAAGCCGGCTATGCAAATACTACTGGCATTTCGCTTACTGCAATGGGTTATAAAGCTGGCAATGCAAATACCACTGGAAACAATAACACCGCTGTTGGTAGCGATAGTTTCAAGCTAAACACAACAGGTGCAAGTAATACTGCACTAGGTGCTTCAGCATTGCTAAACAACACCACCGCAGATGGCAACACGGCTGTTGGGTTTGAGGCTGCTTTCAGTAATACAACAGGCACAAACAATGTGGCCCTTGGACGTGCGGCCCTTTACGACAACAGTACAGGCACTCAAAACACTGCATTAGGACGCTCTGCGTTAGAAAACAACACCGCCGCTAGCAACAATACAGCAGTTGGCTATCAAGCTGCTTACACTAACACAACGGGCAGCAACAACATCGCAGTGGGCAAGCAAGCCTTGTACTACAACACGACAGGTACATCAAATGTAGCTATCGGCCATGTAGCAATGCACCTAAACACCACCGCATCCCAAAACACAGCAGTTGGCTATCAGTCTTTGTATACTAATACCACTGGCGCAGAAAACACCGCAGTCGGTTACAATACTCTTTACGCAAACACCACTGGTAACTACAACACGGCAGTGGGTAAAGTTGCTTTAGACGCAAACACCACCGGCTCTTTTAATACTGGTTTAGGTTACAGGGCATTAAGTTCAAACACCACCGCAACCCACAACGTAGCAGTGGGTTATGAAACCCTCTTTTCAGTTACTACCAACGGTGACAACACTGCTGTTGGAAACTATGCCCTTCGCAGCAACACAGGACTTAGAAATGTTGCTATGGGTTACACTGCGCTGTATGCAAATACATCCGGTTCAGATAACGTAGCTTTGGGTACTACATCTTTAAGGTTTAATACAACTGGTAGCCTTAACGTGGCTGTAGGAAAAGAAGCCTTAAGAAACAACACCACCGCAGACAACAACACGGCAGTGGGATATCTGGCTCTTTATAATACCCAAACTGGTAGTAGCAATGTGGCAATAGGTGCTGAAGCTGCGTATAACGCAACATCTACTTATGTTACTGCTGTAGGGAGAACTGCTGCTTATAGTACCACAACAGGAAACATTTGTGCGGTTGGATATCAAGCCGGATTTTCAAACACTACCGGAACAGGAAATACTGCTGTAGGCCGTTACCGGCCTTTATATTACAACACAACAGGTTCTAATAATACCGCTATAGGTGACCAAGCACTATTTAATAACACCACCGCCGTCAGTAACACTGCTGTTGGTTATCAAGCGATGTATAATAATACCACTGGCACACGCAACGTGGCTGTGGGTTATCAGGCGTTAGAGAACAACATTTCCAATAGTTACAACGTGGCTGTGGGTTATGATGCTTTAAGAGAAAATCAAGGTGGCACACAAAACACTGCCGTTGGTGACTCTGCTTTGCTTAATAACACAACCGGTACTTATAATACAGCGGTGGGTCAGGGTGCGTTGGTGAGTAACACCACCGCAAACAACAACACTGGTTTCGGACTTAACGCTTTGTATAACAGCACTACTGGCACAAACAATGTAGCGATTGGAAATTCTGCTCTAGATGCAAATACAACAGGTGGGCAAAATATCGCAGTAGGGCGTAATGCGCTTGGTGGAAACACCACAGGAACGGATAATACCGGCATTGGCTTTCAATCATTAGAAGTACTCACTACAGGCGTATACAACACCGCTATTGGTCGTAATTCTGGTGCTGCAATGACTACTGGTTCGAGCAATACCATCATTGGTCGCTATGACGGCAACCAAGGCGGCTTGGACATACGCACTGGAAGCAACAACATCGTGCTGTCGGATGGCGATGGTAATCCTAGAGCAATGTATATACTGCATAGTGGCACTAGATTTTGGGGTTTCAATCTATCAGATGCTGACCAACCTGCTGTTTATACTTATACTTCTGGTGGTGGCATCAGTTTGAGAGAAGATGGTCTTCTTAGCACCGCAAGGGCTGGTGGAAACTCATGCAATTTTTCCAGAACAGTTGATGATGGGGCCATTGTTAGTTTTACACAAAATGGTAGTACGGAAGGTAATATTTCTGTATCAGGTACAACCGTCACCTACAACGGTGGTCACTTGGGTCGTTGGTCTAGACTGCTTGATAACAGCAAAGATACTTCCATTGTCAAAGGCACGGTGATGACCAACCTTGATGAAATGGTTGAGTGGGGCGATGAAGATAACGAACAGCTAAACAAAATGGCGGTGTCGTCTGTAGAAGGTGACCCGAATGTTGCTGGTGTCTTTGTCAACTGGGATAACGATGATGACTGGAATGATATGAATGTCGCAATGACAGGCGATATGGTCATCCGCATTGCACAAGGCACAACTGTAGCCAGAGGTGACTTGCTAATGAGTGCTGGCGATGGCACTGCAAAGCCGCAAGGTGACGATATTGTTCGTAGCAAAACAATCGCAAAGGTAACATCAACTCATATTTCGCACACATATGACGATGGGTCATATCTTGTGCCTTGTGTCCTAATGGCTTGCTAAAGGAGTATTAAAATGGACGAACTAACAGCAGAACAAATCGCACAGCACTACACAGCAATGGGCCACAGCGTTGACCTCATCAATGCTATTATTGCTGGCACACAGATGGCAGACGATGATGCCGCAGATAAACAGGATTGTGTAAACAGGAATGTTGAGCATCTGGAAATCATGGTTGCTAAAGACTTCTGGACTACAGAAAGCATGACCGCAGCTAATGCCGCTATCACAGCAGGAAAGGCGTACTCAGCATGAGTGAGTCAAACGTAGTTACCATTGCGGGTAAAGAGTACGAAGAGTCAAACCTTGACGATCAGCAGATGTATTTGATTAACCAGATACGCGATCTGCAAGCCAAGGCGGCGTCTCTTCGTTTTCAGCTTGACCAAGTACAAGCCGCGCAAGATGTCTTTACAAACGGTCTTATCGCATCAGTAGAAGAAAGCGATGAAGACGAAGTAGCTATAGCGAACTAATGTCATATGCCATTAACCAAACTGCAATTCAGGCCCGGCGTTAACAGAGAAACAACTTCCTACACTAATGAGGGCGGATGGTTTGACTGTGACAAAGTGCGTTTCAGGTACGGACTACCTGAAAAAATTGGTGGTTGGGAAAAACGATCAGCAGCTTCCTTTCTGGGTTCTTGTCGAGCACTTCACCCTTGGGTCACTCTTGCAGGTACATCTCTTTTAGGTGTGGGGACACACCTAAAGTATTACATAAATGAGGGTGGAGGGTTTAATGACATCACTCCTATCCGTCTTACATCCTCCCCTGGGGACGTTACATTCTCTGTTCCAAACACAACAATTAGTGCCGCTATTGTTGCCGCAGACGTAACTATTCCTCTTACAAGTGTTACAGGCTTCCCTTCTAACGGATTTATACAAATTGGTGCAGAAGAGATATTCTATGGTGGTATTAGCGGTTCTGACTTAATTAACTGCTTACGAGGACAAAAAGGAACAACTGCGGCAGCACACTCTAGTGGTGCAACTGTAGGATGTGCCACAGTTACCGTGACTGAAACTGCTCATGATGCTTTAGAAAATGATTTCGTTACATTTACGAACTGTTCTACATTAGGTGGAAACATTACTGCTGGAGTTTTGAATCAAGAGTATCAGATTCAAACAATTCTATCGTCTGACACATATACAATTAACGCTAGAACTGCTGGCACTACGATTGATACAATCACGGTAGATGGACAAATTGATGATACTTTCGTTTTCTCCAACAGTTCAGACACTGGCACAGGGACTTTTACAGATAGCACAGTAGACACGACAAGTGGTGACGCTACTGCAACGATGGATGATACTAGCGTTCTGGTTGTTGGTGGCCCTATAAGTGGAACAGGTATCCCATCTGGGACAACTATTGTTTCTATTACTGATGGCACGACCTTTGAGATGAGTGCTAATGCTACGGCTACAAACACCAATATTACCGCGACTTTCAACACTTGCACCGCTCAGTATCAGGTTCACACTGGTCTGGATACAACTGTATCTGGAACTGGTTGGGGCGCAGGCACATGGGGACGAGGCACATGGGGCAGTGCAGCAAGTATCGCCGCTGGTGAAGCTACTCTTAGGATTTGGAGTCATGACAATTTTGGTGAAGATTTAATCATCAATATAAGAGATGGTGGAATATATTATTGGGATGCAACAAATACTGTTGCCGCAAGAGCTGTTGAGATTAAGGACTTGGTGGGTGCGAACTCTTCTACACCAACCATTGCCAAACAGGTTTTAGTTTCTGACAGAGATAGGCATGTGATTGCTTTTGGTTGTGATCCTGAGACCAGTACGGATCAAGATCCATTGCTTATTCGGTTCTCGGCACAAGAATCTATTACTGACTGGCAGGCGACTGCTACTAATGATGCAGGTGACTTGAGGCTTGGAACGGGTTCCGAGATCATTGCAGCTACCGAAACTCGGCAACAGATTCTTGTTTGGACTGATGTTTCATTACATGCGATGCAGTATCTTGGGCCTCCCTTTACTTTTGGAATCACTTTAATCTCCGAGAACATCACTATTAACGGGCCTTTGTCAGTTATCGCAGTGGATGATACGGTGTATTGGATGGGTGCTGAAGAGTTTTATGTGTATACAGGTTCTGTTCAGCGTCTGCCTTGTACTATTAGAGATTACATTTTTAATGACTTTAACGCTGCTGAAGCTCAAAAAGTTACAGCTGCAATCAATTCTTCTTTTGGTGAGATCTGGTGGTTCTATCCATCTAGCACATCTTCAGAAAACGACAGATATGCGGTGTACAACTACCAGCAACAGATCTGGTATTATGGTTCTTTGCCGCGCACATGCTGGATTGATCGAGGCATTAATCAAGAGCCTATTGCAGCAAGCACTGATGGATATCTGTATTTGCAAGAAATTGGCTTTGATGATGGCAGTACGACTCCTGCTACGGCTATCACCAGTTATGTTGAGTCCAGTCAAATTGATCTAGGAGAGGGTGAACAGTTCACTTTTATCCGGCGTCTTATACCTGATTTAACTTTTAGAAATTCGTCCGTTGCGAATCCTGTTGTGGACTTTACTTTGCAGGCACGAAACTTCCCGGGCGGTAACTACTTGCAGACGGACACAAGTTCCGTGACTCAAACAGCTACGGTTCCTGTGGAACAGTTTACAGAACAGGCTCATGTTAGATTGCGGGGTCGTTCATTTGCGGTGAAGATTGAATCTTCAACAACGGGTGTAGGTTGGCGTTTGGGTTCTCCTAGAGTGGATATAAGACCAGATGGGAGGCGTTAATGTCACGAAATCTGGTACGTCCGTACTTTCCTGTACCGCCGCAGGAGTACAATCATACGTATATGACAGAGATAATCAGGGCTTTTTCAATCTTTTTGGAGCAGAATCATAATCCTGGTGAAGGCAGGCATACAGCATTAACGCTGACTAATCTACAAACGAATGATCAAGGTCTAGAAGTTGGGGCATTATTTGATTATAACGGATATGTTAGGCTTTCTAAATTAAATGAAGCCTATGTTGGTGGGGTGTCTGCCACAGGAAGCGTTG
>Ga0222718_10005022_pt1 | contig 10829 bp, 13 predicted proteins | sample C33_27DmetaG_FD_165045 | JGI IMG/M metagenome (GOLD analysis project Ga0222718, IMG submission 165045) | Estuarine water microbial communities from San Francisco Bay, California, United States - C33_27D | ecosystem: Environmental > Aquatic > Marine > Unclassified | place: USA: California... | reverse complement strand
GTCCTTCAAATAGTGAATATCATGTTGAATCTAAGTCAATAAAGCTCTATTTAAATTCGTTTAATATGACTCGTATAGCAGATAATGCAAGGGACTGTATTAGTGGTATAGAAGCTAGAGTAAAGAGAGATTTAGATGAGTTACTTGAAACTAATACAACTGTATCGTTTTATGCTAGTGAAGAAGAAGGTGTAGCTGTGGCTTTTGATGGGTATCAAGATTTAGGTGATATTGTAGATTTAGATCAAATCGACTTTACTGCTTTTCAATCAGATGCTTCTCAATTAGCAGTAGAAGATTCTTCTGAAGAGTCGAAAGAAATAAAATTAAAATCTAACTTACTTAGGTCGAACTGTAGAGTTACTAATCAACCTGATTGGGGGGATGTATTTATAAAGATTAAAGGTAAAAAATTACCATCTGCTGATTCATTAGCTAAATATATAGTTAGCCATAGAACTGTTAGTCATTTCCATGAAGAGATATGTGAAATGGTTTATAAACATTTAACTGATGCTTATCAACCAGATGAATTGATGGTCGCTTGTCTGTATACTAGAAGAGGAGGATTAGATATTAACCCTATAAGAGCTTCTCATAATATGTTAATACCAGACATGTTTACTAATAAAGATTATAGATTAACTAAAACACTAAGACAGTAATGCAAGATAGCAAAGTAAAAACATATTGGCATAGTAGCAAAACTCCTCACGATCTACTTTACGGAATTCCAAACCCAACAAAAACTCAATTAAAATCTATACTTAAAGAGAAACAGGTTTATTGTGACGGTACTTATATTCCAATTATAGATCTTCATTTTAAAGATAAGAAAAAAAGAACCATAATGGAGTTTGGTAGCGGTGAAGGTTTGATGGCTAAGTATATGAGTCCTCATTTTAAGAAATATATCTGTGTTGATATAGTTGATGAATTTTTAGAACTATGTGAAAACTATACAGCTGATTGTAAAAATGTTGATTATGAACTTATCAAAGATTACTACTTTAGTGATTTTACTATCAAAAATAGATCAATAGATATTATTACATCTACTCATGTTCTTTGTCACTGTAATTACTTTGAATTAAGTATATATTTCAAACAGTTTCATAAGCTTCTTAAGAAAGGTGGAATTATACTTTTTGATATTTATAATAGTGATCAAGTAGATTGGGATGATAAAATTATTAAACATCATACCGAGTTATATAAAGAGCATCACATTTTAGAGAATCTTTTTAATCCTTTATCTAGCACAGTGCTAAAGAAAGAAATAATGAAATTAGGATTTGAAGAGATTTTTGATAGTAAATATGAAAAGCCTGGTGGATGGAATTTGTTAGGCTTTAAGAAATTATAAGTATGGCTAATTTGTGGGCATTTGGTGATTCATTTGTATACGGTGAAGATGTTAAAGTAGATGAATCCTTTCCTTATTTTATTGCACAAGATTTAGGATTGCAGTTAATTAATTTAGGAAGACCTGGAGGTTCTAATTCTTTCATTACTGAGAATACTTGTAGACAGAAAATATTTTATAAAAAAGAAGACTTTATATTAGTTGTTCTTACTACTCCTCACAGAAATGAGCATGTAATGTCTTACAATAAATTAAGAGAATTTACTGATAGTGGACTTTATACTCTTGAATCTGTTTGTAAGGATATAAAGCAGATAGAAGATAACCTTGAAGGATTTAACTATATAATAACCCAGGCTTTTAATCCTGTTTTCGGTTATGATTATAAACTAAATCCTTATATAGAGCCGAAAAACTTTGTAGAATGGGGGAAACCTAATAATACTATTGTAGATATTATATCGAATAATTGGTTAGAAGATAACACACACCATCTTTTTATAGATAAATCTGAAACACTCTACGCTAATAAAAAAACCTTTCGTGATAATTTTGCAAAAAACTTTAAACATCCTTCTGCAAAAGGACATAGACTTATAGCAGATAAATTATTAGAATATATTAATTATGACAACACAAATTGAAGAAATAAAAGAACTTATTGCGGAAAGAGTTCCGCCTGGTGATAATTGGGAGTTAGTAATCGATCGAGGTACAACAGTAGAAGGATTAGTTCAGGCACTAACGACTTATATGCGTAAAACTAAGTTTAAAGGACACTATAGGTTAGAACCTCTTAACGGTAAGTTATTTGCTATAAAAGAGCAACAAATTGATATTCCGGAACCAGAACCTGAGGTATGGGACCTTTACGGTGAAGGAGCTTACTAATGTCAAGAGCACTAAAAAAACTTTCACATAAGTACGAATTCCTCAAGTTAGAATTAGAAGAAGTCGAAGAAGAAGCTGAAGAATATAATAAAGAGTGGTCTATTATTTTTGGTAAGTACTTTGTTGATAAGAGTGCAGAAATGTGGGTCAATGAAGAGACTGGTGAAGTTAGAAAAGATTTACCTGATAAAGAAAAAAAACGAAAAAAATTAAATCCATCTCAAAAGCTTAAAAAACTATATAGAGGTTTATCATCGAAAATACATCCTGATAAAGGAGGTAATGATGAAGATTTTTCTGCACTTAAGACCTTATATGATTCAGCAAACCTATTAGAGCTTCTTAAATTAGCTGGAGAATTTAATATAGATTACGATATAGATGAAGATGATGAAAAGCTAATCATGTCTTCTTGTGATAAGATAGGTAAAAAAATAGATAATACTAAACAGTCTTTATCTTGGGTATATTTTACTGGTAATATAATGAAAAAAAAAGCTGTATTACAAATATTAAAAAGAGATCATGGCATTGTAATACCTGATAATGAACTACCAGAAGAGTTGCGTTCCTGATTATTTATTCTTATCTTTATAGAAATAAAAGGTTATATATGCAATTAGAAAAAAAGTACTACACGGTCCAAGATAAGGAGACCTTAAAACTCTTACACCAACATATTACTGAATCAGATATTATAGCAGTCGATACCGAGACTACTGGACTTAATCCTAGAAAAGATAAGATTGTAGGATGGTCAGTATCTGGAGATGAAGGTATTGGCTTTTACCTACCTACCTTAGTATTTAACTTTGAGAAAGATGAGTTAGAGGTTCAAACTATCGATGGTACGTCTACTGAAATTATATCTAAGAATTTACTTAAGTTACTTAACGGTAAAAAACTTGTATTTCATAATGCTTCCTTTGACGTTCAGTTTATAAAGAACTACTTCGGTGTTGATTTATTACCTGATGTTTGGGTTGATACTGGATTACTTGTCCATACTGTTTACGAGGAAGGTGCTTTTGGTTTCGGTAATCCTTTTGGATTAAAGTCTATTGCTATTATGAACCAGAAAGAACTTGGCTTAGATGTAGAGAAAGCAGCTAATGAGGAGCAAGTAGAGCTAAAAGAGAGTATTAAAAAGAACGGAGGTCAGACTACTAAAGCTTTATTTGAAATATATAAAGCTGATTTAGATATCTTATCTAAGTATGCTTCTGCTGATACCGATTTAACTCTCAGAATATGTAATCTATATCTTAAGAAACTTAAAGAAGAGAAGCTTGAGAAGTTTTTCTTTGAAGATGAAGTCATGCCTATCTATCGAGAAGTTACTGTACCTATGGAAGCTGAAGGAGTTGATCTTGATATAGACTTACTAAATAAAGTGCATGATGAAATTGTAGAAGATCAAAAAAATAATAAAGAGATTGTAATGAAATCTTTACTAGCTATACCTGAAGTGAAAGAATGGGTAGTGGCTACAGCTATGGAAAATAACCCTATATCACATAAAGGTAATTGGGCTCAAAACTTAGTTGCTAGATACTCTCTCCCTCTTCATAAATCAGAAAAGACTGGTAAGTACTCTCTTACTCAAAAGAATATCGAAGAGCTAGAAGATTCTCCTATCAAACAATTTTTACTAACTGGCGATAAAGAGCATCTAGACGATTTAGAATGTGCTCGTATCTCTATGGCGATGTGGAAAGAATCTAATGATGGTGACTACATTAATATACAGTCTAAAAAGCACTTAGGTGAGATAGTATTTAAATACATGGGGATTAAACCAAAAGTAGCTGGTGCTAATACTAAATCTGGTAGAGATAAATTTGATATGAGTATGGTTGAAGAGTTATCTAAAACCTATCCATGGGCTGAAAATTTACGAATCTATAACAAATTACTTAAAATTAAATCAACCTATGTAGATAGGTTTAGAGATAGACAAGAAGATGGAAGATATTATTTTTACTTTAAACAAAACGGTACTGTATCTGGTCGTTATGGATCTGATGCTCAGCAGTTACCTAAACCGTTAGAAGAAGGCGAAGATGCTCCTGTAATTATGAAGTATGTTAATATAGTTAGAGCTTTCTTAATAGCAGGAAAAGGTAGAAAGGTTATTGATGCGGATTATGAATCGTTAGAGCCTCATTGTTTCGCAGCAATTACCGGTGATAAAAACTTACAGGAAATATTTAACAAAGGTTGGGACTTCTACTCTACAGTAGCTATAAAAACTGAGAAACTTAGTGAAAATAAAATAAAATACCCTAACGGTGTTTCAGCAGATAAAAAAGCAGACAATTACCTTAACAAGATAGATCCAGTTAAACGTAATCAAGCTAAAGCTTACTCACTAGGTATTGCTTATGGCATGGAAGCTTATGCCTTAGGTATGGGACTAAAGAAGTTTCATAAAGATGATTTTGGTACAGGAGTTAGAACTACTGATACACCTGGTTCTAATGGAAGACTAACAAAAGAAGAGCTTAACAATGCACAGAAACTTGTCGATGGGTACTTAAATGGTTTTCCTCAACTTAAAGAATGGAGAGAAAGATCTAGAGAACAAGTTAAAGCTTATGGCCGTATAACTAACCATGTAGGTAGAGTAAGACATTTACCTAAAGTTAAAAAACTATATGAAAGCTTTGATAATAGACTTATGGACTGGAGATTTAGAAAGCAATTAGAGACTCAAATACCTCCTAAGTATGTAAAGAAAAATGGTGAGATATTTAAAACTATTTCTCCTAGAGATCAAGTAACTCAAGCATATAGAGACTTTAGAAACGGACTTAATAACTGCCTTAACTTTCAATTGCAGAGTTTAGCAGCCGCTGTAGTAAACAGAGCAGCATGGAAAATTAACCTTAAAGCAAAAGAACTAGGCATAGATGCTATATGTCAAGCTCAGGTTCATGATCAATTGATAATTAACTGTGATGAGAAAGATGTAGAAATGTTTGCACCTATAGTTCAAGAAATTATGGAGAGTACAACTCAACTTCCTGGCGTTACTCTGAAAGCTCCTCCTGAGATATCTGATAACTGGAGAGATGGACATTAAGAATATACTTATCATAGCTAATATAAGATGTGGAGGTACTTACTTAATGAAATCCTTAGGTAAGACTTATAACCTTAAAGAGGTATGGGAACCAAAAATTTTACATCCATATAACAAACCTATAGTAGTAAAAGCTAATGCAGCTATGCATAGTGTAAAAGCATTAGTAGAGTACAGTAAACATTTTTCTCAAGTAATTTTGTTAGATAGAAAAGATAAAAAAGCTCAAACAGAATCAGCAGTACATATGTTTAGTAATAATGGTGTCATAGATATTAAGTGGAAATGGAAAAAAGATAGTTACTCTAAGTCTATTATAAAAGAATCTAAAGAAAGAATTAACTTACATACAATATGGCTAGAAGAAATAAGTAGTATACTTAATAAACCTATAAACTACTACGAAGATATTTATTATTCCGGAAAAAAACTTACAGGATTACATTTTGAACCTGATCTTTCTAAGAAATTAAGAGTAGAAAATCAAAAAAAAACAATAATTTAGTTGTTTCTTAAAGTTTTTTTAACGATATTTATATATAAAGAAGATCGACTCGAGAGCGACTTTAATTTTTTATTAACCGAGTAGCTTAGGCACTCACAAATTTTAATGATATGAGTACATTATTTTATGAACGTAATCCGTTCGACATTTTAGTTAGGAATTTCTTCCAAGATGCTAGTATCTACAGACCACTAGCAGAAACCAAACTTCAACACCCAGTAGATATTTACGAAACCGATAAAGGATTAGGCCTAGATATAGCCTGTACCGGTATTGCAAAAGATGATATCGAAATACTAATTGAAGGTAATATAATCAGAATCAATTACGACAAACCCGAAATAGATGAAAATACAGGTAAGTATATTCATAAGGGTATTGCTAAGAGATCATTCAACTTAGGTTGGAAAATAGATAGTAAATTTAACTTAAGTAAAGCAACTGCTGAATTTAAGAATGGTTTATTACAAGTTATAATTCCTTTTGCTAAAGGATCAGAGCCAAAAACTTTGAAAATTAGCTAAATTTATCTGCTCTCGAGTTGCTTCTTAAATTAATTAATCATATATTAATAATAAATAAACAGATATAGTTATGTCAAAAACCCTTACACCCTGTAATGACAGGATTTTAGTTAAACCAATAGACGAAGGAGAAAAAACCTATGGGTCTATTGTTATCCCTGATATGGGAAAAGAGAAACCAGAAATGGGTACAGTTATAGCAACTGGACCAGGTAGATTATCTGAATACGGTAAGATGATTCCTATTAGATCATGTAAAATTGGGGATACAGTATTAGTTCCAAAAATCGGTACTCTTAGAATAGATTTTGAAGGAGTAGAATACTATATTGCCCAGGATAGAGAAGTTCTGGCTGTAGTACAAACTAAAGAAAACGAAACAAGTAAAGACGAATTTTTAGACTTATGAGTAAAAACATAACATTTTCCGGAGATGCTAGAGAAGCTTTAGCAGCCGGAGTAGATAAATTAGCAGATGCAGTAACTTCTACATTAGGACCATCAGGACGTAACGTTATAATAGAACAAGATATGGGTAATCCTATATCGACTAAAGATGGAGTAACAGTTGCAAAGTCTATAGAGTTAGAAGATAAAATAGAAAATTTAGGAGCTCAAATAGTTAAACAAGCTTCTATAAAGACAGCTGATCAAGCTGGTGATGGTACAACTACATCTACATTATTAGCACAGTCTATCCTTTCAGAAGGTATAGATAGATTAAAAAAAGGATCTAATGCTGTTGATATTAAAAGAGGTATAGATAAGGCTACTAAAGAAGTAGTTGATTACTTAATTACTTACTTATCTAAAGAGATAACAGATGAAGCACAACTTAAACAAGTTGCTACTATTTCTGCTAACAACGATGAAGAAGTAGGAGAATTAATCTCTGCTGCTATTGATAAGGTAGGTAGAGATGGAGTCGTTACTATAGAAGAATCTAAAACAGGTGAAACTTATTTAGAGACTGTTGAAGGTATGCAGTTTAACAGAGGGTATAAGTCTCCTTACTTTGTTACTGATAACAGTACAATGACTGCAATCTTAAACGAACCTTTAATCTTAATTACAGATAAACGTTTAAATCAGGTTAAGGAGCTACTTCCTATCTTAGAAGCAGTATCTCAACAGAATAAATCATTATTAGTTATAGCAGACGATATCGACGGAGAGGCACTCTCTACTATGGTAGTTAATAAGATGAGAGGTATTTTACCTATTGCAGCTGTTAAAGCACCTGAATTTGGTGATAGAAAAAAAGATATGTTAGAAGATATAGCTACTTTGACAGGAGGTACAGTAATTTCATCTGAAAAAGGTATGAGATTAGATAAATTTGATGCTTCTTGGCTAGGTAAAGCTAATAAAGTAACAGTAGGAAAAGATACTACAACAATTATAGATGCAAAAGGAGAAGAAGAGACTATTACTCAAAGAGTAAATGAAATAAGAACCCAAATAGAAGATACAAAGTCTCCTTACGAAATAGAAAAACTACAAGAAAGATTAGCATCGTTTGTAGGAGGAGTTGCATTAGTACATGTTGGTGGACATACTGAAGTTGAAATGAAAGAAAAGAAAGATAGAGTTGATGATGCACTATCTGCTACTAAAGCAGCTTTAGAAGAAGGTATTTTACCTGGAGGCGGTATAGCATTACTTAACGCTGCACTAAATCTTACTGAATTACGTATTAATAAAGAAATGTCTGATGATGAAAGCACTGGATATGATATAGTAACATCTGCTATTGAACAACCATTTTATAAAATACTTTTTAACGCTGGATATATATCATCTGATATTGGAGATATAGAAGAAAATATTAAAAATACAGGTAATGATTGGGAAGGTTATAATCCTAGAACTGAAACATACGTTGATATGTACAGCAGTGGTATTATTGATCCAACTAAAGTTACAAGATTAGCATTAGAAAATGCAGCTTCAGTTGCAGGTACTATGTTAATTACAGAAGCAGTAGTTTCTAACATACCTTCTGATAATAATAAAGATAATAACCCCGCTGGTATAGACCCTAATATGTTATTAGGATAATCAGCATAATTAATTAAACTATGAAAGACGAATTATTTGAACAAATAGCAACTCAGTTTGCTATCTTAGAGGAAAACAACTCTGGATCTACTAAAGCTTCTCAAGCAAGAGCTAGAAAAGCAGCAGGTGAGATCAAAAAGTTAATTACGCCTTACAAAAAGGCTAACATGGAGGCAACGAAGTAGGGGGCGTTTTCTCTCTCGACGAAGTCGCCACGCGCATTTTGAACTACCCTGCCCTAACCGGCGGGGTTTTTTGCTAATATTTATGATAAACAACAATATGGAGAGGTATAAACAGTATATGCCAACATCTGCGTGCGAGGTAAAGGTGAGTCAAGACGACAAACTAGGTGAATTAGCGGAAAAACTCTATGAGTATATGGAGGAAGATGGCTTAATAGTTGCTCATAACTTACATCTAGATAGTAATAATGAATCCTACTTTTATAGATCTATAGAATGTAATAAAAAAGAAATTTCAGAAAATTTTTCCGAACGTACTTTTAAATTTCTTTATGAAGAGTTTTATAAATACCTGGAGGTAGATTTCTCTGATTTCGTGAAAGCGGATAAAATTAAACCATCGCTAAAATCACATCAAAGAGATTTAATACATATTGCATCTAGAGTGCCTGGAGTATTACCGTCTATGAAATCAGAAAAAGGATTAGATTTTTGGCAAAGTGGGATTTTTCACATGGACTATGGCTTTGCTTTAGATCAGTATAAATTTATAATATATTTAGATGACGTTGAAAAAGATGAAGGAGCAGTCACATTTACAAAACCTTTGATTACTCCGTACTTAGAGGACGGTACTCCTAGATGGAACGGTACAGAAGATACTCTTAAACTTAACGTTGAACCTACTAATACGAAAGACCTAGTATTAGATCAAAAGATAGGTAAGAAAGGATCAGTTGTGTGTTTTAATTCTCATATAGCTCATTCAGCCAGATTTCCAACCAACAATATTAGAAGAGCTATTCATTTAGTATTCAGAGGAGTAAAAGCAAAAGACTACGATAAGAAACCTCAACCAGTCGACTTTAATATTAACCGAGAATATAGTTTTTTGTGATTTTTGCAACAGTTTGTCATGGACCGGTTTTTACTAAAAGGTATGCTTATCAAGTAAATAAGGTTGGTAAAAAAGATACTGTACACGTTTTAACTGACTATCCGGAATTATTTCCTGACTGTATTACTATAGGTTATAAAGAGTTTATGGGGTACTCTCATTTTACTTATTACTCTAAACTTTTATTTTTATTTTATTTACTAGAGCAACTAAAAGAAAGAGTTAATTATATTGATGCTGATTTTCTTAAAATAAATTTTAACAAAGACCTGATTACTGATAACTACTCCTTATTTACTTCAATTGCTGTTCCTTATAATAAAACTATACTCTCAGCTTTAGATTCTAAAAGACATAAGTATATAGAGTGGTATAATTTCTTGGAAGAAAATGGACTTGAGACAAAAGGTAATAACGTTTTTACTTATGTCACTGAAGCTTTTTGGTCTTTCCCTTACTTAGATAATATATCAGATATTACTCTTCGTGCTAGAGAATTACAAGTAAGGATAGAAGAGATATTTGCTAAAGATCCTTCTCATTGGTCTGGTACTCCTTTAAAAAGATATGCTGAAACAGGAGTAGGTTTTGGAGAAGGTACAGCTATGTCAGCTTTAGTTCAGGAATTTAATATTCCATTACAGGCAGTTAAATACAATAAAGATTTGTTTAGTAAGAAAAAACTTCATATATTGTAATATGGACCTAAAGAAATATATAAAATCAATTCCTGACTTTCCAGTCAAAGGAATACTTTACCGAGACATTCAACCTTTATTAGCAGATGCAGATGCTTTTACTCATGCATGTATGCAAATGAGTTGGATGGATGAATTTCCTGACTACTGGGTTGGTATAGAGTCAAGAGGGTTTCTATTTGCGGCCGGTATAGCAGCAATGAGGCAGGGAGGCATTAAAATGATTAGAAAAGAAGGTAAACTCCCAGGAAAGAGAGTAAATAGGATACACTATAAGTATGAGTATTCTGAAGGTACATTAGAAATGGAACCTGGTGAAGGTAAAATAGTATTAATTGATGATGTCTATGCTACCGGAGGAACTATGGAATCAGCAGAAGAAATGGCAATATGTGCTGGATATGACGTTATAGGAAAAATATGTCTACTTGATATAGGAATTAAAAAAAATCACGATACTAAATGTCTAATATCTTATTAGTTTCAGCCACTGATCTCGAACATGGTCAGTCTCATTTATACGATAATGAAATACACATTATTGGAATAGGTAAAATTAATGCAGCTGTTAATACTGCAAGCCTTATTAGACAATATAAACCAGACGTAGTAGTCA
>Ga0222718_10005019_pt1 | contig 10831 bp, 7 predicted proteins | sample C33_27DmetaG_FD_165045 | JGI IMG/M metagenome (GOLD analysis project Ga0222718, IMG submission 165045) | Estuarine water microbial communities from San Francisco Bay, California, United States - C33_27D | ecosystem: Environmental > Aquatic > Marine > Unclassified | place: USA: California... | reverse complement strand
TGAACGGACACGGAGGCAACATCGCTACAATAAATGCTTTCTTTGCCGAATTTTACTCGGCCCGGAGTCTGGAGCCGGTGCCGGCCCGGCAACCTGAAATTATCCTGAAGCTGAAAAACTGGTGGGAGTTTCCTGAAGTGCTGAGCGCTGCGAAAAAAATGCATCCGAAAGGAGAGGGCATGCATGCAACGGCTTCGGAAGTCGCCGTCACCTATGCTGCCTACCCGGATCAAGTTCGAGATTTGGTGTTGGATCCCAAAATCGCGCCTTTGGGCAATTTCACGGATGCGTACAGTTATCGTGACGTGTTCCCCGATGGTCGTGTCGGTTCAGATCCAACCCAGGCCTCAGTTGAAAACGGGGAGACTCTGATTCAGTTGGCCGCCGATGCTGTTGCCGGAGATTTTCGGCGGTTTATGGATGAGTAAGGAATAGAAACAAGGTCAAAGTAGCCTTGCTGCACAGTGTGCTTACTTAGTTAGTACCCTCGCTATGCTAGACTCTTCTACAAAATAATTTAGCAAATAGCAGGAAGCCAAAATGGGCAAGCTGTTAGATAGATTTCAAGTTTCAACTCCGTTCCTTGATCGTAAGTTAATTTACGCTGCCTCAGTTCTGGTTCTATTAGCCGCGGGATCTCAAATTACAGACCGCTCTGATGGTCATGCGCAAACCAACGATCCAAATTCCCCCGTGGGGTTGATTGAGCTATGGGAGAGTGGACAAACGGCCTTTGGTCAATATGTGACAGGAGTTCCCTATACCGTTGAGACGGGCCGCGATCTCGCCGCGAATACACTCTTGGACTATGCCTTTCTCAATCTTGAACAGGAATACAATATTAACTCGGCGCTTAAACTGGCAGAGGGTCTTCGCAGTGGCGCAGAGGGGGACCCGATGGACTTACTGGTTCGTATTCCGCCCATGTCTGAAGCCGGTGTGGAAACTTCGCGGGCGCGAGTCGAAGAGCTCCTTGCCATGGGGGCGAATGGCGTGGTGTTCCCCCACGTGCGCAGTGCCGAGGAAGCACGCGTGGCGATTTCCTTCTTCGACGGCGTCAACGTGTGGTCACCTGCAAACCCAGAGGGTGACATAGTTGTCATGCTCATGCTCGAAACTCCCGAGGTATTTGCTGAGCTTGTGGAAATTGCAAATATTCCAAACTACAGCGCCTTGGCCTGCGGCATTGGCAGTCTGACTGGCGCGCTGGGTGGTGACCGAGAGGCAGCTGAGAAACTGAATCTTGAACTTCTGGCCGAGAGTCAGCGTGTAGGCTTGGCAGATATGATTACCGCTAATACGGAATCGGTAGCAGATCGCGTCAACGAGGGCTTTCTTGGTTTGCTCGTGTACGGTTCCACGGCGAATGAAGTCATTCGATTGGGCAGGGCGGCGGCCGGTCGCTAGCGTTGGGTCTCATGGCTTGTCGATGCTTACGGCCTACACCGGTCTAGAAAAGATCATTTAGGAATGAACATTCAGTTTACTTGGTTTTGCAAAACTAACTTATCTTAATCGCAACTTTTCGAAACATACCAGAGCAAGAATAATGACGTTTCATTTTATGACGTTTCAATTCAGGCGCAGCGGGCCATTCCAATCCGCATATGCAAACAGATTCCGCATAGTCTTTAACGAGGCACTTGCTGTGGGTGTTGCCACCGTCGCGGTGTTTTTATCAAGCCCTGCCAGCGCGGCTAGCGCATCTGAGGCGGAACTATCTGAGTTAGAACAACGAGGCGAATACCTGGCAGCGGCGGGCAATTGTATGAGCTGTCATACCAATGGAGATGATAGCCCTTTTGCGGGTGGTCTTGCATTTGAAACACCTTTTGGAACGGTGTATTCGACCAACATCACTCCCGATCCAGCCACCGGCATTGGTCAGTGGAGCCTTGAAGATTTGACCAACGCGATGCGGCACGGCGAAATACCAGACGGTACCAATCTCTATCCTGTTTTCCCCTATACCTCGTTTGCGAAAGTCAGTGACGAAGATATCGCCGCGATTTACGCCTACCTCAAGACCATCGAGCCGATGACTTCTACGCCACCGGAAAATAAGCTTGGCTTCCCGTACAGCCAGCGTTGGGCATTGGGTTTTTGGAAATGGATGTATCAAGACGATAGTCCATTCGAACCGCAGCCGGCGCAATCTGAGGAGTGGAACCGCGGTGCCTATCTGGTTGAAGGCCTGGGCCATTGCAGCATGTGCCATACGCCGCGGGGTTGGCTCGGCGCAACCGATACGAGTCTCGCCATGACCGGTGGAACCTACATGACTCGCGTCGAAGGGAAGCTATCGGCCTGGTCAGCGCCAAACCTGACTGCAGCGGATAGCGGCCTGGCGCTGTGGACTGTGGACGATGTCACGGATTATCTGAAACTCGGCGTGAGCCATCGCGCTGGCGTATTCGGGCCCATGAACGAAGTGGTGGTGAATAGCACCCGGCATCTGTCGCGAGAAGATGTGCGTGCAATTGCCGTGTATCTGAAAAGCTTGCCGGCTAATTCTCAGGACAGCGGTGAGCCAGCAGGAGCGGATAAGTTGCGGGCTGGCTCATTACAGTATGACATTCATTGCGGCAGCTGCCATTTACCCACGGGTGAAGGATCGCCAGAGCAGGGCCCTCCGTTGATTGGAAGTCCTGTGGTGCTGGATGCAGATCCGGCATCGTTGATTAACATCACCTTATACGGCGCGCAAACGCCCCATGTCTCGCCATCGGATGAATGGGCGGCCAGGACATGGATACGTATGGAGCCTTACGACAATAAATTAGACGATGAGCAGGTGGCGGCCCTACTGAGCTTCATCCGTGCGGCGTGGGGGCATGAGGCTGGAGCAGTCACTCCAGATCAGGTTGCTGAGCAGCGCTAAATGATGACGCAACATCCTCTGGTTAATTACCGGATAGTTAACTACTGGATAACTACTAGATAGTTAACTACTAGAATCAAACAAACACACTCATGCCCATTGCGATACTGTCATTGTTTTTTCCGTGCTTTCTCTAGTCGCTTTCAAGCGTTTTTCATGCTTCTTCCATTCTTCTTCCAAGCCTCTTCCTTTCTTCCCTCAAGCTCCGTCCAAGCTTCTTCCAACCTGCTTCTAACCCGCTTCAATTCACTAACTCGCGTTGGTTCGTGGTAAATTTGGCTTCTAGCATGGTTTAAGCCAATGAGTGGGGTTATGGGGCGTTCGATACAGAGATATGAACAGTGTTCTCGCGGCGGGTTTCGCTCAATTGCGAAAGGTGCAAAGGTTGCTCTGGGCTGGTTGGCCATGTTTGCACTCGTTGCCTGCTCGCCTCCAGATCCAGAGCCCGAAAGCCCAGGCACCCATGCTGTTACCAAGCTGATTACGGCTGAGCAGTACAGCAATTCCTTGTCTTACATCTTTGGCCCTGGCATTGACGCTGAGGTGCAATTCGCACCGGTGGCGCGCCATGAGGGACTGCTCGCCAACAGCCTGGCCACCGCTGGTGTAAGTGGCGGGCAAGTCCAGACGATCCAGAGCCTGGCTGCCAGCGTGGCCAAGCAGGTCGTGGATGTCGAGAACCGTCAGTACCTTATTGGGTGCCGGCCTGAGCAGATTGATGGGCCGGATCTGGCTTGTGCGACGCAGTTTGTGTCGAAGCTAGGCCGCCTCTTGTTCCGCCGCGCGTTGACTGATGAAGAAATTGCGACCTACGTTGAATACGCCAGTGTTGCTGCCCAGGAATTGGATGGCGAGGAGTCAGCGGGAGAGGAGCTGGATGGTTTTTACGCCGGCCTCGAGGTTGTACTGGAAGGGCTGTTGCTCCATCCTGAGGTGCTTTTCATCATAGAGCGCACCGAGCCCGATCCAAGTAACCCCGAGCAACTGCGCCTCGATGCCTATTCGCTCGCCTCACGGCTGAGCTTCTTCCTTTGGAATGCCAGCCCGGATGATGAATTGCTGACAGCAGCCGAAAGCGGTGAGCTGCAGTCCCAAGGTGGTGTTGAGCGGGCCGTAGACAGGATGTTAGAGAGCCCGCGCCTGGTAGACGGGATGCGGGCCTTCTTCGATGACATGCTGGTTTTCGACGAGATCAAGACGCTGGCCAAGGACCCCACGATTTACCCAGAGTTCACCAGCGTGACGGCGCAGGATGCGCGGGAGCAAACCCTGCGCACGATCATCGATCACACGCTCAGTCAGGGCAAAGACTATCGTGAGCTGTTCACCTCACGCTCGACTTATATGTCTCCAGCCCTGGCAATCCTGTACGGTGTGCCCGCGCAACCGGGTTGGGCCCCTTATACCTTTGCAGAAAACAGCCCGCGTGCGGGTCTGCTTACCCAGGTGAGCTTTCTGGCGTTGACTTCCCATCCCGGGCGCAGTTCTGTGACGCTGCGGGGCATGGCGCTGCGGGAGCGGTTTTTGTGTCAGACGGTTCCCGAGCCCCCTCCGGGAATCGATTTTTCAGTTTTGACTAACCCCGATGCAGACTACCCGACCCAGCGTCAACGTGTGGCGGTGCACCTTGAAACACCCTCCTGCGCCGGCTGCCACAGAATCACAGACCCAATCGGATTATCTTTAGAGCAATTTGACGGTGCGGGCGCTTATCGGCTGACTGAAAATGGCGCGACCATAGATACGTCTGGCGTGCTGGATGGTTTTGAGGTCGATGGCGCCATAAGTTTGGGTGAGGCGTTGAGTCAGAATCCGGAATTGCCACGTTGCCTGGTGCGGCGCGTTTACAGTTACGCCACCGGTGCGCCGCCGGAATCCGATGCTCGCCCCACGTTGACCTACTTTAACGAGGAATTTGCCGCGCAAGGTTTTCAGTTGCGAAACCTGTTGCGCACCATCGCGCTGAGCAAAGCATTCGCGCGGATCCAAAAATAGATAAAAGAAGATAAAAGGGGTCAGAGTAAAAATGCAGTACTGTATTTATACTCTGACCCCATCAAAACGAGAAGCAGGAAAAAGGCAGGAGAGTCGTCGTGAGTAAGTGGGACAGAAGACGCGTACTGAAGGGGATGGTCAAGGGTGTGGGCGTGACCGTAGCACTGCCTTTGCTTGATTACTTCCTCAACGACAATGGCACTGCATTGGCACTGGGGGCACCGATGCCTGTGCGTTTCGGCACCTGGGGCTATGGTCTCGGCGGCACCGGCAAGCTATTCGTGCCCCAGCAAACCGGTCGCAATTACGACCTGCCCGAAGAGCTTGCCTCTTGGGCGCCTATTCAAAATGACGTCAACCTGTTCACCAATGGACACGCCTTTCCGGACGCTTCTCCGAATCGCAACCATTACACTGGCTGGGTGGTGTCAAGAACGGGCATTGCACCGGAGGGCGGCTCCGGGCCGTCAGAGACCATCGATCTGACCATCGCCAAACAGATTGGCGGCGCCACGCGCTTTAATAACCTTACCGCAACGGCGACAGCCGATGCGCGCGACACCTATAGTTACTACAACGCCTCCACGCCCAATGCCCCGGAGTGGTCGCCCCTGGCATTTTACAAACGTTTATTCGGGGCCGACTTTCAGGATCCCAATGCAGACGAATTTGAGAGGGATCCACAAGTGATCGCGCGCCGCAGCGTGCTGTCCGGCATTATGAACGTAGAACGCTCACTGATGCAGACGGTGGGCGTCGCGGACCGAGAGCGGCTCGATCAGTATTTTACGGGTTTGCGTCAGCTGGAGCTGCAGTTTGACCAGCGTCTCACCAAGCCTGAACCGATTGCGAGTTGCGTGCCTCCGGGTCGGGCGCCGGCTGATGTGCTTATGGACCAGTCAACAGAGTCGGTGAAGCTGCGCCATCAAATGATGGCCGAGCTGATGGCTATGGCCGTTGCCTGCGATCAAACCCGTGTGTTCAACATGACCTATTCGGCGGCGTTTGCCTCCACCATCAGGCCGGGCTATGACAAGCCGCACCATACCTGCACACATGAAGAGCCCGTGCATGAGGAGCTTGGTTACCAGGAGAATGCTTCCTATTTCACCAGGCGGGCTATGGAGTCCTGGGTAGATTTCGTGGAAGTGTTTAAAAACATTCCTGAAGGCGATGGCACCCTGCTCGATAATGCCCTCATTTTGGGTACCACTGATGTGGGATATGCACGGACCCATTCGGTTGATGGCATGTCGGTATTCCTGGCCGGTGGCGCGGGCGGCAAGGTCACCACCGGCAGCCATGTGGATTTGAACGGTGGCTCGGTTGCCCAGGTAGGTTACACCGCGCTACAACTCATGGGAGTGGACACGCCATCCTGGGGCACCTTGAGCAACGAGTCCTCTGAAGTGATCAGTGATGTGCTGGTCTGAGCGAGTCTATCTATGCATTTCAGGAAACGCACAAGCATGCACTTCAACAACCTACTGGCTGTAGTATTGACTGCCGCCAGTGTATGTGGGGTGTCTGTAATTACTGTAGCAAGCGCCGTCGCCGACACGCCAGGCGAAACGATGTATTGGCAATCGGTGGACAGTGGTGCGCAGGAAGCCTGGTTTGAAGAGGAGATGCCGCCTGGAATCCAGGTGGTGGCGACGGATCTTGAAGGACCCGTGTACGCCGATGCCCAGGGCCGCACCTTATATACCTGGCCACTGCGAGCGCTGCGCAACGGTTCAACCGGAGACAGGAAGGATGGGCCTTCCAATTGTACGGACGCGGTGCTGCTTACTGAGATCGGCTTCATGAGCCCATACCCGGCCGGTTTGGTTCTGCCCTATGCCGACCAGGGTGTGAGCTGTGCGCAAGTCTGGCCGCCGGCGCTGGCAGCCGATGACACGGTGGAGATGGGCAAATGGAGCCTGACCGAGCGAGCGGATGGCTCGAAGCAGTGGGCCTATGATGGATTCCCTTTATATACCTCTCACCTGGATAAGAAAGCAGGGGACGTACTGGGCGGTACCAAAATAAGATCGGGTGGTGACGGTGGAGTCACTCGTGTGCCAGCAGGGCCGCTACCTGATATCCCTTCCGGATTTAAAGTGCTCACCAGCAGCACCGGACGACTGCTGGTGAATGGCAAGGATTACTCGGTCTACAGTTGGGAAGGTGATGAGCCTAATGTCTCGAATTGCGTTAGAGACTGTTTAAACAGGTGGACGCCCGTCAGTGCGCCACAGATGGCAGCCAGCAGTGGTGACTGGACCATCATCAAACATCCTTCTGGGATCAATCAATGGACCTTTAGATCCATGCCGCTGTATACCCATAACAAAGATGTTCGAGGCCGCAGCTTCGACGGCAGCGATGTGCCGGGTTGGAGTAATGTGTACACGCAACGCGCGCTGACCCCGCCCGATGAGTTTACCGTGCAAGATGCGCACTTCGGTGGTCAAGTGCTGGCAGATAGCCGTGGCCGAACGATTTACCTTTACAGTTGCCACGACGACTCTGCTGCGCAGATTGCTTGCGATCACCCGGACGCGGCGCAGGACTATCGACTGGCGATATGCGGCGATGGTGACCCTGAGGTTTGTCGCAAGATGTTTCCTTATGTTGTCGCGGACGCCAATGCCAGCAGTGAGAGCAGTCTATGGAGCGTGATGCTGATCGATCCGAATACCGGGCGGCATGCCGCAGCAGGTGAAGAGGGTGCGCTATCGGTTTGGGCTTACAGGCAAAGGCCGGTATACACCTACAGCGGTGATCAAACGCCCGGCGAAACCAGAGGCGATAGCTTCGGCGAATTTCTGGGCCGCCGCAATGGCTACAAGGCATTCGTGTTAAGAGACGTTTTTCAAAATCTCCATTTTCGGCGCTGAGTGCGATAAGTCAGCTCTCCACGATGGGTAGGAGAGAAAAAATGAAAAATAAAGAAATAAAAAAATTGAAAGAAAGAAGAAGAGAGAGCTGAGAGAGCAGAGAGGAAAAATTATTCATGTTACGCATTCGGACTGAAATCAAAGCACGCTGGCTGCACACTCTCGCCCTGCTATTCACTGCGATGTCGGCCGCTAATGTGGCCACAGCCCAACTGCTCGAACCGCATCAAAAAGCGGGCCGCATCGGCTATGTGCTGACTGAAAGGCATTGGGCAATCCATGAAACTGAAGCGCAGACAGAGTGTCCGCAAGGGATGAACAGCCGCGGCTCGCGCGACCTGTTCGCCAAACTGTTCCCGGAGGATGGTGATGGCGAGCGGACCGTCGCTGAAACTCGACTCTTGATCGAGGGCTATCAGTATCACACCAGCACAGCGGCGACAGATATCTATGCTGCCTTACCTTTCTACGAGGCAAAGGGGAACATATCCCGCGGCCTGAATCTCGATGGTGAAGTGAGCCCAAATGATTTCACAAATCCGGCTGGTGAGGAGGGCATAGACAATCAGCTAAACCGTGTGCTCGGTTGTATTGCGGGCTACCGTAAAGACGGCCCGTATTGGTTTTTCGAAAACGATTTCATGATCAACAATGGCTATAACCGCTGGATGATCGAGTTGACTGGTGTGGATGATCTCGTCAATGACGACGACGTCACCGTCACCACTTACCGTGGTCTCGATAGCCTTTTCACCGACGCCACTGGCGAAGGTTTTATCGCGGGTGGCACGCAACGGGTCGATACCCGCTGGGGCCAGAGCTTCGTTAATGAAGTTAAAGGTAAGATCGTTGAGGGTGTGTTGACCACGGAGCTGATAGCTCAGGCTAAGATCCCCTGGTCACAGCCCGGTGTGAGTGATGGCTACCACATCTTCAAGGATCTCCGACTTCAGCTCACGCTAACGTCGAAGCTGGCGCAAGGCCTGATGGCGGGATATGTGGATGTTGAGCAGTTTAATCATCGGTTTAGGACTAACTGGTCTTCGCATCATCAGAATTATGGGCAGAGTGCTTCGGCTTCGGAGTATGCTGCGTTGAAGCGGTTGGCGGATGGGTATCCTGATCCTGAGACTGGTAACAATAAGGCTATATCTGGGGCGGTTGAAATGACGCTTACCCAGGTTTATGTCGTGCATCCTGGTGAGTAAACCAAAGTACTTTGACCCCTTTGATTCACTACTTTAACTGGTGTTTTTGACTGTTTAAATAACTGAATAACTGCGTAATAGTGAGAAAAATTCCTGCAAGCGAATAGAATAATCCTAGGGTTTTTCATAGGGAATCAGTAACGCATAGGAAATCCAAAACCCATGAGCTATTAAATTAACTAGCCTCAATGGGATCAAGTTATGCACAGTGCCTTAAGACTATCAGCAATGTTGCGAAATCCGCTTCATCTCTTAGGAATGAAACATGGGAAAATATTTATTATTCATTGATGACGACAAAACATTTCTTTATTTAATTGAGCGAGCTTGTCAAAAAATTGAAAATGTTTCAAAACTTGCAACAGCAAAAAACGGTTCCGAGGCGGTCAAAAAAATTAGCGGTTGGCTAGAAAGCAAGGAAGTTTTTCCTCCTGTTATATTTATTGATATTAACATGCCCGTCATGGGCGGATTTGAATTCTTAGCCAAATTAAAAGAGATGAAGTACAAGACGCAAGAGCTAGATGAAGTGTTTCCCGTTTATATTGAGTTGCTTAGAAAAGGGTCAGTGAGAAAGGGGTTAGAGTAAAACTACAGTAGTTTGTCTGGGTCGCCTGTTCCGAGTGTCGGGCTTAACCGTTTGCCAGATAATCACTCAGGGGTTATTAAGGTTAAATTCTCCAGATCTTCATTTCAATCTCCAGAATCAAATGACCCTGACGCCCTTGATTCTTGCTAAATGGCTCTTCCTTATACCCGCGGAAATAAACCAACCACGAGCCATTCAGCCGACGCCTTCAGGAAGCCAGAGCTTCCTAATTTTCACCCTATCCTCTCCTTGTAATATTTGCCTTAACCAAGATTATGCAAATGTATAACATTGTGCATCATAGCTAGTTGTTATAGCAGACGAGCAACACGCAAATTGAAGAATTTGGCTGAGGAAGAATCATGAAAGATGTGACAGACAGAAAGACTTCAGGGCGAAACATCCTTTGGGCGATCAGTAACGCAGCGGCCGCGAATGGGGATTATGAACTTTCTCTTATTGATTACAGCTTGGGTGTGGATATTCCAGTGCTGATGGATGACACTCAGGTGGTCTCGGAAGCGCTGGGTATCGAGCAGATCGGCGAAGTGTTGCTGTACGATCCTGAAAAATTCTCGGTAGTATTCCGCGGGCCGGCTGGCGACCAGCTCGAGGCTGCGATTGAAGCTCGACTTGCCGGCAACGAAGTCGCTGTTGCAAAGGTCAGCGTCGATGGCGAGCCGGTCAGCTACCCCTTCATGTCACAACAGGTGTCCTATGTGAACGACATCGCCCCGATGATCGCCGACAACTGCGCCGAGTGTCATCGCGATGGAGGCGTGGCGCCCTTCGCCATGGACAGCTATAACATGTTGAAGGGCTGGTCACCGATGATTCGTGAAGTGGTGATGACCAAGCGCATGCCGCCGGCCCAGATCGACCCGCACGTGGGTAGCTTCACTACGTCTCAGAATCTTTCTGACAAAGAAGTACAGAACCTGCTGGCATGGATTGACGCCGGTTCTCCACAGGACGGCGAGGAAGACCCCCTGACACAACTCACCTGGCCGGAATCCGAGTGGGCCTTTGGCGAGCCGGATTACATCATCGAAATCCCCGAGCAGCAGATTCCAGCCACCGGCGTGCTCGACTACATTTACCTCACCGTGCCCATTGATATCGAAGAAGACAAATGGGTGCGCGCTTCCCAGTATGTCGCCGGCGACCGCTCGGTGCTGCACCATACTGTGCATGACCTGATTGGCCCTGATGGCAAACGCAACAGCCCGCTCAACACAGCTCGGGTTTCTGCCTATGTACCCGGCGGTGCGCCAAG
>Ga0222718_10005017_pt1 | contig 10832 bp, 19 predicted proteins | sample C33_27DmetaG_FD_165045 | JGI IMG/M metagenome (GOLD analysis project Ga0222718, IMG submission 165045) | Estuarine water microbial communities from San Francisco Bay, California, United States - C33_27D | ecosystem: Environmental > Aquatic > Marine > Unclassified | place: USA: California... | reverse complement strand
ATATCTGCGACGAGCTCGGGACCACCGGAACCAACGGCGTGGCGGAGCACCTGGAGCGGCTCGAGAAGAAGGGGCTAATCGGCCGAGCCCCGAAGGTTCCGCGCGGGCTATGGCTCACGGATGCGGGGCGGGGCGCGGTGGGATTGTGAGCGACCACATGGTCCTCGTGGCGATTGAGTCGCCATACGCGGGCGAGGTCGAGCGGAATCTTCGATACCTCCGCGCGTGCATGGCCGACTGCATCTCGCGTGGCGAGGCCCCATACGCTTCGCACGCTCTCTACACGCAGCCGGGTGTCCTTGACGACACGGTGCCGGAAGAGCGCGCGCTAGGCATCGCGGCAGGCTTTGACTGGGCCGCTCTGGCTGAATGCCGAGCGGTCTACACTGACATTGGAATATCGGATGGGATGCGTGCTGGAATCAGTCACGCACGGGCCATCGGCCAGCCAATCCACTATCGGAAGATTGACGGATGGTCATAAATCAACCGCGTTGCGCCGTCGCTGAACAACGGCGCAACGCGCAGAACCAGGACAACTATATGAACCAGGACATCATGAGAGATAGCACGGCGGATTCCGATGCGGAATACCGAGAATACATCGCGGCAAAAATGGCAACGGCAGACGCCGTCGGATTCGACGCGCCCGAGTTGCACCCTGACCTCTTCGGATATCAGGTCGACATTGTCCGGTGGGCGCTGAAGCGTGGCCGCGCAGCCATCTTCGCAGATTGCGGCATGGGAAAGACGTTTATGCAGTTGGAGTGGGCTCGCCGCGTGTGTGAGCATTCCGGTGGCCGCGTGCTGATTCTGTGTCCTCTCGCGGTAGCAGAGCAGACCGTTGCGGAAGCGGAGCAGTTCGGGATTGACGCCGCGGTGTCTCGTGACGGTGTGATTCGAAGCGCGATCACTGTCACCAACTACGAGAACATGCACCGGTTCACGCTCTCGGGCTTCTCAGGGCTGGTCCTCGACGAGTCGAGCATCATCAAGAGTTACGACGGGAAGACCCGCACGGAGATTCTCCGGCAGTCAGTCGAGGTCCACTACCGGCTCGCATGCACCGCGACGCCGGCTCCGAATGACCACATCGAACTCGGCAACCATGCCCAGTTCTGCGGCATCATGTCGCGCGAGGAGATGCTCGCGACGTACTTTATCCACGACACGAGCGGGGGCACTAACGCGTGGAGATTGAAGGGGCACGGTGAATCCGCGTTCTGGGACTGGGTCGCAACGTGGGCTGTCAGCATTCGCAAGCCGTCGGACATCGGGCATTCGGATGACGGATTTGTTCTGCCTCCGCTGAACGTCATCGACCATATGATCAATGTGGACCACTCGAGCGCCGCCGATGGGATGCTGTTCAGAATGCAGGCGCTGTCGCTGTCCGAGTTGCGAGCGGAGGCCCGACTCACGCGTCCATTGCGAGTGGCTGAGACTGCCGCCCTAGTCAACGGGACGACTGACCCATGGATCGTATGGTGCCACACCAACGCGGAAAGCTCTGAGCTCGTCGCCGCAATCGACGGGGCGATCGAAATCAAGGGAAGCGACAAGCCGGAGACCAAGGCTGGACGCATGCTCGGATTCTCCCGTGGTGAGTTCCGCGTCCTCGTGACCAAGCCGAGCATCGCTGGTTTTGGGATGAACTGGCAGCACTGCCACAATGTGGCATTCGTCGGGCTCACTCACAGCTACGAGCAGTTCTATCAGGCGGTGCGTCGGTGCTGGCGATTCGGCCAGGACTGCCCCGTCGATGTTCACGTGATGGTCGCAGAAACTGAGCAATCGGTCCTGCGTTCGATTCAATCCAAGCAACTGGCCGCCGATACGATGGCCGAGCAAATGACCGCAGCAATGAGAGATGCCAGCATGGAAAACGTACGAGGAGCCAGCGCGATGCGAGACACCTACTCGACAGACCACGACCACGGCGAGAATCACGATCTGTACTTGGGCGATTGCGTCGAAGTGTTCCGCGAGCACGTCGCTGACGATTCGGTAGGGATGTCGGTGTTCTCTCCCCCGTTCGCGTCGCTGTTCACTTACTCGAACAGCCCGCGCGACATGGGCAACTGCGAGAATGACGAGGACTTCACTCGACACTTCGGATTCATGGTCGATGAGTTGCTTCGCGTCACCACTCCAGGCCGCATCTGCGCGGTCCATTGCATGAACCTGCGAACGTCGAAGGCTCGCGACGGGTTCATCGGCATCCGCGACTTTCGAGGGAGCATCATCGAACTTTTCACGTCGAAGGGATGGGTTTACCACTCCGAGGTCACGATCTGGAAAGACCCCGTGACTGCGATGCAGCGGACCAAGGCACACGGGCTGCTCTACAAGACGCTGTGCAAGGATTCGAGCAAGTCTCGGCAGGGACTCCCTGACTACCTCGTGATGTTCCGCAAGCCAGGGGACGCGGATCCCGTGAGCGATGGCGACGAGAGGTTTTCTGAGTATGTTGGGACCGAGCCGCCGACGTCATCGCAGGAATTGGACCCGCGCCGATACAGCATCGACGTGTGGCAGCGGTACGCGTCGCCGGTGTGGCACGACATCAACCAGAGCCGGACGCTGAACTATCGCGAGGGGCGCCAAGATGAAGACGAGCGGCACATCTGCCCACTGCAACTTGACGTCATCGAACGCGCGATCCACCTGTGGAGCAATCCAGGGGATTTGGTCGCTACGCCATTTGCGGGCATTGGGTCCGAGTTGGTGTCTGCTTTGAACATGGGGCGTCGCGCAGTTGGGTCGGAGCTCAAGAAATCATACTGGGACCTCGCAAAGAAAAACATCGCAGCTGCGATCGAGCCCGATATTCAGCGGTCTCTCTTTGGTGAATAGGCGGTGCTTAGAGACGGCCACTTCAAGATCCACCGCTCGACGTTCTCCCACCCGATCGTTGGCATCGCTCGCCCGCTTCGCTTCGCCCTGTGGCAATGGATGATCGGAGAAGCGTTCTTCACCGAGTCCGGCGTCAAGTCGTTGAAGCGGGGCCAGTTCGCCGCCACCAATCGCCAACTGGCGGACGTGGTCGGCATGCCTCTCGGAACGTTCAAGACGTTTAAGGCGGAGCTCGTCGAGGCGGGAATGGTGAGCGTTTCGAGGCCGACAAGCGCCCGCGCTCCGAGCGTTTGGACGGTGGAGAATTACGACGAATATCAGTCAAAAACGCCCAACCCATCGCCCAACCCATCGATGGCCATCAACCCAACCCCAGGGATTCAAGTTGCGATGGGCATTCCAGGCGATTCAGAAACAACAACCCAACCCATCGCCCAACCCATCGATAGCCACCCTTATAAGGAAAACTCTATAACTAAAACTAAAGAGATCCCCCCTAACCCCCCAGGGGGAGACGCTGGCGCGCCGGGGGGCGATGAAGAGGATCCCGAACCGGTGAAGGACTCAACTGGAACCGTTTGGCCAAAGCCGAAACCGGGCCGGATGAAGTACCCGGATGGATTTGAAAAGATCTGGGAAGTTTGGAAGAGGGCGCAGAAGGCCGCGCCGAAGGCAGTGAAGGCAGCAGGCAAGGCCAACGCCTATGAGTTGTGCCGCGGCCATCTGTCGAGGGGGTCAACTCCCGAAGAGATGAGATCAGCCGCTATCAAGTATCTTCTGCCCTTCACCAACAAAACCGAAACCGTGGGTTGTTTCCAGCCCTCGAGATTCTACCGGGCCAGTGGTGCGGAGTTCTTCGAATACCTCGACACAGAAGGCGACTTGGGGCCGGCACCAATGCGCGAACGCTGGCACAATCCCCGCGACGCATGGCGCGAGTGTGCATTGCTAGCAAACCACCTCGGGGTGAAGATTCCCGAAGTGCCGAAGAGAGCCTACGGCGCCGAGTGGGAAGACGTCGAGGCGTTCCACTCGCTGGTGATTCAGTACGCGACGGACAGGACAGGATTCAAAGCCATGCCGGATGATCTGGCGGGGCGGATACAGGGGGCGCAATGACCAACCCCGCAACTATCCACTCCCCGACGACGGAAAGGGTGGTTTTAGGTTCCGTCATCCTCGCCAACGACCCCGGAATCCGCGCGTCCATCTTCGGAACCGTGCGCCGCGAACACTTCTACGTCGAGCATCACCGTCTGATCTGGGATGCGATGACGTATGCCACGAGGAACGGCGGCGAGTTCGATACCGTGGCAATCGTGCGAGCTCTACGCGACCTCGGCACCCTGGACCAAGTCGGCGCCCAGAATGTGTCTCTACTCGCGACGGTGACACCTACCGCGGTCGTGTGGGAGTTCCACGCAAAGAAGATTGCGGAAGACTACCGGCGCCGGCGAATCGCTACAGCCATTGATAAAGCGCGGGCGGGGTTGCTCGAGACTCCCGAGGATTCAGCGGCGCAACTAGTCGCAGAGGTAGGGGACGCACTAGCAGCCGCGGAGGCTCAGACCGTCTACACCGGCAAGGAAGCGGCACGGGAAATGGTCGACTACCTGGAGGAAGCCGCGAACCGTCGCGCCTCCGGTGGGCTAGTGGGGTGGAAGACAAGCGCGGAGTCCCTCACCGAGGTCATGCCCTTGCTGCCGGGTCAGATGCTCGTGATTGCGATGCGGTCCGGCGGCGGTAAGACTTCAGTGGCGTGCAACGGTGCACAGTTCACGGCCGCAGCGGGCGAGCCGTTCGGGTTCCACTCGGTAGAGATGCCAGTGGCCGAATTAAATCTACGGCTAACGTCGCGCGCCGTCGATATTCACGAGCTTGACCTCTTGCGGGGCAACGGGTCCGACACAGATTTTGCGCACTTGAACGAGTACGCGACGCACATCGCGGGAAATCCGATCTACATCACGAAGCCGGCGCCGACGATCGAGGACGTAGAGCGGAAGGTGCGCCATCTCTACGCGGTCCATGGGGTCAGGTATCAGGCGGTGGACTACTTCCAGTTATTGCGATCCGTCGAGCGATTCGCCAGCCGCAGCGACGAGCTCAATCATATCGGGCGCCGGCTGAAGCAACTGACGGTTGATTTGCCAGGGCTCGCGCTATGCGTGCTCGGCCAACTCAATAAAGCGTGGCACGGATCGACCCCGGCGAAAGAGGACATCCGGTTTGGCTCTGGCCTCTGCGATTCCGCCGATGCGGTGTGCCTGGGGCACCGGCCGAATAAGGGCGAGGACAACGACAACGCGATCGTCTTCCGGCTCGACAAGGGCCGATTCGGCGGCGAGGGCGAGAAGACGTGCAGGTGGATTCACGGGCGGATTATCGCGGACCACGGGACGTATTCGCAGGAGATGGACCGGCGATTTGAGGCGTTGCGACAGAAAAGATCCCCCTAATGTCGTTTTATTCTTGCACGTTCGGCGTCAGGGTGTATTGTCGGGGCATGGAAGAGAACAACAACAACCCGAACGAAGCAACCAAGATGGAATACGAATTTAAGAGCAATATCAGCGTCAACGGCCACGGGTGCAACGTGAGCAATTGGTCTGGCAACTTCCGGCCCTTCCGCGGCGTGGTCATTAACTCCAGCGGCCGCGAGGTTGCTCACACTGGCGGATGTTCGTCCAAGTCAAGGGCTCTTGACCGGGCGGTAGCGCTAGCGCGCACGCTCTAGGGCGCCCCTCTCCCGCCCCGCTCCGTAGCTCCGGCACGGGGCTTTTCGGGTGTCAGCTACACCAACCGAGAGGATGAGAATGGACAAGGAAGCACAGTACATCGCAAATCACGCCCGACTGATGGACGCGATCGAGGCGCTTAAGGCCGCGGCAGACTCGCTGCCGTCGCCAGACGAAAGCTACCACTGGGGCCACGTCGGAACCATGGGACACCTTGCGGCATCGGCCGCGGCGATATTGGCGCAATGACCCGCGGCAAGTACACCCGGAAACCGGGAGGCACCTACGGGCGCAAAGCTGACGAAGAGCAGGACGCGGCGACGCTTCAGGCAATCGCAGACCTCCTAGAGCTCGGCCAGAGCCCGACTCCTCAGGCCGTGCGAAACGTGCTCGCGCAACGAGGGATCGAGAAATCGAGGCCAGCGATTGCGCGGCGTATGGAGCGACTAAAGAGGGATGGGCGGTTGTGAAGAACTTGACAGCATGACACTGACGCCCCACACTGCCCCCACAGCGGAACAACTACCCGCAATCAGAATTATCCCGGCCCTAGGGCTGGCGCCGCCCTCTCGAGTAGTTGCGATGGGGGCGGCAACTTTGGAGCTACGCAAAATGAACATCTACGAAGAGCACGCCGAGATTCTCCAGGCATTAGGCGAGTGCAACGACCCCGACACGGTGGCCGACCTGTACGAACGAGCGATGGACGTTGAACGGCGGATGAAGGCCCAGAAGGGGCCGTTGACGGTCCTTGTCGACGTGGCAAAGGGCGCCGGGGCATTCCTCGCCGTATGGGCAATGATCGCGGGCGCGTTTGTTCTATGAGCCTCGACGACCAACGCGCTGCCGTGAACGATCTCGAATGGTATCTCGACGAGCGAACGCGCGAGACTGGCGAGCGATGGCCGGCTGCTTGCTCGACGTTCGTCAACGTGGATCCCGACGACTACCCGGACCAACCCGGATGCGATCGGTGCGGGTGGGCAAAACAGGACCACCGATGAAACACCAAACGATGAGAGACACAACGAACCCAAAGCCGCCCGCCGTTGGAGAGTCCGTGCGCATCACCGAGACGACCTCGGTCGAGTGTGGCGAGAGTATCTTCGGGGACTTTTATCGCGCGCTGGTCGACAACGAGACTAACGGGCCTCGCCACGAGAACTTCCAAGACGCGGTTAACGACGCATTGGAAATGGGGAAGGCATGACCGAAGACAACCACTGCCGATGCGGCGAATGGATCACCGGCGCGCAAACCCAGTGCGACGAGTGCGGGGAAGCGTCGGAAGAGACGGACCGCGAGCGAGAGGATCGATTGTGGCGCGATGAGTGCCCGGAGCAGTACGAGGTGATTCCGTGAGAGACCAACGCCAATGTTCCGACTGCTACCAGCCGATCCGCGAGTGCGAGTGCGAGCCGCTGCCCGAAATGCGGGAACGGCTGGAGCAAGAACGCGAGCAGCGGAAGCGAGAAGAAGAGCCGTGGCCAGAGATGGACTCGGGCGGGCCGCTGTCCCTCGGGGCGCGTTTGTCTCGCCACTTTTCGCGAGTAGTCCCCGGAATACGCCACAACTCGCCACGGGTGACGAATGATCAATCACTTGCCACGCTCGTCTTCTTCACAGTCGCACTCTTCGCGCTACCGGCGACCGCCTCACCACTTTGCGAGTCCGCGGTGTCCTACGAATACCGCAACACGTCCACCCCTCGCCCGAAACTGGCCGTGGAGACGTGTCACCGCGTCGCGAAGGCCGCTCGCGTCTTCGGCGTTAGGGAGTCTCTCGCGGTCGCGGTCGCCTCTTACGAGTCCGACTTTGAGCCGTGGGAGGTGTCCGGCGCTTCGCATGCCGCCCTCGGCGCGATGCAAATCAAAGCGGCGTATCACTGCCCTCCGTTCCTCGGGTTTCGGGTGTGCTCGTCGTCGTCGATGCTGATTCGCGAGGGCGTGCGACATCTGTCGGAGCTCCTAGACGAATTTGGCGAGCGGGATGCGCTCCGGTGCTATAACAAGGGCCGACGCGGGTGTCGGAACCCGAAGGCGGGGCGCGAGTATGCTGAGACTGTGGAGATGACGGAACGGGGGTTGAGGCGGGTGCAGTGGCTACGGGGGAGACGATGAGCCGAGAAGAAATCGAAGCCGCGGCAGCGCGGGCAGGGGTGCGGATTACGGAATTCTTCACGCCGGTTGGTCGTCCCGAGTGGCAGCATGCGCGGCTCGGGAAAGCTTACGTGTTGAAAACGTCCCCGCCCGCCAACTACGAGCTTTGGGACGTGGACGCGCTCGGGATCTACGATGTCACCCTCGACGAAGCATTCACCGCCATCGCCGCGGACATCGACGAGATCGCTAGCGTGAGGGATGAGCGGCAATCGGAGGGGCGGCTAACCTCCGCGCTCCAGGCTGCGCGCGGTCTGGCTGCTGCTGCGTCCAGGCGACACGGGCCAGCCGTCAAGGACGCAGACGCCCAAGGCTACGCGCGGTGCACGGCGGATGTGGTGGCGTCCCTTACCGACGTGGCTACCAAGTGCAGGCGAAAGGGACGTTACGACGGGTTTGCAGAAGGAATCCTACACGCCCTTCACGTGGTTTCCGTCCGCGCCCACGTCGGCGCCGCAACGGGGGACGAGTGATGCCGCGGATCCCCGTCGAGATTAAGATTGAGGCCGATGCGCTGGAGGAGATGACGCGGAGGCACGTCGATCGCCTGATGGATGAACTCGGCTACCGCTGCGACATGCGCGCCGTGATCATCGTCGAATTCTGGGCCATGATGGCGGGGGCGCTGCCGTATGGGTGGTCGGCCCACCCGAGCGATGTGGTGTCGGGCTATGTGTACGCAGAGCACTCAGACGGTTCCAGCGTGGCAAGTCGTAACCCGCTGCACCGCTGGGCCGACGAGATGGCAGCATGGGCCGACGCGTGGGCCGCAGAGTACGCCGCACGCCCACGGCTGGAGCGATGACAGTGGGCGACCTAATCACATGCGACGCGGGCGAACTCTGGCGCGTCGTATCAGTAGATCCCCTCGTCCTGCGTCGATGCTGGGACGGGCGGATTGCGTATCAGACAGCGAAACCAAGGGTGACGAATGGCAAAGGGTAAGCGAGTGGTGCACTTCACGACGGGACCGAGCGAGAAGGCCGTCGGCATCTTCGGGTGGTATTCCTTGTGCGGATTCGTCCAGAGATGGAGCCACAACAGGTCAAAGGCGTGGGATTTGTTGACCGAGAACCTAGACGAGGTGACGTGCGTTCATTGCCGCAGGGATCACCGGAGAAGACAAGATGCCTGAATCTTGGGTTAAAGTCGCCGGGTGGGACCCCGGAAAGTCAGGAGCTCTCGTAATTCTTCACCTGGACCGAGACGGGCTAACCACTCGCGTTGACTCTCACCGGTTCAGCAAGTGCACGATCCTCGAGGTCATCGAAGCGCTAAGAGACGCACGGCCGAAACTGGCACTACTCGAGCGCGTTAACTCATTCGGCCAAGGTCGGACATCGGCGTTTAAGTTCGGGATGTCCTTCGGCGTCGCCCAGGCGTCGTTGACCGCGACTGATACGCCTTGGGAACTCATCACGCCGGTGAAGTGGCAGAAGCGCTTTGCGATACCAAAGAGCGACACGCAACCGGAGCACAAGCGACAGCTGAAGTTCGCGGCTCAGAGGGTGTTCCCAGAGCAGGCGAAAGGGATCGTCTTAGAGGACGCGGACGCTCATCTACTGGCCGAAGTTGCGCGCCGAGTGTTGATGGAGAGGGTTAGGCGATGACCACTCCAACCCATGAGACAATCCTGGGCGTCTACTCGTCCGCAGGTCTCGACGGGCTCCGAGTCTACATCTCACTATTCCGCCGATGCGAGGCCAGGGGAGGCCACGACCAATGGGCGCCACTGATTCCGCTGTCCGTTGCTGATGAGCTCGGGCTCGGCGTCGAGGCCGTCAAGCGGATTCTCTCTCGCCTCAATCACCACTACATCAAGCGCGATTTGCCAAAGCAGGGGTTTCCACGGGTCCGAGTGCTACTCGGTAGGGAGACTGATCGGCCCTATGGTCTGGACTGGGCGAAGGGGCCGAAGGATGTAGACCGGGCGGTCGCGATCTTCACGCTGAGAGATGAGGGGCTAACCTTCGCGGAAATCGGTAAGAGGTTCCACCGGCACCGCAAGACGATCGAGGACCTGTGCAAGTCGCATCGATGGTGGTGGGACGAGTACAAGAAGGCGAGGGCATCACATGAAGCGATTGCAACGGGGTGGATACGATGACTGATGAACAGTGGGAAGAACTCGGGCGGCGAGCGGTCGCGTGCAAGCGACAATTAATGAAATTTGAACAATGGGCGGCAGACCGTTCGGGAAGGGTGAATGATGAAGGCACACAGGCTAACGATTACTGTCATCGACTTTGACCAGATGGGGGCGCAGGCCGTGGCTGAGACGATTGAGAACCAGCGCTATCCAAACCACTGCATCAACCCATCGGTCCACGTGGTTGAGTCCATCGACCTTGGGGAATGGGGCGACGATCACCGGGCAAACCAGCGTGGGTGGGACGTCGATGGCGAGGAGTGGCAGACCGTTGGGGAGGGTGAATGATACTAATTGGACTGGGGCCTTTACTAATCGGGCGAAGGGGGCCATCATGCGCGCATGAATACCAATCAGGAAGATCTCCCCGCGTGGCTGACCCCTGCACAGGTCAGGGACTATCTGGGCCTCCACGGCACGAATACCGTGAGTTCGGCAAGGAAGCGCGGCAGGCTCACGTATAAGTGGTGTGACGATATTGGGGGCTATGTGTACTCCCGAGCCAGCGTATGCGCGTACATGCGCTCGTCCCGGTACAGGTCGTACAAGGGTCGTCGGTCATGCGCCTCCACAGTCCCGGCTGCTGCACTTAAGCGGGTTCCCACGTTCAAGAGGGCCGACGCCGAGTGCATTGTCTACGCCGTAGAGGCGGTGGGCTTAGGCAGGTTTAAGGTTGGGTCAACGACCAACATCCAGCGCAGGGTTCAGGCCCTCGCGGTCACCTGCCCCGTACCTCTCGATCTCGTTCACTGGGAGGTGGGGCGGCGTGGAGATGAGGCCGAGACACACGCTCTACTCGCCGCACAGCGGGTTCATGGCGAATGGTTTGAGGCAGAGCGTGTGTCCGTTGTGGCGGCTATTGAGAGCGCGTGCGCGCGGGAGTGAGGGCCCCATGATTATGCCGACCCCCCACTCTGTCTCAGACAGAGG
>Ga0222718_10005010_pt1 | contig 10840 bp, 14 predicted proteins | sample C33_27DmetaG_FD_165045 | JGI IMG/M metagenome (GOLD analysis project Ga0222718, IMG submission 165045) | Estuarine water microbial communities from San Francisco Bay, California, United States - C33_27D | ecosystem: Environmental > Aquatic > Marine > Unclassified | place: USA: California... | reverse complement strand
ATTCATATAAAATTTTTTACTTTCGACTAAATAATTTTGTCAATCAATAATTTTTTGACTAAGTAACTTTAATTATCAATAAATTCTGTATGAAATATATTTTTGTGGCAGGTGCACCAGGATCAAAATGGAGTAGTGTAGTTAAAAACATTTACTACAGTTCAGACATAGACCGCAGTGATTATCTTGAGTCTCGCACATATTTGGGAAACTCTAGCAAGACCGATCCTGGACATCTTGGTGCTTATTTTGATCCCGGAATGGAGTTTGGTGCTGAATTTCACAAAATAGAACAGTTTACTAAAAAGCAATGCGAGCAGATGTTCGATGAGCCATTCAGTGGAAAAGGTATTAGAATTATAAAAAGTCATGTTTTTTCTCACAAAATAGATTTTTTACAGTCTATGTGGCCTGATTGTCCTGTGGTATTAGTACACAGGCGAGATGACAGTTGCCTAGGCTGGTGGTTGATGGCTGGTGGGTTTGACATCAAATATCCCAACTACCGACCCTACTATAAAGACATACCCACTATGACACAGCACATACAAAGACAGAATCAGGATATTGTTGAAGCAATGCAAAACAGACCAGGAATTTTTTCCCATGATAACAGGGCTGTTTGTTTGAACTTGTTTATCAAATATCCACCAGAAGAATATAGACAAAATTACTTGGATGACGATATTACAGTTAAAATTTTAAACTTTAAAAAGGAAGTAAAATGAAGCGACTACTAGCAATGTTAGCATTGGCGATTGGCACACAGGCCAATGCAGACTATACATTAATTGTGCCACAAGGACCCGGGGGAGGCACCAGTGTCTGGGCCAGTATTATAAGTCAACATCTCAGCAAGTATACTGACGAAGCTGTTGTAATTAGGCATATTCCTGGAGCACGTGATATTCCTGGATACAACGAATTCCACAACAAACTGAGATTTGACGACAAAACTATCATGGTAGCACACGGCGGCAACGGTGTTAGTTTTTTGTTAGACAAAGTCGACTACGATTACAGACAATACGACAGCATCGGAATGATGAACTTGGACATTGTGGTAGGTAAACGTGTGGGCACTGATTCCAAAAAGGATCCTTTTAAAATTGCTGGTGGGTCAGGCATGGAACCCGACGGTGCTGCAATTGCTATGCTAGTGTGCGGACCACAACCAAACGGCAGCATAGATAGATACATGGATTGCTGGAGAGAACGTGTGACCTGGGTAAATGGCATCAAAGGTTCAGAACGTCGTCTGGGTTTTTTGCGAGGTGAGTTAAACTTGACCAGAGAAAGTCCTGCTGCCTGGTTTAAGTTTTGGACAGACAAAACTAAAAACAACGAAGTATGGTTTACGCATGGAACATATGATTTAACAACAAATCGTCAGGTTCCAGATCCTAACTTTCCGGGCACACAATTTGAGGATGTTTATAAAGAACTGTGGGGAGTAAAACCCAGTGGTAGACTTTATGAAGCATATCGACTAACTCGTAACTGGCGTGATGTAATTCAGAAATCATTGTGGGTTAACAAGGGTAACCCTAACACAGAAAAACTTCGCGCAGCATTACGCAAAATGTTGGCAGACCCAGAAGCAGTAGCAGCCATAGAGAAAAATGCAGGAAGATATACCTGGATTGTAGGCGAAGATGGTAATCGTGTCATCGACGAACTCAGCAAGTTAATCACTTTACCTGCGCTCAAAGCTGCAGTGCGTTGGAACCAAGAAGCCTATGGTTTCCCCAGTGTTTTTAAACCTGAATTGTTAAAGTGATCGCTTACTTGCTTTGGATTTTGGCAGGCAGTTTATATGGCTTGCTGATAGGAGTGATACCAATCGCAGGAGTAACCACTGCGTTAATCACTGTGTTCGGTTTTGCTCCTTATTTCCTGAGTGATCCCTATGCTGGTATAGTATTCCTGACCAGCATTATTGCTGCTTGCGCGGCGGCGGACAGCTATACCAGCATACTGACAGGCATACCTGGAGCATCAACCACTGCGGCCTGTGTTATAGATGGTTACCCTATGACACAACAGGGACAAGCAGGGCGTGCACTGGGCATTGCTATCTTTGACAGTACCGTCAATGGTGTGTTATATGGCACACTGGCATTTTTATTGTTGCCCTACTACGGAAAAATCATACTATGGTTCGGAACGCCTGAGTTTGCAGGTTTTATGTTGATGAGTCTTGCTTGTGTGGGATTTGTTGCCAGTCGTAATCCTTATAAAAGCATAGTTGCTATTGCACTAGGTTTGTTTATAGGCATAATGGGACAGGATCCTGCCACCGGTGCTTTCAGATATACTTTTGGATGGGAGTATCTGGGTGCCGGCGTACAAATGATTGCACTTATTTCAGGACTGTTTGGCATTCCTGAATTACTGTGGGGATTACGTACCAAGCATCAGCGTCCTCCAGTTTTTGATCAGTACTGGCAACAATTGCGCGATGGCATGCGTGACTGTATTCAATACAAAAAAGACATGATGCGAGGCGGGTTCATTGGATTTGTCACAGGACTTTTACCAGGAGTAGGCGGCGCCATTGGAGACTTTTTGGCATACGGTTCGACTGTAGCCCGTCATCCAGATAAAAAATTTGGTGCAGGTAACCCCTTAGGGCTGCTGGGCTGCGAGGGTGCAAACAGTGCACAAAAAGTTTCCAGCATGTTGCCCACGGTGTTATTTGGAATACCAGCAGCTCCTTTTGCTGCCATAATGATGGCATTGTGCATTTACTTTGGCGTTGAACTGGGTACACCAACATTGATCTACGACACAGACTTTGTGCTCAGTCTTGCCGCAGGCTTTGTGGGCGGCAGCATTGTGGTAGGCGTAGTCAGCGTAGTGTTCATGCGTTACATTGTAAAAATACTGGAAATACCTTACTGGATATATGCTATTATTCTTGCAGTCATTGTGTGGGCCAACATGCAGTACACAGGCGGTTGGCAAGACCTAATGATGTTGACATTGTGTGGCCTATTGGGTATTGCTTGCAAATACTACGACATCAGTAGACCTGCACTGTTAGTAACTTATGTGGTAGCAGAAAGACTAGAAGCATATATAATACAAACCAATCAACTGTATACTTGGGATCAGTTGATAACACGACCTTTATTCATGTTGACCGTTGCTGTGGCTATTTGGATTGTGTATAAAAGTATTGCAAATAAAAACACAGGGTTGAATTATGCATAATTTTAAAAATAGAATGGCATAAATATCTTGTATGGCCACTACAATTAAATCAGTACTTGACAACGTCAAGAAAGTTTACATGACAGACAGTGTTTTGGAAAGTCTGTTGGATTACGAGCGTGTGTTAGATGAACTAGATTTATACACATTCGCAAATTGGAAAAAAGGCGAACTACTGGCAGGTCCTGACTATGAAAAGTATTTTGTCACTTGCAAGTGGATGTACAGATATAGAGAAATGCCAGACCCAGCAGGGGCAGAAAGATTGTTAAACTACGGATGCGAAATAACATATCAAAAAGAAATGTTGGAATATCCTGTAGAAGTAAAATCACCTGATGATTTTAAGCCTGGCACAAAAGTACCTAGACTAGTAAGCACACCAATTTGGGTAGTAACAATTACCATGCCTAAACGCTTGATGAGCGACATACAGGCAGGTGCACTAGAACTAGAAAACGAAACACTAGACATGGAAGACATCGAGGACGCCTACGAAGACGGACTTGATCAAGTACAGCAGGATCAAAATGCACAACAACCCGCTATTTGAAGGTCTTGAAAAAGACGATTTAGCAAGACTAGTTCACACTGTCTACAGCATCGACGAGTTCAGAAGCAAAATGGGCGACGACGCTGACATTATTGTGTTGTCATTTGTAGTCGACGACAAAAACCCTGCACAGGATCTAATGAACTTTTTTGAACGTGGCTACGACTTTGTGTTAGATGCAGACGTCAGTGCCGGCGAAGCACAGAATGGCGAATACATGGTGTTTGTTGAAATGGAACGCAATGAATCTGCTCCTGAAAACATTCACAAGTTAATTAGTGATATTACAAACCTAACAGACACAGACATGGCAGAATGGGAATTTCGATATCAAAAAAGCCCTACAAAATATGACTGCAGTGAAGAAAATATCAAACGAATTGTTCCTCTCACAGCACGTCAATATAGAGCAAAATTTGGCGGAGATGATGAACTAGATGCCATGCGTGAAGTGGCACGTGTGCCAATGCAGTCCAAAAGCGAAACAGATAAATTCAAAGAAAGTATTCAAATTGCTGCAGGAATCAAGTGATTGATATTTTAACTGTTGTTTTTCAACCAGAAATTTTTTACATCCAAATTCAAGCCAGAAGCATAGAACAGTATATAGATTCATCAAGAATCAAAAACATCTATGTGGTTGTCAACGATCATGAACATGTGTGTGATTTGATCAAAAAAGAATGGTGGGGCACTAATCAAGATCGCGTAAAAATTATCCATAGAAGTCAATTTGGCGAATGTCACACACTGCCCGGCTGGCATAGTCAGCAGTATTATAAACTGGCAATGGCAGCAGAATGCACAGCGCCCTGGAGTATGTGTTTAGATGCAAAAACATGGTTTATACAGAGACTTGAATGGGAAAATCTGTTTGACCAACAAAACAGAGTCAAGATGTACAGTTTCCCAACTATTCCAGTTTTCAAAGATGCAGAAAAATTTGTTGAAAATTATTTTGGTATATCTTGCAAAAAAGTCATAGGGCCAGGTGGTGTGCCATTTTTCTTTAGTACACAAGAAGTGAAATTGCTTTGCCAACATTTCAAAAGAAAAAACACTTCACTTAAAGATTTTTTTAGCAAGCACAGTCTTGACCCTTTTTTTGTAACAGAATTCATGCTGTATTCGGCCTGGATTAACTATTTGTATGGCAGTCACGAAAAACTCTACAATCAACAACAATTTTATAAAGTAAGAAACATTGCCGATTTTGAACGCCATGACTTTGATGAACTTTACCAAGAGATGCTTGATCCAAACTGTTTGACTGCCAGTATACATCTAAGTGTTTATCCTTATCTATCAGAGCAACAAATGTTAACTTGGATAGATTTTTTACACAAAAAACAATTAATTACCGACATACAACACACACTCGATATGCTAAATACTGCAAATGTTGAGTAAACTCGAAAAAAACGCACAGCAAGTCGTTAAGCCCACAGCAAAACCAATCCATAAACCATGGTACTTTATCAGCGTGGGCATCGGTACTCAAGGCCAACCACAAAGTAAAGGAGCACAAAAAAATGGCAAGTGAATTTGAATTTGATTTCACAAAAGAACATCTGGCAGAAATTATCTCTGCTGATGCAGACGATTGGTATGATGCATTATGTGAACTACTTCCTAAATATGGTATTACTACAGAGCGTAGAGTAGCACACTTTCTAAGCCAATGTGCCCATGAAAGCGCAGGCTTTAAACGCCTAGAAGAAAATCTTAACTACAGTGCCAAAGCACTACGTGCAGTGTTTGGACGTTACTTTGGTGAACCACCAAAAGCTGATGCAGACGAATATGCACGTAACCCAGAGATGATTGCTAACCGTGTCTACAATGATGAGTTCCGCAAATACAAGATGGGTAACACAGAAGAAGGTGACGGTTGGCGTTTTCGTGGCCGCGGCTTAAAGCAACTCACTGGACGTGACAACTACACACGCTTTGGTAAGAGTGTAGACATGACAGCAGAAGAAGCCGCAGAATATGTTGCTACACCTGCCGGCGCTATTGAATCAGCTTGCTGGTTCTGGGATGCAAATAATCTCAACGACATTGCCGACACAGATGATGTTGTAAAAATGACAAAGAAAATCAACGGTGGCAACATCGGACTAGAAGATCGTCAAAAGCGTTACAAACATGCACTAGAAGTGCTAGGTATGGATGCAGACGATTTAGGTTCTGACGATGGTGACGAAGTAGAAATCGAAGACATCGGCACACTACGCAAAGGCTGCAGAGGTGACGGTGTCAAGATGATGCAGGCTGCATTAGGCCTAGATGCCGACGGTGTGTTTGGTCCTGGCACAGAACGTGCCCTGAAACAATGGCAAGCAGACAACGGATTAACCGCTGATGGTATTGCAGGTCCTAAGACACTGGAAAAACTTTTGGAAGATTAACATGATAGTAGGCAAATGGATAAAAGATAGAATAAAAGAACGTACCTCATGGGACGGTGCTGCGCTTGTGGTTATGGGACTGTTGGCAGTGTTTGCTGCCAACCTTGCCAAATTGGTAGGTGGCGTAGCAGTTCTGTACGGCCTATGGACTATCTTTAAGAAAGAGCAGTAATGGGATTTAAATTGGCCATTGCAATGTTTTTGGTCATGGCCAGCATGGCAGGTATTGGTTATTGGTATTACAATGACACTCAGGCCAGGATTGCCACATTACGTGAAAACAATGCCAAACTTGAAACCGCAGTGCAGATCAATGAAGCCAGCATTAAAACCATGCAGGCTGATGCTGAGAAGAACGCTGCACTTAATAAACAATTACAAACTGAACTGCAACAAGCAGAGCGTTATGGAGATGAACTGCGTAACACTCTGCAAAAGCACAACCTAACTGCACTGGCACAACGTAAACCTGAATTAATCGAAAAGAGAATGCAAGATGCGACTAATAAGTTATGGGCCGATCTTCGCAGTATTACTGACCCTAACAGGGTGCGGGATACTGAGCAAGCCGGAACCAAAGATAGTAACAGTAACTAACACTGTTAAAACCACAGTACCTATAGTTGCCAGACCCAAGGCAGTGAATCTCAACGATGTCAAAATCTATGTTGTCACAAAAGAAAACATAGATCAGTTTGAACAAGACTTTGTGAAGAAAAACGGTAGTTTAGTTTACATTGCTATCAGCATCAAAGACTATGAAAATCTCAGTCTAAACTTTGCTGAACTTAGACGTTACATAGAACAACAACAGCAGATTATTGTCTACTACGAAGAAGCAGTCAAGCCTGAAGACAAGTCCAAAGAACCTGCAAATAAATAATCTATAACAAGGAAAAATCATGTGGGAAATGATACAGAACATGGCAAGTGATAGACTGTGGATTTACACAGGTATATTTGGATCATTGTTTGGAGCAGCATTTTTGTTCTGGTTCAAAGATACAAAGATGGCTATATGGGCAGTAGGCAAGTTCGATAGCACATTAGAATACTTGGCAATCCGTTGGGGTTGGACTTGGCTTCAAAACGATCCCAATGCTTGGCGTGTCAAATACCCAAAAATTACAGCAAAAATTGACGAACTAGAAGCACGTATTGCTAAGTTAGAACAAAAATAACTTTGACTTTTGCAGCGTTCTAGTATAAAATCAAGCAGTGAATTATTATCAAACTCTTGGCGTATCCAAGACTGCTAGTGCTGATGAAATCAAACGAGCATACAGAAAACTAGCCAGTCAGCATCATCCTGACAGAGGTGGGGATACTGCACGGTTTCAAGAAATACAGTCTGCCTATGACACACTGAGTGATCCTGCAAAACGTCAGCAGTATGACAATCCTCAGCCACAGGGACAGCATTTTGAATTTAATTTTGGTCCAGGTGGCATGGATGAAATATTTTCAAACTTTTTTAGAGGACAGGCACATCCTTTTCAACATGCACGTCAACAACCAAGGCGCAACAAAGACATTAGAGCACAGGTAGCAGTTGGATTACAAGAAACTCTTGGCGATGCAAAAAGAACTTTGAACATCAAAGGTGCAAATGGATCTAATCAAACTGTGGACATTACGATTCCCAGAGGTGTCAGCGCTGGTACAACCATTAAATATCCAGGACTGGGCGATAGTCTTTTTGAAAACTTGCCAAGAGGCGATCTATATCTCACTGTTAACATTTATACCAATCCCAACTTTGAAGTCAGTGGACTAGATTTAATAACTAATTTGACTATAGATTCATTTGATGCTATACTAGGTAACACAGTAAATGTTGTTGGGCTAGATGGCAAAGTTTTTACTATCAACACTCCTAAATTTTGTCAACATGGTGTCAAACTCAAAATTCCAGGCGAAGGGTTGTATAAATTTCAACAAGATGTCAAAGGTAACTTATATGTCAGAGTAAATGTTAAAACACCAGTAGGTTTGACAGAACAACAATTACATGCTTTAGAACAAATACGACAACAACTTGCACAATAAATATTTTTTATGGTACAAACAAATCCTGAAATCGAAACCATTATCAACAATGCTACTAACATTGCTAGTAGTAAACACCACGAATACGTCACACTGGAACATCTTTTACAGGGCATGTTGGCCTACGAACCGTTTGAAGAGTTTCTAAATAAATTTGGTGCAGATGTAGATTCTATGAAAAAAGATCTAGATGAGTATCTTGTCAAACAAAATCATTTAGAATGCACAGTTTACGATGTAGTACCTAAAAAAACACACAGCCTTGAACGTGTTTTTAACAGAGCCTACACACAGGTTTTGTTTAGTGGGCGCCAACAACTGCAGACCATTGATTTGTTTCTTAGCATCATGACCGAAGACAAATCTTATGCAGCCTACTTGATTAAAAAGTACAATTGCGAAAGATCAAAACTGGTATCTCTTTGGAACAAAAGTTTTCAAGAAAAATCCAGTTCAAAAAGAACCAAAAGTCAAGCAGACAGTATATTGTCTGAATACTGCGAAAATCTAAATGCTTTGGTCAATGAAGGCAAGATCGATCCTGTGATTGGCAGGGAATATGAAATAGACGAAATCAGTCAAGTCTTGGCCAAACGTAACAAAAGCAACATTTTAATGGTAGGAGATCCTGGGGTAGGTAAAACTGCCATTGCAGAAGGCTTGGCGCATAAAATTGTCAATGGTGAGGTGCCTGCTTACTTAAAAGACTTTACTGTGTTTAGTTTGGATATTGGCAGTTTGTTGGCAGGCAGTAAGTATCGAGGTGAGTTTGAAGAAAAAGTCAAAGACGTCATGAAAGCATTGACCGTAAAAGGCAACTGTATCTTGTTTATTGACGAAGCACACCAAATGCGTGGAGCAGGCTCTGGCAGCAACAATGGTCCTGACTTTGCCAACATGATAAAACCTGCGTTAACAAAACGTGATGTCAAAGTTATTGCTTCAACCACTTGGGAAGAGTACACACAGAGTTTTGAAAAAGACCGTGCACTAATGCGTAGATTTTATCGCATGACTGTGGAAGAGCCTACACCTGAAGTTGCCAAGGAAATACTGTCAGGTCTGCGTGAATATTTCGAAGAATTCCATGGTGGTGAAATCAGTGACGAAGCTATAGATGCCGCCGTTGATCTCAGTGTAAGATATCAAACTGACAAACGTTTGCCTGACAAAGCCATTGACCTTATCGACACTGCGGCCGCCAAACTCAAGATTACCAGTGCCAGTTTTGTGGTACGCAAAAGTCATATCATTGATGCTATCAGTAAATTTACCAAAATTCCAATCGAACAACTGGACAGCGCAACCACTAAAAATCTAGAAACTTTAGAAAGTGATATCAAAGAAAAACTCTACGGCCAGGATAAGGCAGTAGAAAATGTGTTAGAAAAGATTTATGTTAGCCGTGCAGGCCTAAAAGCAATCAACAAACCAGTGGGCACATTTTTGTTCTTGGGACCCACTGGTACAGGTAAGACAGAACTGGCAAAATTGTTGGCAGAAAACTTGGGTATGAAACTGCTACGCTATGACATGAGTGAATATCAGGAACGTCACAGTGTGGCCAAACTGATTGGTGCACCTCCTGGCTATGTTGGATACGATGACGGCAACTTGGGTGGTGGGTTATTGATCAGCGATGTAGAAAAAAATCCTAACAGTGTAATCTTATTTGACGAAGTTGAAAAAGCACACCCCGATGTCAGTAATGTGTTGTTGAGTTTGATGGACGAAGGTGTTGTTTCCAGCAGTAACGGCAAAAAAGCAGACTGCAGAAACACCATTGTGATTATGACCAGTAACTTGGGTGCTGCCGAAAGCGAACGCAACAGTATTGGATTTGCCAGTCTAGCCAAGCAGGGTGAAGATGACGCTGCTGTCAAAGAATTCTTTAAACCTGAGTTTAGGAACAGACTAGATGGCATTGTTAAATTTAACAAACTGGCCAAAGAAACTGTGCGTAAGATTGTGGTAAAATTTGTACAAGATATGAATGACTTACTGAGTGACAAACGTATATTTGTTGACTTGAGCACCAGTGCTATAGACCATGTAATTGAACTGGGTTATGATGACAAAATGGGTGCAAGGCCTTTGGCTAGAAAAATCAATGAACTAGTCAAAGTTCCACTCAGTAAAAAGATCTTGTTTGAAAATTTACAGAACTGCACAGTAAATGTGGAATACTATAACAACGAATTACAGTTTAACATCACAGAAAACACGTACTTGGTATATCCAACAGAAAGCACCATAGACGAAAATGGCTACATTATCCTGGACAAAATTAAATCAAACTGTTAAACTGGAAGATACTACCAAAAAGTTCTTCAAACAGTACTTGTACAGAGCACGGCTGTATGTTCCAGGTGCTAGACTAATACAAGGCTACGGCGACAAGTCATTGGAAGAGTTAATCAGTTTCCGCAAACAAATGACAGAAAAATACTACAACTATGGTGGTAGTTGGCTGGCCAAGAAACGCAGTTATAATACGGACATAAGATTACAGGATCTTGAGTATTGGCAGGAGCAGATAAGAAAACCTTCAGACTTTCATTTTAGAATAGAAGAACCTTGGTTGTGTGTCTACAGCAACAGTGAATCTTAT
>Ga0222718_10005007_pt1 | contig 10841 bp, 5 predicted proteins | sample C33_27DmetaG_FD_165045 | JGI IMG/M metagenome (GOLD analysis project Ga0222718, IMG submission 165045) | Estuarine water microbial communities from San Francisco Bay, California, United States - C33_27D | ecosystem: Environmental > Aquatic > Marine > Unclassified | place: USA: California... | reverse complement strand
CGAGGAAGCTCCTAGTTTCTACGGGTGTTTAGGTACGTCATGGTCTTCCATGAATGAATATTCTCAGGCGTATAGGACTAATGTTGGACTGCCAAACATGACTTTAGAAGGGATTACTATAACTAATTGGGGTTTCTTTGCAATGGGTAGGAACTTAGTCAGTAATGTAAATCACTGCAAGGCTCTTATACCTTGGTCGTTTAATGCTGATGGGTTTAAGGCGGGAAGCTCAAAAACTGGGGACAGGATCAGTATTAAAAACACAGTTCAGGTTTGTGGGGATGACCAAATAAATCCTTTTGGCAGTAATTGGAATAATGAAGTTTTATTTAGAAATAATATGTTAGGGTGTATGAGGACGACGCCCTTCTTCTCATTCACTAATAGCGCCAGTAGTTTATTTTTCAGTGTCGTTAAAGACATTGATGTTTTATGTTACAACGCCCCTGATACTAAACCTAACCCAGCAACTAACACGTTTGGTCGGCAAGGATTATTCACATTCTACAGTTCTGAGAATCCTAACAATTCTTTTGTGAGGGGTAACGTAAATGCTCTATTTACTGATATTGATATACGAGGGGGTCAAGGCCATCCTGTATATCACAGTATTTTTAGAGTTGGCAATATGTTAAGACCTGGAGGTCCAGCAGCAACTCAAATACCTCCAGGGGGGTTCCATAAAGATTTATATTTTACAAATATCAACATATCGCCTAGTGCTAACGAAGCTTCATCAATCCAGATGTCCTCTTGTATTATTGGATTATCTGCCACAGGATTAGCTACTCAGCCTGTGGACCAGCCAACAAACAGACCTGAGAGCATGATCTTCACAAATATGAAAATTAACCAAAGCCCAGCTACATTCCTAACTAATGATAACGTTGACGATTGGGTAGCTTGGTATGAACCTCTTAGTGGTACAACTAGTGTAACAGATCCAGATTCAGTAGATGGTTCTAGTGCAGGCATAGTATTCAAGACAACTTAAAATGGCTATCTCAAATAATGTAACAAGGTATGGGACGGTTACCCCTTCTCTAATTCAAAATGCTACAACTCTAAAAGATCCGAGACTGCAAGGTTTAAATTATCCCATACCTAAGAATCCAAAAAATGGTTATTTCGGTAAAACTACTAATTTGGAATTAATAAAATCTAACTTGTCTTCTCTAATTAGAACCGAGAGGGGTGAGAGGTTTATGAGACCAGACTATGGTTGTAACCTTAGGAAGTTTCTAATGGAACCCTTAGATGAGATTACTTTTTCTCTGATAAAGGAGGAGATTGTAACTTCCATACGTAGATATCTTAGCACAGTTGCTATAGGAAAACTTCAAGTCTTTGAGACACGAGGTGGGCAGTTGAAGGTTAACTTGTTTTGTTCCCTTAGAGATGCTGTTGCAACGGCTTTTAATATCGGAGTTAGAATATAATGGTAACTTTTTCGGGAACAGTTGATTCAGACTTTCTAAAATTAATACCCTCTGAGCTTGATAATAAGCAGAAGTTAATTGATTACAGCGCCTCAGACTTTGAAACTTTAAGACAGAATTTAATAAAGTATGTTAAAGCAACTTTTCCGTTAGATTACAATAACTTTGAAAGTTCTGACTTTGGAGTTCTTCTGATGGAAATGATGGCTGCGGTTGGACACATTCAATCCAATAAATCAGATTATCTTGCTAATGAAAACTACTTAGGAACTGCCCGCAGTCGAGATAGTGTTAAAAGACTTTTAGAAACAATTGGAGTTAGGATGAAGGGTCCTATCTCTGCTGCTGCTAACGCATCTATAACCATCACCCCGCAGGTAGTAACCAACCCTTCATCGGTGATTATTGAAGCTGCGAACAGGGTAATCAGTATCACTTCCCCTGAAGATAGCGGCACTTTAACTTACACTATTTACAAGGTAAATTCAAATGGAACTGTAGATTTATCGGATACTAGTGAGGATTTAGAATTTGACGTAAGTGCTTCTCCTCAAGGAGTAGTTACTATCACTGATGTTGTCCTCCTCGAAGGTGCTTTAGTGGTGGAGAGCGGAGCCTTCACCTCCCCTGAGTCAATTAAGACAGTTAACCTATCTCAGTTCCCTTATGTGGAGAAGAGTGCTCAGGTTTTTGTAACTGGAAATTCTACTACTGAAGGAGTTTACAAAGAAGAGGAGAATATTTATTTTGCATCTGGTCAAGATGATAAGGTATTCCAAGTAACTACGGACGAGCAATTCAGAGCTTCTATCTTATTTGGAGATGATTCAATAGGTATGTCGCCAGCTATCGGGGACAACTTTGTAATTACTTATAGAGTAGGTGGAGGCACTCGCGGAAACTTAGCAGAAAGTGTTATAAACGCTCAAACAACTGTAATAGCTAAGGCGGGCGCTGCTGAAGAGCCTATTAATGATGCTGTCGTAGAAAACACTAGCATCGCAACAGGAGGGCGTAATGCAGAGTCTGTTGCTCAAGCAAAAAGATACGCTCCCCTATACTTTAGGTCACAGGATCGTCTAGTCACCCTCCCAGACTTTAAAGCATTTGCTAACTCATTCTCCTCAAATTACGGATCCACAGGGAAAGCTACGGCAACAGTAAGGAGAGCTTTCTCTTCTGCAAACATTATTGATTTGTTTGTTCTTGAAAGAGGCTCTGATCTACAGTTACGGAGAGCCACTCAAGAATATAAGCGTCAACTTTTAGAAGCTATTGAGCCTAAAAAAATGTTGACTGATGAGGTTGTTGTTGTTGATGGCTTAATTAGAACTTTAGATCTTTACGTAACAGTAACCGTCGATGAGAAGTTCAAAAGAACTGAAGGTAGAATAATTCAAAGCGCGAGGAACTCCATATTAAATTACATGAGAATTGATAATACTGATTTCTCAGAGCCTTTTGTTCCTCAAGACTTGATAAGATCTCTTCTTATTGATGAAACAAACATCAGGTATGCCACTGTAGATAATGTGGAGTCTGCAATTACTGTAGGATTCAATGAGATTGTTCAGTTAAACAACTTAGTAATTAGGGTAGATTACGTATAATGTCAGGCAAGGCGTATTTAAGAAATCAGAATTTCTTTAAGAGAAATTACTTTGAAGCATTAAAGTATATTCTCCCTGGGTATCTGTATGAGGATGATATTGCAGAGACTCCGAAAGCGGAAGATCCGATTGATGTTATCATAAACAACCACATTGACGTAGCTAGTAATTTCTCTTCTATCTTAAATGTTAGTGCTGTTTCAAATTCTACATATAGTTCAATTGATTCTTTTGAAGGGATTGCTCCTTTCTTTGTAAAACAAAATAATCTAACAAACGTAACAACTCAAAACTTTGAAAACAAAGTAATGAGTTATTTAGGGAGTCAGTTTAAAAACTTTAAAACAGAAGGTGAGTTTGCTGATTACGTAGAGACTACTATAATCCCTGCTATCAATCTTAATAACCCAGACACTATTGTATTTTCTAGTATAGGCAGTGCATCTGCAATCCATAATTATTTAATTACGAATTTGTCTTGGATGTATTTTTTGAACACCTCTGGAGATTCCTATGATCCGTCTTCTTATGTTAAAGATGTTCTTGTAAGTAGTCTTTACAAAGGTGATTCATTTAAAATAAATGATGGTATTAAAGGTCTTTCTGAACATCTTTGGAAAAACAACTTATCTTCTTACTACCCTTCTTTGTTTGCCAGTGGTGATAGGGCAGACTTAAGTGGAACTCAACAATTAGATAAACTTAAAACTTGGAACGACGTTATTTATTCTCCTTTATATTCTGACGGCTCAGATTTCAGAGTTAGAGACAAGTTTGAAATATATTTAGATAATGGCTTAAAAGCTACTAATAAAATTGAAGACGGTCCCTTCGCTAGGCTTATAAGGGCTTTATCATTCTTTGCATTTGATGTTAGTAATGAGACAGAGGAGATAGCAACTCTTTACGATATTGATGATTGTCCCGATGATTACTTACCTTTAATTGCTCAGTTAATTGGATGGGATCTTTTTGGAAGTGACCCTATTAAATGGAGACTACAACTACGTAATGCAGTTCCTATCTATAAAGCGGTAGGTACAAAGAGATCTATCCAAAGCACCGTCAACTCTGTTTTCCCAAAAAATACTTTTCCGGTGGAGTCTAGACTCACTGAGTTATGGGAATCTTATGTTCCTTACTTAATTTACTACTCATTAGCCACCGAATCACCTTACTTTAAAAGCTTTGAGACCTGGACTCCTGATCTAGCCATGGACATGAAGGTCAGGACTTACTCTACTTCAAGCATGGATGATAACATCCGTTTAGCTGTTGATAGGATTTTATTAGAAACTATAAGACAGTTCCCTGATAATTTCCCAATAAATGCTTGGCTAGATGAGTATAATTCTATATTTAACTATAGAGGCAGGGATTATGTTATTCCTCCTTTTGAAGAATACCCTTATTACGTGAACACAGAACTTGATGCTAACATGGTCACTTTTATAGCTGATCGTTTAGTATGTTTTGGTGTTAATGAACCCTTCGCTCTTCAGGTGAGTTCTTATATAACTGAGAATGCTCTCAATAAAGATGATGAGGCAAAGCTAAGGTCTTGGTTGATATTCACGTCTGGATACAATCCACCTCCGAACTTAGATAATTTAATTCGTAATTTAAATGATAATAGATTTGATTATGCGTCCTTGTGGTCTGGTAAGTCTTCTCACTTTAAGCTAGTTTTAGAAGCCTCTGAGTTTGATTTTACGAAGAGAGATTTAAGCAGAACGGATAGTGCTGATGCTTTATCGTTTATAGCGCAGGCAGTAAACAAGTTCTGCCCAGCACACTCAATACCTATTATCACGCTAGAAGTTTCTGCGGGTCCTGATAATGTAGGAATTGAATCAAGCTGTCTTCCACATGTATACTTTGATCGTGAAGAGATTGATGTCGGTGCTGGTAACAATACTTTTGCATCAGGTATTTATTTAAACACATATAAGAGAGGTATTAATCCTGATGGTAATGTCATAGGAAGGTCTGCGACTCAGTCTTTAGTTTCTCCTGAATTAATTGATGTTTCTTCTATAGGCGCTGTTTCAAGAAACACATCAAGGAGGAGATCTCTTGAAAAGATAATGCCTTTTAATGGGTATTACGATAGGACTGGATTTAATATGCCGGTAAGGTTTGATATGGCCTCCGGTCTTAGTGGTATACCCTTAGGTCTTATACCTAGTTCTTTAACTTATACGCCGGTTAGCAATTATATTGATCTTCCGAATATATGGTCTCAATGTGAAGGTTTAAATTCTAACAATAGTTACTATGAGTATGACGTTAGTAATACTCAAAACACTAGAGGTATGGATGGTAATTTCCAAGCAAATACAGACAGAACCACTGATAGATGTCAGCTTCCAGGTATCTATGCGGCTATGCATAGGATAGGGGAGAGGTCCAAGGATATGAGGGCACTACTAGACACCGAGACTAGTAGAACTGGTTTAGAGGATTATCTAGAGACTCTTAAGTACATACTTCCTTTCACGGGCGTTGTTGAAGATATAACGTTTATAAACAGTGAGATTATAAGAGTAGAGGCTCTTCTTAGTGGCAACTATAGATCTTTAGTAACCAGTGGCACTAATGCGGCTAGTGAAGGTTATGACTTCCCTGCTTCAGTAGAAGATTATTATTACTTTAATTTTGGTAGAGATTTGCATAGACTCTACCACATTTATCATGAAAGCTTTGGGTGGCATAGGTTAAGTCCTGATGTTCAAAAGCAAGATGGTGCTAACATATTCTCACACACTTTTGGACCTCTTCTGTATAATCATAACTTTGAAAAATTAGGAAGTGTAACTAACCTAGTTGCTTCTTCGTTTTCAAACCTTCCAAAGATAAGCGTCACAAGCACTCCTTTCACATCCACAGGGTCTTACGTAGCGTCTTCCGATGTCGATATGTATTTGGATACCTTTGAGAGAGTGTCCTCAGGCATTGTAGACGGCGTAGAACTGGTTCTAACGTCGGGAACAGAGGCAGACAGTTCCTTCTCTATTCTAAAAGTCCCAGGCTCTCAGAGAGCATTCTACGAAGACCCATTCATGTATGATAAAACCTTATTAATGATGCGTTCGGGAGTGGGTGCCGCTACGAGAACAAGATTTGATTTATCTAAATATGCTGCTGATACTGAGTATCCTATTTCAAATAACTTCTTAACTCCTGAGCACGAGTTTAAAGTTTCTCTCAGTAGCCTTATAAGCAGAGACTCCACGACGACTATTGGAGGCAGGAGTGTTGGTATTTGGATCCATACAAAACCTGAGGATGGAAAGATGTGGAGCTTTACTCCTGAAGAAGAATGGGTTCAGCATGATCAATTAGTAAGTAGATCAGCAATGTTAAATACATATGCTCATAGAACGCAAACCCCATCTAGATCTCGTCAACCACAAGTATTTAATACATCCCAAACAACAGATTATGCGTGCTTGAGTCAGGTAACTTCTAACAGTAGTAATCCAGTTTACGGTCTAAGTGCCGGGGACTTTAGCAACTTTGAAGTTAAGTTTAATACTCGTAATAGAAGTATTACACTTCCTTATGATTACCAGAAACAACATAATCAACTTCATAGGCTAAATCAAGAATATGTAATAGAAGTCTTTATGTATCCTGGGGGTCAGCCTGATGAGTATATGCTCCTAGATAAGGTCGAAGTTCAAGATACAACAATGAAAAAACTTTCTGAGATCTTTGCTGCTGGAACTCTAAACGATCCGTTGTGTGTTCTTGATGATCTTAAGCGAAGTTGCTTAGAGTATCGAGTCGAACTTAGTAAACAAGACTTGTTTGATATCTTTAAATACTTCAACAAAATTGCTGGTAAGGGAGCGGGACCGGCGTATGCCAGCAGAGACAAGGCTAAGACAGAGACTATAATGGAAACTGAAGGTGGTTCTAGGGTTGATTACAGACTTCCGAATGCTCTGATTACAGTAACACCTGACGGGACAGGTTTCTTTTACGACGAAGTTATTATACCAGTATAATGTTTGTTCAAGGGTTTGGAGAAGTTTTAACTAATGTAATGACGGTAAACCCGGCTCTGTCCGAGTTACCTTCAGCTAGCTCAATTCTTGATACTTCTAATTATACTTTTCAAGCCGTTACTTTTGGGAAAGACGCCGAGGGGTATACATTACATGCTCATGAGGTTTCTACAACTCAGTATGTGAATGATGTTGTCGCTTCGGGCGCAAGTGCATACGATTTTGGGTTATTGATAGTTAAGAATTACGGATCTACCTTAGCAGATGGGGTTTCTTCGTATGTTCTATCTGCAACTTACAATCAATTATCCTCAACCTATAACTCAGTTCCCGAAGATCCTTCTCCATTAGATTCTAGGTTAGAAAGGGCGTCTACCTTGTCTACAAATCTCTCAAATTATCAATACGCTAGCTCTCTCCCCAACTTAGGTCATTACATTAATGCAGCTTTGAACCCTGACCTAAGTGCTGTATGGAACAAGGTAGGAGCATTTACCCCTGCTCTAGGGTCTGACTACAGGTTCTTTGATAAAGATGGGGTTTACAGTTTTAGCGGAACTATCACAAGTTTCTTTAACGCAAATCAGTTAATGGACAGAGATGGTTATTTAAATGTCGGCGAAGCTGCTGCTACAAACTCACCAGTATATACCAACGGTGCTGCTTTGGTATCCGGTACAACCTACCCAATTACTGAAGGGCAACTGGCTTTAAACGTAAACGTAGATGGGGATGACGCCGCTACTTTGGTTGCATTTGGTAGCGTTAAACATTTAGGTATTTACTGTATAGATTTAAATGAAATGTTAGAATCAGGGTTAACACCTCCCTATGGTTGGAATGCTCTAAATAATAACAGAAAGTATAAATTAGTGGCCAAGGTCACTATTTTAGATAATCCTCTATATCACAGAGACGGAGGGGGCTCTTCAGGCTTTGAAGTTCATAGAAAGACTCAACCGACTTTATTCACATTAAGTTTAGATTTTAAATGATTAAATCACTGACAAGTCAATTAGGTATAAAAGGACACTTAACGGTTCATAAGGTCGTTGATGGTCAGGAAGAGCTTGTATATGACGAAGATAACGTCATTGTTTCTGGCTTTGGTTGGGCATTAGCTCACCTATACGGTAAGGTCGGGTCCGAAACAATCACAGACTATCAGATTGACAGAGTTAAACTAGGCGTCAGTGGCGGCGACGCTCTTCAAGTTAGCAGCACTACTAACCTCTCGGGTGCTCTGTCTTCTCTAACAGAATATGTTGGGGTCGGAGATAGCAACTTGGAAGTTGTTTCGGGATATCGCTGGGCTAATGACATAGCTACTACTACGGGCGAGTGGTATGCTAAGATCCCGTTTAGTAAGGTCACTAAGATTGATGATCGAACAGTTCGATACACTATATTTATTGATGAAGACTCCTGCAATAATCTTTCAAGAGACGGTGCAGATGCAAACTTAAATGAAATTGGATTGTTTATTAAGAATCCAAAAGCAAATGCCACCGAGACCTCAGTTCTCGCAGCATATAGATACTTTAGTAACATTAGAAAAACAGACGACTTTGCTCTAGTGTTCAGATGGACAATATCATTCGGATAACATGTTAAACCCAAGTGACGTATACGTATCAGGTGGATCTAACAACCTTTTAGCCTGCTGGACTGATAAGGTTACTAAGTATGACGCTAGCTCTTTCTACAATTGGGAGCAAGATAACTTACCACTCCACGATTTAGATGAGAGAACTCATTTGCTTTGGGAAAAGTTTGGACACCCTACGTCGGCTCTCACAGGCATGTCGTTTATTGTGTCTGCCGATGCTACTTCGTCATGTAACCCTCTCTACTTTACCACACTAAGTTCCTGTGTTGCTGCTCTTCCTGAGGTTATTAACTATCCCATCCTTATTGAAGTTGCAAGCTTTGGTAATCTTGGTGGTCTTAATTTATCTAATAAGTCTTTTGGTCCTAATGGTGCTCTTGAGATCATTAATAGAAACTTTGCATATCAAAGCCCTAATAGTAACAATAACGGTGGCTTTGGAAACAACTCTGAGTATGTGGATACCGAATCTAGCTATGGGTTGTTGTCCTCTCTGACAGCAGGTGGGCAACCTAGAACTGCATCGCTCATTTCTACAACCTTTAGTTCTTTCCCTATCATATCTTTTGATTTAATGAGATCTCGCTTGTTTACAAAAGATGAGAACAATAATGATATATTTGTCGCTTCTGGTTCTGAAGGGCTTAGATATGCAGACTCTAGATTTGTAAACCCTTACGTGTTCGCTCAAAGAGCAGCTAGAGACTTCGGACGTTTAACAGCGGCACTATCTAGTACGGCTGCTCCTTGGACGACTTCACCTACAGAAGCATCTTCATTATCAAAGTTAGACTTTGAAGCTTTCGATAAAACTCCAACCGTTGAGATGGCTACGTATGATGTTAGCACGTTAGATTTTATTAGTAATTCAGAGATTCAATGGGGTAGTGATGCTACGGGCATTACTGCCAATACTGCTGTAGCTGCTGTTGCATACTTTAATCACCTCGAATATATCAAAGTTAAAAACTGCGATGGGCCAATTTATTTGAGAAACTTTAATGTAGATTCTAAACACAGTAGAGATAATGCGGTAGAGATTCTTAATTCAAATATAAATTTAGAAAGGTTGTCGGTCTCTAGAGCTAATAAAGCTGGGCTTTACTGTAGTGATTCTAATGTAAATGTTCTAAAAGGTTTAGTCGCTTATAGGAATTATGAGTTAAATGGTTCTGTTAGAACCGGTATTCCTTTTTCAGAGAAAAGGAATAGCTATTCTAAGTTAGACGGATATGGGGCTGGTGTCTACTGTTTAAACTCTACACTAAATTTTAAAGACACTTATGACAGGGACAATGCTAATTACCTCGCTCTGTCTAGCACTAATGGAACCAATAGTGATGATTATGGAGAATATTTTAGATTAACTACCATCTTCACACAACCGTCAACAACGACTTTACCTTCCGTAGGTAGTGAAAACTTATATTCTTTCTCTAGAAATGATATAGGTATACACGCTATAAATTCAAATATCTTGGGAGGTCTTAAAGAAAACTCTTTGGCTCCTGCATCTAGAAATTCCTGTTATCAAATATTTTCAGAATTGAATACTGAAGCTGGTGTTAAGTTAGAAAATTCTGTGATGTCTAACTCGGGCCGTTTAATTCTTAATGGGAATTACATGGGTTTAGATTGTGATAATTCTAAAGTTGAAATTGATTCTTTGACCTGTAGGTATAATCAGTCGGTCGGTGTTAATTTAGAAAACTCAAAGTTAGTATACAACAAGGACGCTTATGCTCTTGGTACACAAATTAGTAAAGATCACGTTGAAACACTTCAAACATCTCAATTAGCTTGCATTAGTAATGGTCAGGACATTAAGTGTAACAACTCTATTGTTAGCCCTGTATACGTTAACTCTATGCCATCTATCTATAGTATGGTTTTCACAAGTGGTTCCTTTGGAAAAGAAGAGCAGACTAACAAGTTACTCCCATCCATTGATGTGAGAAATAATTCAGATGTAGATCTTATCCACGCTAGACTTATCAAAACACCTGCTGCGGAGACTGCTACGTCTCAGTATGGTCTTTTAGGTAGAGTTCAGGATAACTCAACTCTATCTTTGAGGGGGTCGAAAGAGTATGCAAACATGTTGGTAGGCCCACTAGCTAGGGAAGACAGTGTAAATGTCGCAGGTTTATACGCTAATAATGGATCTACT
>Ga0222718_10005001_pt1 | contig 10859 bp, 9 predicted proteins | sample C33_27DmetaG_FD_165045 | JGI IMG/M metagenome (GOLD analysis project Ga0222718, IMG submission 165045) | Estuarine water microbial communities from San Francisco Bay, California, United States - C33_27D | ecosystem: Environmental > Aquatic > Marine > Unclassified | place: USA: California... | reverse complement strand
GTAGCCCACGCGTTAGAGCTATATATCTAAGGCTCTCTATCAATATCACACCCTATCTGTATTAACAGTTGAACTATCGGGGGGAAATCGGGGGGAAGTATATTTGATCCCCAGATGTCAATGTGACGCTCCCTATATATATTAATGTAACCCATCAGAGATATTTTGGTAAAGGTTAATAAATTTATATTCAGTTATAAATTCAGCCATGGTTCTACTCCACTAATGTTTACCTGATTCTTAAAATCAAAAACTGAATATTTGCTTTTAATTACTTCTTTCTTGTACTGATTAAAATAATCATTAAATATTGGAACTAGGTTCTTATATTCTTTATTTTTAATAAAATTTAAACTCTCTGTACTGTCAAGATCTAAATTGGATAAATAGGTTCTGTTAGTTGATAAGTCAACGATATACTTAAAATTGTCTTTCTTTATAGCAATTAGATTACCGTATTCTATAATCTGAACTTCTTTAAATCTTTTATATTCAGCTTTTGAAAGTAATAACTTTTTGAATGATTTCCCTGTAGTCTGTATCCTTTTATAATAATCTGGATCAATAATATCTATTATTGTTGCATATGTATCAAGATGATCGACAAAATTGTCTCTTTTTTGAGAAACTATATTTGTACCCGAATAAATAATTAATGGAATTCTTATTGATTCCTCAAACAAATTTGAAGGAATAGTACCATTTGATTTTCCCCAAACCCCATGGTGGCCACAACAAAGTCCATGATCTGAAGTATAAATAATAACTGTTTCATCAATTAAATTAGCTACATCAAGAGTATCCATTATTCGTCCAACACATTCATCTATATGTGATATTGAAGCATAATATTCTTCAAGTGAGGCCTCGTTTCCTTTCTGAGGCCGGTAAATTTCAGATTCAAGGACCTGTTGCATGTTTTGAATATTTATATCATCTTTATATTCAATATCTTTTTTTTTATAAAAATCTACAAGTCTTTTAGGGTGTCCTTCCCATGGGCTATGAGTTCCATTGAATCCAATAAAAGAAAAAAAAGGTTTATTATTTTTTCTTTCTTTTATCCACTCATTAAATTTTTCAGTTATTATCTGGTCTCTAAATCCATAAATTTCTTTGCTAGTGTTATTCTCTTTAAAGCTATGACTCATTTTATGGGAAAAAGGATATACACCTTTTTCAACAAACCAGTGATTGAAATAGCTTCTCTTTTTATCATCTTGACCTAAATGCCATTTACCAAAAATAGAAGTATCGTAATTAAATTTAGATTTCAATAAAGAAGGCAGGGTATTAAAATCTTTTAACCAATCTTTATCTCTACCAGGCTCTCCAATAAAATCATGTACACCATGGTCTGAAGCCCTTAGCCCAGTAAAAAAACTTGCCCTAGATGGAGAGCAGACTGGAGTTGGTGTAAATGAATTATTAAATTGAACACCATTATCAGATAAATAGTCTATATTTGGTGCCAATATATCTTTATTTCCATATGAAGGAAGCGCCCATTGTCCGTGATCATCATTAAAAAAAACTATAATATTTTTCATTAACTAGTGTTTTTTAATATCTCAATTATTTTTTCTTTATATTGAGAATCGTAAGATTCAGAAATGTTATTTATATGTGAACCTTCATTTATAAAGTCCCTAAAGTCCTTTCCTTTTTCAATACCTTCATCTGTATGCATATCTATGGCATAATCGGGAATAAAAGGTAGCTTTTCTTCATTTGTAAAAAATCTATTGATTAGATTTATTCTTTCGTCAGATGTTCTATCTTTTTTACTTAAACATAAGTACCTTACTGCATGAACTGCAAACAGTTCTCTTTCTAAGTGGGCTGAATCCATCTCATTAACTGAATGCTTAAGGCTTTGAATAATTAGAGGAGCATATTTATCACCAAAACCAATATCCTCTACTGAAATAACCATTAGCCTGTGCCATAAGTATCTTTCTAGTTCAGGACTAGTCTTAACCATTTCTAAAGCAAGCAATATAGCATTTTCCTCTTCGCCTCTGCGAATTTCTTTCTGTAGAGCTGAGATAACATGATCAGCTTTAAAATCATTTAGAGTTTTTACTTTTGCCCAAGGATCCATAATTTAATATTAAGATTAAATTTATAATGTCTCAATTAAAAAATAAGAAAATAGAAGAAAAAATCTACTCAGGAATATATGGAAAGAATATTGGAGTACATATAGGTAAATATGCAGAAAACATAAGCAAGAATGAATTTAAAGATAAATATAAGTCTTCTTCTAAATATATAAAAAAAATATCCAATAGTCCTGACAGTTTTCTCGGTGTTGACGATGATATATCTGGGACATTTTTTCACTTAAATTACCTTAAATCAGTGAATATTCAATCAAGTGATATCATTGCAAAAAATATAATAAATCAGATAGTTGAAAACAAAACAACATTTTGGTGGGGAGGAAAAAATAATTCTACAGAACATACTTCAATAATTAATTTAAAAAATAATATTAATCCACCAATTAGTGGAAGTAAACAAATCAACGGTGAAATTATTTGTAACCAAATTGGAGGAAGAATTTTTAATGATATTTGGGGTTTAATTGCGCTTGGCAAACCCAAGCTAGCTGAAAAATTAAGTTTTAATTATTCAAGAATTACACATGATGAATTAGCTTTACAGTCAGGAATATTTTGGAGCATAATAATAAGTTTTGGTCTAGATTATAAAAACTTGATAGATGGTATAAAAGCAAGTCTTGAATTTGTTAACTTCGACTTTTATTTAAGAGAAGAAATTATGAAGATTATTAAACTTAAAGAGAGCAATGTAGATATAAAAGAAGCAGTTCACATTCTTGAACCGGAACTCTCTTTAAACCCCGGTGGGCATTGTCATATATATCCAAATGATTTAAGGTTATTTATTGCTCTAATTTATGGAAATTCAAAATTAATAGACTCCCTAAAAATATTGATAGAGTTAGGAGAAGACACAGATTCAAACTCAGGAAATCTTGGTTGTATAATAGGTGTATATAACCCTTCAGAAATATTTAAACATAATAAATTAATACTTAACACAAATGACCGGGTAATAATAAGCAATGTTGACATATCTAATACAATCACATCAATAACAGACTTAACAAAAGATATTATTAACTTAAGAAACAATAAAAGTACTCGAGATTCAAAAAAGAAATTAAATTTTGATTATAAATTTTCTACTCATGGAATAAAAGTGAAAGTTGGAACTTTTATTCCTAAAAGTAAAAGTGGATATTTTATAAAACCAAAAAACAAATTTATTAATTTAACAATGGATAATCATTTTATTAAAAATGAAATTAATGAAAATTCCTACAAAGCCTACAGCCTTCCAAAAGTAAGTCTTGGACAAAAATTAAATATAGAAATTGAAAATAACAACATTTCTAAATTTTTTATTGAAATTCAAACAAGCAAAGGAAAATTGGAATTGCCTTATAAAAGTGCTCGTAATAAAAAAAGCAGTGTTTTATACACATTTAGTCTCCCTGAAGGTAAAGATACATATATAGAATCTTTTACTTTTATCATAAATACTAAAACCTCCGAAGAAATTTGTATAAATAAGATAGAAATATTAGGAAACCCCAAAGTAAAATATTCAAAAAGTTTTAATACTGACATTGTAAGAAAATTTCTAAGTATTAACACTGTAGATAATGTGAATTTCTTTTCGCAAAATTTTATTGAAATATCTAAAAATGAGAATTTTGGTTTTATAAATTTCATAGAATTTGAAAAAAAGGTTATGGAACTTGAAATACATCTAAATTCAGTATCTTGTGAATACTATAGCTTAATATTCAATTTTCGTAATCAAAATTGCTTTAACGAAATCAGATTTAAAAATAACAAGTTTAACTTTTACAAAAATAAAAAAAGATACCTAAAAAAGGATTTAGATAACTCCATCATCTTTGACAAGCAAAAAGAAATAATTATTATTAAGCCCAGCAAGAAGTACTTAGATTTTTTTACCGGTGTTTTTGGTTTTGGGGTAAAGAATGGAACAGTTTCAATAAAAGAATTTGTATCTAATTAACTTTTTTCTTTAAAAATAAAAGTATTAAAAAACTAATCAATATAATAGAACCTACTTCTCTCGGAAGACCAAGAGTGTATTGTAAGCCTAGTTGGAATCCGTTTCTTAATCCACCAACAATAATTGAAACAAAAAAAACAAGTATTGGGTTTAAAAATGAAATAAACCCTACCAACATTCCATCAAAATTAATAGGTAAATTAACAATTCTATAATGAACTCCCATCACCTCTATAGCTCCTGCTAAGCCTGCTAATCCCCCTGAAATAAACATTCCTCGTAGTGCTGCCTTTTCACTTTTAATTCCACCAAAAAAAGCAAAACGCGGCGCCTCACCAGACATTCGTTGTTCGTAACCTTTACCAGATTTCCATAAATAAAAATAAACTAATATAACTGCAAAAACTGCAATAACAAAGCCTGTTCCAAACTTTGAACCTGGAGCAAAAACCTTAAGCATAGCTGTTTCAGCGATCCTTCCATAATAAGGAATCCTTATATTATTGCTTATTGGAGCATTTATAATTATTTCAGAAAGAATAATTGTTGAAATTATCTCATTAATTCCTAATCTAATTTTTAACCATCCAGCAAACCAACCATAAAGTCCTCCAACAATAATGGCTCCTATAGAAATAACAATTGAGTGGATATTGTCTGGTAAATCAAACCCGTATCCTAAATAACCTGAAAATAAAATACCTAAATACATTTGACCTTCTTGTCCTAAATTAAATAATTTAGACTTATAAGCAACAATAAATGAAAGTCCCAAAATAATTAAAGGAGTTGCAAACTGTAAGGAGGTTAATAGTGAACATCTCTTAATAGAACTGCATTGAAAAGAAGTCTTAAATAAAACGTTTTGAAGAAATAAATGGTCAAATGCAAATATGGAAAATATTAATAGCACATAATAGATATATTTTTTTGTCATTACTTATAGATTATTAAGTATAAATTTTTTAAATGTTGCTAAATCATAATTACTACATACGTATACAGATTTATAACCTGAATAATTAATGTAGTTAACTTTGTCTGGATTTAGATAACAAAATATAGGGAGTGAGTCATGAAATGTTATTCCTTTTTCTGCCCATTCGTTCCTAATAAGTATCTCATTCCAGCTTTCAAACAATTTTTTATAATAATTAATAAATTCATTTTTCACTAAATTATATTTAAGTTCTTTAACTTCTATCTCAACTCTTTTAGTTTGATTAAGTGGAAAAATATATAATTCAATTCCGCTATTTAAGACATTTTTAAAGCTGTCAATATCAAATGAAATATTAAATTCATCAAAAAAATCTCCACCTAGATTATTTCCACCCATCCAAAAGATTTTTGAATTATGTTTATTTATATAGTTTTTTTCAATAAAATGTGAGATATTCGTTAACGGTCCTAAACCAAATAAAACATTTTCATTTTTGAAGTAGAGATCAATATTATTTTTTACATCAATTATTTTATCTTGAATTTTATAAGAAAAATCTAATTGATCTTGCCACTCTCGCCAAAAAAAAAATTTATCTTGAAAACTACTATCATTTGAAAAACCTTGGAAAACATGAAATTTTTTATCACAAACTATTGAATTTAATAAGAAATTTAAATTATCATAAGCTTCAACAATTTTTACATTTCCTGATACCAGTGAAACCAACGCTATATCAATATTCTTAGAAAGTAAATTTAATATTGCTACACCGTCATCAGGGTCTGCATTTAATGTGCCTAAAGCAATGTCTGTATCTACTATGTAATTTATCATACTCAAAAATTATTTATTTTTATTATCCAAATTTCTTCTAAATTTTATCCTTGCCAAATTAACAAGAAATTTTGCTCTCAAACCAACAATGGTTAAAGCAAATATTGTTGAAAATTGTGGAATTAACTTAACAAGACTTGGAGGATAATCAGAAACTGATTGGATTCTTAAAGATAAAGCATCTGCTGTTCCAAAAAACAAGGATGCAAAAAAGACACCAACGGGATGCTGGAATCCAAATATTGCAGCAGCGACGCCTCTCCAACCACGTCCATTGCTAATGTTCCTAGTAAACATAGTCATATGTCCAACTGATAAAAAAGCACCTGCTAATGCACAAAGCATTCCTGCTACAACCAAGACTACAACCTGAACTCTAGCTACATTGACACCAAGAGTTTCGGCTGCTTCTTGATTCTCTCCTATAGACCTAACATGTCTTCCTAAAGGGGTTTTGAATAAAATAATATATACAAAAACTACAAGAGCCCAAGAAATATAAACAATCAAATTATGGTTGTTAAATATACTAAGAAAACCTTCATTTGTTTCTGACCCCAGGAAATTAATCTCTGGAAGCCTGTTTATTGAAGGGTCGGTCCAGGAACCAACATTACCAAACAAAATTCTCATAAAATAAACTGTTACCTCTAAAGCTAATAAATTAAAAGCTAAAGCAAGTAGGATTAAATTTACTTCATACTTTAAATAAAATAAAGCAAAAATTCCACCAACTAATCCTCCAAGGATAAGCGCTAATATAATACCCAAGTAAGTATTTCCAACTTTGTATGTAATGTAAATACCCAAAAAAGCTCCCATGAGCATTTTTCCTTCTAAAGCAAGATTAAGTATGCCTGCCCTATTACATATAGCACCTGCTAAAGCAGCTAATAATATTGGTGTAGCTAATCTAATCCCCGCTCTAATTAAATCTATATTAAATACATCAAGAACATCAAGCATCTTTTTTTCTCCTAAACTTACTTCTTAAATCAATATCAAATATTTTTTGAAATAGCTTCTCAGCTGCTACAAATAGAATCATAAATCCAATTATTGTTCCACCCAATTCTCTAGGTATACCTAATGTAAACTGCAAACCAAGTTGGGCTCCCATTCTTATTCCAGCAAGGAAAATTCCAACTATAAAGACTCCCAATGGGTGTACTAGTCCTAAGATAGCAACAGATAAACCATCAAAACCTAAATTCATAAGATTAAATCCTTGATTTATTCTATAATGAACTCCCATCACCTCTATAGCTCCTGCTAAGCCTGCTAATCCCCCTGAAATAAACATTCCTCGTAGTGCTGCCTTTTCACTTTTAATTCCACCAAAAAAAGCAAAACGCGGCGCCTCACCAGACATTCGTTGTTCGTAACCTTTACCAGATTTCCATAAATAAAAATAAACTAATATAACTGCAAAAACTGCAATAACAAAGCCTGTTCCAAACTTTGAACCTGGAGCAAAAACCTTAAGCATAGCTGTTTCATCGATTTTTGGAGAATATGCAGTAGCCCCTCTGTCTCCTCTCATAGGAAAATTGACCAAATACAAAAGTAGTAGAATTGCAATTTCAGAAAGAATAATTGTTGAAATTATCTCATTAATTCCTAATCTAATTTTTAACCATCCAGCAAACCAACCATAAAGTCCTCCAACAATAATGGCTCCTATAGAAATAACAATTGAGTGGATATTGTCTGGTAGTGGTACCCAGTGCCCTATATATGCAGCAACAATAGCGCCTAGCATCATTTGCCCTTCCTGACCTATGCTGAAAATTCCAGATCTAAAAGCAACGACAGCACTTAAACCTGTAAGCATTAGAGGGGTAGCTAATGCAAAAGTAGTAAAAATATTACATCTGTCAAATGAAGAACAAGTAAAAGCATCTCTAAATATAGAAGAGATAGCTTCTATAGGTGATTTATCAGCTGCTAATAGCAAAATTGATGCAAGAATTAAGCCACACGTTATGGCCATAATAGGGATTGTAATTTGTCTAATGTACCTTTTTACTTTTTTGGATCTCAATCTAAACACCCATCTCCTTATACTGAATTAATTTATCCTCATCTATAGGTTGACCAGCCATTAATAATCCTATCTCTTCGAGAGTTACCTCTTCGGGTTTTACTATTCCTGATATCAAACCATCAAACATAACTACTACAACATCTGAGAGGTTAAATATTTCTTCTAATTCAACAGAAACAAGTATTATTGCAGAGCCATTATCCCTATTGTTAATCAAAGTTTTGTGAACAAATTCAATCGAACCAACATCAAGGCCTCGAGTTGGTTGATTTGCAATTACAAGCTCTGGATTTCCACTTAGTTCTCTTCCTAAGACGACCTTTTGCATGTTTCCACCTGACAACATTGAAACTCCTTCTCCGGGAACTGCCGAAGCAACTGAAAACCTCTCAATGATATCTTTAGAAAACTTTTGCATCTCTTTCTTTAACAAAAAACCAAATTTAGAAAACTGATCAGTTTTATAACCTGTTAAAACTATATTGTCTTCTAAGTTTGCTCCCATATTTAATCCTGTTTCTATTCTGTCTTCTGGTATATGGGCCATCCCTAAATCTCTTCTTTTTCCAACATTTAATTTGTTGATATTATCCCCATAAAATGTTAAATTACCGTATTCAATATTTTTCATACCAACAATAGCTTCTACTAACTCATTTTGGCCATTACCACTTACACCTGCAATACCAACTATCTGATTCCTTCGAACCTCAAAAGAAACCCCTTTAACAGCTTCTACTCCAACCTCGTTTAATACCATTAAGTCTTCAACACTAAGAACAACCTCGCCAGGTTTATTAGGATTTCCAATTCTTACAAAATTTATGTCTCTGCCAACCATCATGCTGGCTAGCTCATTAACATTAGTATCTTTTACCTTTTTTGTTCCAACAACACTTCCCTGCCTCATAACTGTTACTGTGTCAGCTACCTCCATAACTTCACCTAACTTATGAGTAATAAATAATATAGTTTTTCCTTTTTTTGCAAGACTTTTTACTATTTTTAAGAGTTCTCTTACCTCTTGTGGGGTTAAAACTGCAGTTGGCTCATCAAAAATTAATATTTCTGCATTTCTATGTAAAACTTTTAATATTTCAACTCGTTGCTGCATCCCAACAGACAAGTTTTTAATTAAACTATCGGGATCAATTTCTAAACCCATTTTATTTGATAGTTCTTTTACAGATTTACTTTCTTCCTTCTTGTCGAGAAAAAATTTATTCTTCCTTGGCTCCATCCCTAATGTAATATTTTCAGCTACAGAGTATGAAGGAACTAACTTAAAATGCTGATGAACCATACCAATGCCTAGATTTATAGCTTTATTAGGGTGATTGATTTCTTTTTCTACACCTTCAATAAAAATTTCTCCTGAATCAGGAGAAACTAAACCATATAATATATTCATCAAGGTAGTTTTTCCTGCTCCATTTTCACCAATTACAGCATGTATCTCACCCTTTGATAGTTTTATATCTACATCATCGTTAGCTTGAACATTTGACGATTCAAAATATTTTGAAATCTTTTTTGTTTCTAATATATATTTCATTAAATAATACCTACAACTAACTCCACAAAATCAATAATTGACTTTGTGGAGTTAATTTTTACTTAAGACTCTTTAAGCGCTGAACAAACGTCAGTTTCTAAATTTGCATCAGCTAATGCGTCACAAACGACATAAGTCCCGTCAAGAATATCTGTTCTATATTGTTCAACAAGATCTTTGATAGCTGGTATTTTAGCTACCATGTCTGCAGGTCCATTGTCTTCGAAATAAGTTGAACCCTCATCCCAAGAAATTCCTGCTGCACCGTCTTCCATACCCAGCTCAAAGAAACCTCCTTGGAAGGTTCCATTCTTTGCAGACTCAATTAACTTATATGTTGTTACATCAACTCTTTTTATCATTGATACAATAACATTTCCAGGCTGAACGAAGTCTTGATTAGAATCAACACCAATTGCATAATTTCCAGTTTGGGCAGCTGCTTGGAGCACTCCCTCTCCTGTTCTTCCTGCAATTTGATAAACAATATCAGCTCCACGCTCATATTGATCTAAAGCTGTCTCTAGCCCTAAAGCCGGATCATTAAAATTAAAACCCATATATGTTACCAATACTTGACAATCGGAACATACCTCTAGAACACCTTGTTTGTAACCATAAAAGAACTGGTTAAGAGACGGAGCTTCTCCACCAACTGCTGCTCCAACAATCTTTGTTGATGTAAGGGAACCAGCAATTAATCCAGCTAAAAAGCTTGATTCGTGAACATTTATAGTAAATGCAGCCATATTTTCAGGCAATGTATCAGCAAAAACATCACTTGGTGCTCCGAATAATATATTAGGATTTTCATTAGCTATATCAATAGTTAACTGTGCATCAAGTGCTAGTGGTAATACCATATTCGGATTTCCAGCCACTGCTCCTCTCAATGCAGTCTCGTGTTCTGCAATAGATTGAGTTTCAATTTCTATACCTTTGACACCCAATTCAGCAATAGCTCTTTCAACCCCTCTATGAGCAGAATCAGCAAATGACTTATCTCCTAAAGGTCCTGGATAAACAATTGTAAATGTAAATTCAGGCTCCGCTGCAGCGGCTGTTGTGTTTGAAGCTACTTCTTCTGTTGTCTCATCAGTACTTGCCTCAGGTGTTTCTGTAGTTGAATCTTCTGAAGATCCCCCACAAGAAGCTAACAGCATCATGAGAACTAACAAAATAGGTAGCGACTTTTGAATTTTTGACTTCAAAGTTTTCTCCTTTATTTTGTCATAATTTAACTTAATAACTGATTGTAGAATAATGAATTTAAGTTCGCTTTTTAAAATTATTATTTTTTACTTATTAATTTAATTTTTTAGCAGAATCAAATAAAATACTGTATACTTTATCCGAATCAAGATCGTATATCCAGTTAACGTTGGGCTTTCTCTCTG
>Ga0222718_10004998_pt1 | contig 10866 bp, 10 predicted proteins | sample C33_27DmetaG_FD_165045 | JGI IMG/M metagenome (GOLD analysis project Ga0222718, IMG submission 165045) | Estuarine water microbial communities from San Francisco Bay, California, United States - C33_27D | ecosystem: Environmental > Aquatic > Marine > Unclassified | place: USA: California... | reverse complement strand
CCCACACCCAAAAATCTATTTCAATTTTCTCCAATACTTACCACCATACACATACACATCTAGAAATATGAGGGGGTTCCACCCCCAGACCCCCGGTCATCAGCGGTGAAGCTCAGGGATCATTTTATGGAGATGCGTCTGAGGGCGATGCGTTTCATAGTGAGAATGAAGTTGGTGACCAAGAAGAGGATGCTTCTTATGGCTAGTGTAAACACCTGTCCCGTCTTTTTGATCTGGATCGGGCGCCTTGAGTAGGATTGGAAAGGCTTCCATGTCACTAGGAAGCGTAGGTATGGTCTGACCAGTGGGTGCCCCCTTCTTTTCATCCGCCCTACGATGCGATTTGGAACGTGCATTGGGACGCAATCCAGCCACATCTACATCCCCAAGTTTAACTGCATCCCCATGTTCGATTGCCTCGTCCCCCGCGATCCCAGCAGCAAACCCGGACATGTATTCGGCTTCCGCAGCTGGTCCCTCTTTAATAACTCTCTCAGGCATCACGTCCTTGTTCAACAGAATCCTGGCCGCCTTAATTGGATCTCCCTTCGCTTCAACCATAGCGTTGACAAGCTCAAGTGTCTGATTTGCTTTTTCGGCGATAGCATTGCTCTCCGACAAGGCCTCGGCCAGCTCTACCCAAGATTCCGGGTTTTTCGGATCATTCCTTAATCCATGGTAGGCCTTCGCATACGGACCCGTCATCGTTTTCCCAGCAGCTACCCCGCCCTCCACCCCTAGCATATATGCAGGAGTCACCGCATTTTCAATTTCCGATCCTCTCTTGTTGGCCGTATTTGTAATGTCCTTACGTGCCTGGTTGGCCGTATTTGTGATGTCCCCACCTGCCTGTTTGGCCACATGCGTAATGCCCGCTCCTGTCTGGTTGGCTGCATGTGTAATGGCCCCTCCTGCCTGGTTGGCTGTATGTGTAACGCCCGCTACTATCTTATCCCAGATGCTCATCGTTTATATAAATATACATTTCTTTTTTCATTATACCAAGCGCGAATCAGATGTTGACCACACCACACACTTGCCTAGTCATAAAATCGAACCCGCCCCAGCTAAGCCAAATGACCGTGACCAGTTAACCAAATGGAGACCGTGATCCCTCAGACGAAAGAAACAATGCGTACGGATACTCAGATCGAGTTCATCAACAAGCTGTCCAAAGTGAATCTTGGACGGCCAGCAGTTGACCAAGACCCCATTACCGGCGAGGACATCCTCGAGTTCCTGGGGAGCGAGCACTTCCACGAGAAAAAGATCAATGCCAAGAAGACACTTAACACACCGCATAGCGAGGACCTCCTCACTCATCTCCTTGAAAATGAGCAAAGAGGATCATGTTCTGAACGACGTGTTCGGGATAGCAACTGGAGCCTAGGAGGAAACGGCTGAGGCGTACAACTTAAGGGCCTTCTCCTTCTGGGATGAATAGTCAACAACGGGTGAGGGGTAAGAAATAGAGTAGTTAGAATGTTTTTCTCCCCAGTTGTGGATGTCCTTTGCAGGAACGTCGGACAATTCTGGCACCCACTTCTTTATGTATGTGGCTTCCGGGTCATATTTGGCGGATTGAAGGAAAGGGTTAAGTATCCTGAAGTAGGGCTGACTATCGGTCCCAGTCCCAGCGACCCACTGCCAGTTTCCATTGTTGGAGGCGGGATCATAGTCAGTGAGTGATTGTGCGAAGAACTTCTCTCCCTCCTGCCAATTAACAAGAAGTGTCTTAGGCAGAAATGAGCCAACAATAAGACGAGCGCGGTTGTGCATATAGCCAGACGCTGCCATTTCCCTCATACCCGCGTCCACGATGGGGAATCCTGTTTTGCCCGTCTTCCATGCCTTCAACAATGATGCCGTCCCTGAGGGCCAGGCGATCTTCCGATACGCGGGTTTCATAGCGCGATTCAAAGATTCAGGATCGAAATAGAGAACTTGGGCATAGAAGTCTCTCCAGATGAGCTGCCTGATCAGGGATTCGCTTGCCTTTTTGGGCAATGTCTCTTTGAACGTGTAATAAACCTCTCTGATGCTGACACAACCAAACTTAATATACGCTGACATCTGGGTAGTTTCATCCTCAAGATCATTCCTGGTGGATTCGTAATCTCGAACCGACGACGGCAGGTGCCTCATGCGCTTCAAAGCTTCCTCTCGTCCGCCGTTAACCAAACGATCAGGGCTGCCGACGCCACCGAACCTCCTCATCGCCTCAGCGAGAGTGATCGTGCCTGGAAGACCCTTGGAGCTCAAAGGCGAGCCAGACACCGTCTTCGGCTTGTCTACGGCAACTGCGCCGGACCGAATCATTTCTGTGACCTTCCTCATGTAAGGTGTGAACTTGGTGTAGTTTTTACCGCTAGTAGTCTCCACAACCCCAGGGTCAGTCAGGTAGTAGTCTTGGGCCATCACTAGATCCACGCCAGCCCGGTTGCACACGGAATCTATCTCATCCCTACGCTTCCGCGCGTACGGAGTTATGTCGTAGTTGAAATATACCGAGTCTATTCCATGTCTCTTGAGAAGATCGCTAACTATGTCTGCTGGATTCCCGTACACACAGTTAAGAGTACCACCGGCAGACTTGATTTCACCATCTAGACTTCGGAGGGACTCGATCATGAACTGTATTGCGTTTTCGGACTTGAAAGGATTCCGCTCGCATTGCTTAGGGTTGAATATAAACAAGGGAACGACTTCGGATGCTTCTTCAAGAGCGAGATTCAAAGCAGTATTATCCTGGATTCTCAGATCGCGCTGGAATAGGAACAAGGCTTTCTTGTACTGGGTCATATATAGTTCATTGACCTTATAAATGCGGGCAGTGCGCACTTCATTGAATATCTGTGCATAGAGTATATGCCTCGGTCAACACGAAAACGGAGAGAGAAGAAAGGAGGAAAGATAGTAGCTCAGGGCTCCTATGGATGTGTATTCAACCCACCCTTGCCCTGTGCGGGAACCGGGCGTCCAAGCGGGGACATGGTTAGTAAGCTAATGGACAGTTCGGATGCGGAAAAGGAATATCAGGAGCTGATGCGGTTCAGTGGAGAGTTGAAGAGGATTCCCGGATACCATAGGTATTTTCTGATTGAACCAGTTGAGGTATGCCCTCCTGCCAACATTGACTACGCCGATGATTTCACAGGGGCAAGATGCGACATTGCCACAGCCAGCGAGGTGGAGTCCAACCCCGGTAGATATGCGATTATCCAGATGCCCAATGGGGGTATGGAGGTTTCCAAGTACCTCTCGCAAGGTATGTACAACGACGAGCAGACGTTCGCGCACGTCGTAGCGTCTATGGTCCAGTTACTCGACAATGCGATTGTGGAGCTAAACAAGAACGGATTATATCACCTCGATGTGAAGGGTCCGAATATCGTAGTGGGGATGGACGGGCAAGCCAGGCTCATAGACTGGGGGTTCACTTTCTTCCCTGGGCAGCCGGTGACGGATGCCTCTGCTAGAGGAGGAGAATCGGGCACGCAGGATGGGATGTATGCTTTCGAAATGTTCAATTCGCCCCCGGCGGCGTCCATGATCTACCATACGGCCGTTCCGCCCTCGGAAGACGAAGGCGGCAGGAAATGGGCAGGAGAGAAAACCGGGCATGTAAGGGATACTTGGGAAGCCTATATGAAGAGTGGTTCTTCCAATGACAGGAAACGGGTTATTGACACCTACATGAGGTCGGCACATGGGCGGTTCTTAGTGAACGACATATTGCAGCCAGCTGCCGTCGTATACGCGACTACAGCTGACAACCTACTGAATCAGTACGTGAGTATCATTAGGAAGGCATATTTCGACAGCAAAAGAGGATTTGACCACGACGACTTATACAGAGACTTTTACAACAATGTGGACCAATGGGGATGGGCCACTGCTTTTTCCCCTCTGATCAAAGGCCAACCTGGTTTATCCGGAGAGTCTGCTTCGTCTGCGAGATTCGGTGCTGCAGGCCTGATAATGTATATCATGACCAAGGGAGCCGTGAGGATATCCACGAAGGAGCTATCAGACCTAGCGATGACAATGACGAGCCCTGAGGTAATGCCTACAAGAACCAGGCGCACTAAATCAAACGCAGGAGCGGTGTCGCGTCGTCGCAGGAAGACCCGAAAACATGGAAAACGCGGACGGAAATGAATGATCATGAGTCCGTTAAGTATTCGAGATCATTCGACAGGATCGAAAAAAGCTGTCAGCGTCGCTATCTTACTTGGAGAGCGTCTCACCAGATGTCTTAGCGGCTGCCTTAGAAGATTTGAAGTGACGGTTCATATACCTCTGAATGTTGAAATAGGTAACATCGTCCTGGTCACCAACACCGAGGAGGGCAGCCAACTTGGTGTCTGGAGTGATCTCCCGAGACTGTGCCAGGTTGTGCTCCTTAATATACTGGATCACGAACTGGGTCACTTCAGTTCTAGCTACCTCAGACCCTGTCTCCTTCCCCATGAAAGCACACAGCTCGTCGGAGATCTTGGTAGCCTTCGCAAAACCGGAAGGCTGGCGATTGCCCTTGTTACGGCTACGCGCCGTCTCCTTACGAAGGGTCTTCATCTCTTTGTTCACAGTGCGCTCCAGGGTTCTCAACTGTGCCTGCATCTTGGTAATCTCAGATCTGAAGGCGGAGAGAGAGCCCTCTAGAGTCTTGAATGCGCCTCCTAGCTTGTCTTCACACTTGGTCTCAGATGTTGTACTCGCGTTGTCTGCCATTACTACATACATGAAGCGAATCATCTTTAAGTAGGTTAAGCCAACAAAAAACATTTGTTTAGATGCATCAAGGCAACTACTGCAACGAGTACGTAATAACGCTGCCTAGCAGAAGCACCTTATCACGGGGCACCACGTTCCTATGCATGCATACGTAGAACAAGGCACCTCTGGAAGACCCCAGCGCGAATCTGGCTATCACAGAAGAGTCAGCAGCCTGGATCTCGGAGACATAGGGGGCGTTGCCGCGAGGGAACTTGGTCAGGTTCCAGGCAATCAAAGGGTGCCGGACAACCGGGGTGTTGCCCGTGAGTAGAGTTAGCGTTCCGGCACTACCCGAAATCGAGAAGCTCCACTCGTCCCAGTGCATAGTCCCGCGGGGCATATTCCTTGTGTATCTCGCAACCGGGTAGCCGTCCGACCCTCCTATTGCGAAGCCATTGTGCCCAGATACGGACACTGGCATCGTGTCGTTCAAGAAGTGAATTGAGAACAAAGGAGCACCGGACGACCTATTCACGGATCTCTGTATCTTGGCTCTGATAAAACCCTCGGGGCAAGAGAGTACTGGACTATTGGCCATGTCGATGAACATATAAACAACGAGGGCAATCACTACGCCGACAGCGAGTAGATAACACAGGAATCCGCCACAGCAGTACTTCTCATGCAACTTTTGTAGGTATTTGGCGACCTTTCTTTGCTCGAAGGGTGGTGTTAGAACCCCCGGTACATATTCATGCCCGTCAACTGGGGTAACCTTGGGCATGAGAGCCCGACTGAAGGCGGTGAACGCCTAGTCACATGGGATACGAACTACATCGATTTTTCGGGATTTAAAGACCAGAAAATCGATGCTGTGATAATATACAAATAATTATCACTACATGCCTGAAGGACCTGAGTGTCATAACGCTGCTGCAAAGCTCGAGCATCTGCTTGCTGGTAAGAGACTATTGCGCGTGACCGTTCATGGTGGTCGGTATGCGAAACACGGTAACCCTCAGGGATTCGATATGCTGAACCAGGCATGTCGAGACGGAGACATAAGATTAGAGTACGCCGGCGCAATGGGGAAGCTCATCGTGTTGTTCCTATCCAACGACATCTGCATACTCTCCACGCTAGGTCTAAGTGGAACATGGACGCAGTCCAGAGTGAAGCACTGCGACCTAAGCATGACGTTCGATGGTGTGAAGACCGTGTGGTTCAAAGATCAACTCCACTACGGGACGTTCAAGGTTGTCCCTAGACCAGAGGCGATCAAGAAGATACGCAGTCTCGGACCAGATGTAACGGTTTCAGACCCAAGGGCAACTCTGGAATGGTGGGTATCGCTATGTAAGAAGTATAGTAAGTGGAATATTTGTAAACTGTTGATGGATCAAGCAAAGGTGTCCGGAATTGGGAACTATCTGAAGGCAGAGATACTCTACGAGGCAGGTGTGAGACCGACCTCGACTGTCGGAGAGATACCATATGAAGGCCTAGAGGCGATACATAGGCAGATGCTGATAGTTCCCGCATGGCATTTCCAGGCCAAGTTAGGAACAAAACACAGGCGATTCCTGAAAGTTTACAACAGGAAGAAAGACCCGCTCGGCAACAAGGTCACCAAAGGGAAGACTGGGGATGGGCGTACTAGTCATTGGGTAGAGTCCTTGCAGCCCGAGTACGTATGATTTCTAGTTGATATCAACACCCGGTGTGAATCGGCCTTTTCTTGCTTTTCCTTTTGAACCCACTTCCGTCCATCCATCCCCAGGCTTTTCCTCCTTAGAGACATCCCAGGCGCTCTGCCTCTTCACCCCGTTAACATTACGAGTAACAACCTGGAAGGAGACCTTGTCGCCTTTTTCCAAAGTAATCGACTTCGTGCGTACACCAGTTGCATGCACGAAGTAGTCTGTACCATCAGCGGTACTAAGAAAGCCATAGCGCTTCTCCACATCAAACCATTTCACAGCTCCATTCAGTCGTTTTTTGCTCATTATGTAGAAATATGTCAATCCCGCTTTAAACCCATCTATTCCTCACACCAGTCGTATAAGCTATCCATCGAAAAGCCATGATGCCTGAAGAGATTTGACATTAGACCACGTAGATACTTATAGTCCGGGTCTTCATCAAACGCGAGGGTTCTGCAATAGAACGTCCATATCCAAAACTCCATAGGCGCCTTGGGGAACAGGTCATGAATAGGCTGCGCAATCTTGGCGATGCCGACTGCAGAGTTCCTCGCCTCTTTATCCTCAGCAGTGATGCTCTGCCACGGCAAACCACCATTCAAAAGATATATCATTACATACCCAAGAGATTCTAGGTCATCGCGTCGTGATGGAGTGGTACCAGCGTGTATATGAACACTAGCGTACCTAACTGTACCTGTCAATTTGCGTCCTCCTTCTTCCTCGATGTGCCTCTCACGGGAGTCAATGTAGCGCCTGGATAGCCCAAAGTCAATCAGGTGTATCTTCGCATCTCCTTCGCTTCTCCCTCCTATCAAGAAGTTATCGGGCTTGATGTCTCTATGGACTATCCCCCGTGCATGGAGGCTCTCCAGTCTAGTTAGAGCTACCAACCCGAACATAAGAACGCTTTTCAAGCTGAGCTTTCCGCCGCATCTAGTCCTCAGCTCCTCCAGAGAATCACCTAGCCTATCCATAACCAAGTAATTGACTTCCTGATACTTTCCATAGGATCGTAGCTTCGGAAAGCCATTATCCTCTTCCAGAAGCTTCAGCATTTTAGCCTCGTTCTTCAGAACTTTGCTGTCACTGTCTTCGACCTTAATTGCGACTGGTTCTGAAGTGACCGTGTTTCTTGCAGCAAACACGACGCCGAAGGACCCCTTCCCAATAACCGAGTCCAACCTGTATTTGCCCTCCAAAACAACATCCTTCATCAAGTTAGCTACATCATTCATCTGAGCGTTTATATTGCTTGTCGCGTTTAACTTAAGTCTCATGGCGCATAAACTAGAAAATCGACATATAGCCTCTAGACCAGGTGTAATCAAAACCATGGTATTCATCGCAGATACAGAGTTCAACTCACCACTTGGGAAAGGCGACACATTCGTCCCGTTCCCACTAAGCAACTTTCAAAAGTGGGCAATCAAAGCCATTCAGGACGGAGATCATGCGCTCATTACGGCTCACACAGGGTCGGGTAAGACCCTCCCCGCAGAGTATATGATCAAGCACTTTACTACCCATGCTGACGAGGAAGGAAGGCAGCGGAAGAAAGTCATTTACGCATCGCCAATTAAGGCCCTGTCTAATCAGAAGCTCTACGACATGAGACGCAAGTTTCCAGAAGTCTCATTCGGTCTACTCACCGGCGACTGCAAAGACAACCCTGAGGCGGATGTCCTTATTATGACTACAGAGATCCTGCGTAATACGCTGTTCTCCCGGAGGATCTCCCAAGCTATGGAAGCACCTCAGCCCATGGCCTTCGACATGGATGTGAACACCGAACTTGGTGGAGTCATCTTCGACGAGGTACACTACATCAACGATCCGGACCGTGGTACAGTTTGGGAACAAAGCATAATGCTGCTTCCGGCCCACGTCCAAATGCTGATGCTTTCAGCCACAATTGCCAATGCAGAGGACTTTGCTGAGTGGATTGAGATAGAGAAAGGGAAGCAAGCTGAATCTGAGTCGGTGGAGAAGAAGAAGGTGATCCTGGCCCCAACAACTCACCGCGTCGTTCCACTTGCCCATTACATGTGGGTTAACACTTTCCCAAGCACTGAGAAGAAGTTGAAAGGAACTGAGTACGAGCATCAGGTCAAGAGGATCTCCAACAAGATGATTCCACTCAAGACAGCGGATGGTGTTCTTCAGACCGATAACATCCGCGATGTGGGACGCTTTGTAGATGGTTTGGACAGACACCGTCTTAGACCAAGAAGGTCTGGAGTGATCAACTCCATAGTGAATCATCTTAAGTCTGAAGGCAAGCTTCCGGCCATATGCTTCGTATTCTCGAGAAAGCATGTGGAAACTGTTGCTTCGGAGATTACCGCATCGTTGTTCGACCAAGGAGATGTTGCTCCCTCGATTGTCGACAAGGAATGCCGTAAGATCCTCGCCGAAAGATTGCCCAACTTCAAGGAGTACATCGAGCTTCCTGAGTATGAGAGCATGATGAAGCTCCTGAGAAAAGGTGTAGCGATCCATCATGCAGGAGTGATGAGTGTTCTGAGAGAGATGGTAGAGCTACTATTCGATAGAGGTTTCATCAAGTTGCTCGTTGCGACAGAGACATTCGCGGTAGGAATCAACATGCCCACTAAGACGGTGATCTTCACCTCGCTTACCAAGTTCGATGGAAACGGTCAAAGGCCATTGCAGCCGCACGAGTACACCCAAATGGCCGGGAGAGCGGGAAGGCGGGGCATAGACACCTTAGGCGAAGTGATCGTCTGTTCCAATATGGTGCCACCAGATGTCGCCGCCGGATATAAAACGATGCTATGTGGGCAACCCCCAAAGCTCACTTCCAAGTTCTCCATCTCTTACAACTTGCTGCTCAACGTGATCGCCTCGGGACAAAAAACGACCGAGTCCATCGAAGCCTTCGTCCAGAACAGCATGTTAGGTAGAGAGCTCATGCAAGAAACGGTCTGGCGGCATGCGGCAATGGAAGAAATGTCGGCGAAGGTTGGAACTATGTCGACGGATGGCACCCCCAACGGTCTTCGTACGGATAGAGCCATCCTGGTGGAGATCCAAGATCTGGAAGATAAGTTGGGCAACCAGTTGATCAAAATGAAACAGAAGCCAAGGAAAGCCGCGGAGAGGAGACTCGCGATCCTGCTGGCGGAGAACAAGTATGCCAAGCAGGACATCCAAGCAGTCGAACGGCTGGCCGAGTTCACGAAAGCCCAGAAGACCGAGTCCGAGCAATTAGAGTACTGCCGGAACTTCTTCCGGGACGCAATCGACAGTTTGGCTCAATTCCTCCTGGATAATGCTTTCCTGCAAGAAGAAGACGGATCTTTGCGGCTGACTCCGAAAGGAAGAGTAGCGAGTCAACTTCAGGAGGTACATCCGCTAGCAGTCGCGGATTGCTTGGAGGAACATGGATTAGACGAACTAAGCCCAACAGAAATTGCCACCTTCCTCTCGATGTTCACTCAGGTGCGTGTGCAGGACGAAGACAAACGCCATAAGGCGGTCGGCATCGATCCGGAAATTGGGCAGTATTTGGACACCAAGCTAGGCTACTATGATGACCATGAATGCAGGATGTCTGTGAGATGCAGCGAACGTAGTGACTTCCACTTTGACCTCACAGAAGAGATGGGCGCATGGTGCGCGAGCGAGGACGAGGCGGCTTGCCAGCAGGTGATAAAGGCCCTAGACAGCAAAGGCATCTTCCTCGGCGACTTCGTGAAAGCTGTATTGAAAATGAACAATATTGCGGATGAACTCGTCAAGGTCTACGAAGCTGAAGGAAGAGTGGATCTAATCGATAAGCTGTCACAAGTCAGACACCTCACACTCAAGTATGTTGTTACTAATCAGTCGCTCTATGTGTGAGAATGTATGTAAGTCTCAGCTATTCGACAGTCACTGTCCCACTCAGGTCTTCGCATCATCCCTTGCCGGGCTACAGATCCATCATTTCTTATTTTGAAGAACATCATCTTTGAGTATCCATGTTCCACCTTGTTCATTTCGAATGACCGATACAAAATATGCTCGTAATCTTTGTCGGTTGGAAAGAAGCGGTGGTAGCATGAATACCTTTTCATCACCTTGGCCAATGTCTCTGCCTTCCCTACATAGAACCCATTTGTGAGTCCTTGTCCGGGGTTCGCCCACGTAGTTAACACGCGGTTGGGATATTCACGGACAGTCTCAATTTCGCCTGTATCGAACATCCTGGTGGGGTAGTAGTCTGGACCACAAACCACCACGGCATCGATCTTTTCCTTGTTTTCATCCAGCCAGTTACCGACCTTTTCTTCTGAATACATCTGGCGGATTGTGTTAACCACCTCGGCAGCACTGTAGTCAGATCTCATCCGAATTGCGGGACTCGAAGAAGGAGCCATTATCTTTGCTATCTCGAGATCGACATCGTCTTGGCTCTCTTCATGGACAATATCCAAGT
>Ga0222718_10004992_pt1 | contig 10878 bp, 10 predicted proteins | sample C33_27DmetaG_FD_165045 | JGI IMG/M metagenome (GOLD analysis project Ga0222718, IMG submission 165045) | Estuarine water microbial communities from San Francisco Bay, California, United States - C33_27D | ecosystem: Environmental > Aquatic > Marine > Unclassified | place: USA: California... | reverse complement strand
AGCTGCTAGCTATGTCGTTTACTTCTCTAATTCGTACAATTTGGAAGTACGTGAACAATCAGAAGACAGAGCACACAGAATCGGACAAGAAGAAAATGTAACTTATATTGACCTAATGGCAGAAAACACTATTGATGAATTTATAGTTACAGCGTTAGATAAAAAAATGAAATTATCCGCACAAACATTGGGTGAAGAAGTTAAGAAGTGGATAAAGTAGAGTAATATTGGTCAACCTTTTTGAACCATTTATCTTCGTATTCAGATAACTTAGACTGATCCATTTTAAAACCTTGAAATAAAAGATCTTTAGTACAAATAGCAATGAACCCTTGCAAGATCTCGCCGTGTTGCTTTTTATGTGCTAAACTATATGCTGCGATTTGATAGTAATAATCTTCAATCCACTCTTCTCTTTTAGGTTTATTTGATTGTTTAAAGTCTATGATCGTAGGTTTATCATCAAATACTCCCACTAAATCTGTAGATCCAGCCCATTTATCTTCGTATGCTAGGTTTACCTCACTACCATATATGGTCTTTAAAGGGCCTAAGCCGTCCTCTATTAAGCGATGAGCCATTAATCTGGCCTGAGCACCCTCTTTTGATAAATTGAAGTATCCTACGCCATTTACGTAATTTTCTAGTACATAATGCATTTCTGTACCCCTAGTGGCTGCTTGGTTCATGATTCGTTGCGCTTCTTGATATCCTACTCTTTCTCTCCAGGCGTCCAAAGATGCTTTCTTTTCTGGTGATTGGGTAGCAGATAATATAGTTGTAACTGAAGGTACCTTTTTTTCTCCTACCTTGTAGGTCCGTGGCCCGTGGTCGTCGTCTCGAAAGTAATTACCATAGGAGTATTTGTTATCCCATTTATAATCTGTAATTGTGAATTTTGATTCTTCTCGGATTATTTTCATCCGATGTATATACTATAAATGATTTGAAAGTACAGCCAAAAGTATTGCAGTTAAGCCACCTATAATAAATTTTTCCATTCTTAAAATTCTAGCTTCCATTTTTTCTATCTTATCAAATGTTTGCTTCTGCATAATTCTGCAGACCTTTTCATGATATTCAATTTTTTCTAATGCTGATTTAGATCTTGCCATTACTGTTGTCCTCTTTCAGCCAAAGCTTGACCTAATGGATCGTTAGGGAATAAGCTTTTAAATTGTTGTGAATTTACAGGTTGCATATTTTGAACAGGTTGAATCGGTTGTGTGTATTTTGGATCTACTAAGCCTTGATATGCTGGTGGTTGTTGGTTTACGTTGGTAGGCATGTAGTTAACAATTGCGTCAGCTTCTTGTCCACCTTTGTCAGCACCGTTTAAAAAATTTACTCCAGCTATGTCTTCAGCTTGTGAGCTTCTGTCTATTACATTTAATTCAGGAAACAGATCTTTTCTTAGTCTTGGATCAATAGCCTTAGAACTAAAACCAAAAGCAGGTACTTTAATATTTTTATTTATTAAATAATCAGTTACTTCTTCAAAATTAATTTTTTTAGGATCTACATCAGGAAAGTCCTTATCTTCATCTGCAGCCCAGTTCAATAATCTAAACATAGACTTAGGCATATTAGCTGGACTCATTGTTTTACCCATTTTATCAAATCGTTCAATATCTGTGTATACATCTAATAATCTTTTTAATGCTTGTGGGCTTGATAACATATAACCACCAGCACCTAAAAGCATTGCAAAAGGAATTGCTGCGGCCAGTGTTCCACCACCTGCAACAAAAGCTCCTGCTGCTCCAGCCGCACCACCAGATAAAATAATTCTTCTCATAATAAATTGTTGTGAGTCAGAAATTAATTTACCGTACTCTTTATCTAAAATATCAATCATCTGTCTTAAATCATTAGCGGCGGCTTTACCTTGAGTTCCACCTCCAAACATCTCAGTCCATTTAGCCATTGATGCTTCTTTACTTGCTTCATCTGTATAACCAAGTGCTTCTCTAAATTTTTTAATATTAAAGTTACCTGCTTCTCCTGCTTTAATCATAATATCTCTTGCATCGACTTCGCCTATTTTATATCTTTGTGCAATTACAGGATCTACTCTAGTAACTTGTTCTAATTCTTTTGTGCCTGCGGCATCAAATATTTCATCAAAATTTTTGTAATTGACTGCTCCAACTCTCTCAGCATCTGCTAATCTATCTGCAACAGTTTTACCTGCAAGATCAGGTTGTTTTTCAAAAGATTTTAAAAAAGCATCCCATATGTATCTTGATCTAGATCTATTAAAAAGCTCTGCACCTTCTTTAAAATTAGGGTTATTAACACCAAATAAATATCTTAGTTCTTTAATACCATCTGCAGATCCTTTAGCGAACTCTTGGCTCAATACCTTATTCCACATTTGGTCACCTGTAACTTTAACTGGTAAATTATTTAACATACCTTTTACAGAAAATATATTTGCAGAAGTGTTAGCTATCTTTCGAGCAGTGGGTTTATTAAAAGCACCAACAATTGTACTAAAATATCTATTAGCTGATTCTAATTGTTCACCAAAGTCAGCCATACCTTTAGTTACTTTTTCTGCATATTGATCAGCAGCCTCTTTACCTGTTGAGTTTAATAAATCGTCGTACTGTTGTTTAAAGTTTGCACTAGCTAGATAACCTTGAATGTTATCTGTATTAGCAACTTTGTTAAAGTCTTCTTTAAATGCTGTTCTTAAAGAATAAGCTATTTGTGAAGGGTCTCTCATTCTTGTTACAGCTAGATTAGCAGTCAATGTTCTCATTAATCCCTGGTATTCAGTCGGACTAATTTGATCATCTATACCTCTCAATTTATTTATTACATCAATTAAAGAATCATCAAAACCTGACTCTTTCATTTTAGTTGCCATGTACTCTGGAACTCTTTGGTTGTAATCAGGTGCTTGTCTTCCTAAAAAAGGCTCAGGTAAAGTAGCTTCAAATCTTTTCATAAAATCCTCTGCAACTTGTTTTACTGATTTAGTAGGAATGAATTTAGGATTCCCCATACCTTCAGCAATAGTGTCAACCATTTTAAATTGAGTTTGTATAGTTCTATTGTAGTCTAAAAAGTTTTTTTGCATTGCAGGTAAAAATTGATACTGCAACATACCTACCTGTTCTAATGGAGCTTTAGTTATTACTTCGGTTAACATTCTTTCAAATAATTGTTTTTCAACCGCAGCTCTTTGTCTCTTAGCAAAGATGTTGGCGAAGGGGAATACTCCAAATACTTTTTCAAAACCTTGAACAATTCTTCCTCCAAGTTTTTCAGTTTGTGCTACTGTAGAAGCACTTAAATTAATATTTCTTTTGCTTGCTGCTTCAGCTAATTCTTTAGATTCTTTACCTAGACCTAAAATACCTTTTGTACCTCTTAACGTAGCGCCTAATATAGGAGCTAGTGAAGATCCAGCTAAGTTAAAAAATAAAGCATTACGCATAGCTTCAGCTGAGTGAACTAACACCTGTTGAGCGTAAGGAAGTTTTTTAACATCATTATCTGAAACATCACCCAAGTCATTATTAGCCGCTGTTTGAAAGTCAGTTGCAACGTTGGCCATATCATACAAGACTGAACCCGCACCAGCTCCTGCAGAACCTGCTAGTTGTGACTTAGCTTCAGTTAATAATAATTGTGAGGGAGCTTTTGATACTGTTCTAAATCCATCTACTACTCTTCCGAAAGATCTAGCAACATTACCTAAAATTTTAAAATTTCTTATAACCGGTAATCTTCCTAATGCTTTTTCATATTTATCGAAGTTAATTGATGCAGCCCTTAATTTATCTGCATTGTAACCAGCGGAAGGATCCCTAGCAAATGCGCTAACTATTTTAGGCATATCTTTTATATAAACAGCTCCACTACCTGCTACATCTCCAACTAATTCTAAGTCAGATCTTTCAACACCTTCTCCTGTAAATGGAAAAATACCCTTAGTTGCTGTTTTGAAAGGATCAGCTTTTGCTTCTTTCTCTTTAGCGATAAGTGAAGCACCTATGCTTCTTTCTTTCTCTACTTCAGCTACGTTTTTATATCCTTTTAATTGTCCTGACTCTAAAGCTAAATCAACTGCAGCTCTTTGGTTATCATCAAGCTTAGAGGGGTCAAATGTTTTTTCATCTAACCTTTTTTGTAATTCTTGTAATGTAGCCATTATTCAATTGTTCCAATTATTTGCTCTTGGTTTTGTGCTATGTTTTTTCTGATATCGCTGTTAGCTCTGTCTGCATATATTTTTCTAATATAAGGCATTTGTTCAAAGCTTAATAAGAACTCTTCATTACCACCAGCTTCAACGTAGTTTTTAGATAATCTTAAAAACTGTGCTTCTAAATCTTTTGCCAAGTTTCTATAAGAAGATCTAACTTCTTTTTCACCTGTAAATAATCCCATAATCTTAGTTGCTTGTTCAGCATCTTGTACGTCCGCTCTTGTTAATCTGTCTTCAGTTTTATTAGCATTAGCAAGAATGTACTTCATCCTTACTTCAATTAATCTTGCTCTAGTAATATTATCTAACTCACCATCAGAAGTTTTAGCACCATCCATAATTGATCGTACTTCTTTTCTATATTGATTTACTACTTTTTCTGTTTCTTTTCTTTCTGCTTCTGTACTAGCTACGATATTTCCAGCATCATCAATTTTATCAGAAGTAATCAAATCTACTATTTCAGCATCCGCGTTCGAACTTGCAGACCCCACATCGCCAATACCCATTAATTCAAATGCGTCTCCAATTGCACCCGTTACTTTTTCATAACCTAATTTACCTTTTGCAGTTAAACCAAATGCTTCTTTTGGTAATGAATCAACTACTTGTGTGAATTTATAACCTTGCTCAATACTAGATAATTGTTTACGCATTTTATCTAGTCTAGCTGTTGAAACTTTGACTGGAGTATATTCTGTATACTTCATCGGAACAGCCATTGTTCCCGAACCATCTGGAGTTGGTACAAACATAACATCTAAACCTGTTTTCTTATCAGTTCCAACTTGGACTGTTCTAGCACCAAAAGGAAGACTTGGATCTCTTACCACCACTGTTCTTCTCTCTTTATCTGCTTGTATGCCAGCAGGTTTTTGTTTTTCTTTTGCTTTTAAATATGCAACTGCTAAATCTTTTCTTCTATCTTGTTCCTTACTAAATAATGCAAGAGCTGTATCTGCAACACCAGATCCAGATTGGCCTGCAACATCTAAAAACCCTCTTACACCTGATTTAGCTGTCTTACCTGACATTAAACCTGTTGCAAACTTCATAAGAAGAAGATTACTTGTTTGATCGTTACCGCCTGTTAAGTTTGTAATTCTATCGTAAAAAGCATTAAACTCATCTGCTTCTTTACTTCTTGCCATTTTCTTTTTAATTATCGCTCCTTTTTCAGCATCTTTCTCTTGTTTGTTAGCTAAAAATTGTATCTCACCTTCATTTAAATCTGTTTCTTTAGATACTTTTGGTAGAGCACCTTCATCAGTAATGTTAGCTCCTCCGGTTACATTAGGATCAAATGTAAATACTTTAGATATCTCATCTACTGTAGCTACTGGTGTAGTACCTTGAGCTTGCTCATTTTTATAAGCTTCGTCTAATTTTGCTTGTGCAATCTTTTTATAATCTTGAGAACCGATAATAACTTCCTGTCCATCTATTACTGTAGCTTTACCAGCATTTTGTTTATCTTGTTCAACACTTCTTAAAACATCTCTGACTGTAAATGAAACAGGTTCTCCTAATACTTGTTCTTCAGCAGGAGGATTGTCCCCTAAAACAAAACCTGTTCCTATACCACCAAGACCTACAGCTGTAGTTCCTCTTGGTATTCTTTTTGTAAATTCCTTACCTGTCGTTTGCATTGCTTTCGCAGTTTCAGGAAATTTCTTTTTTAAAGTTCTTTGTGCACCTGTTAATCTTAAACCTCTTGAAGCTAACGGTGTACCTAATGCTAATTGTCCGATACCAGATGCTACTTGTCCAATATCTCCTTCTTTAGCTCCTGTCATAATATCTCCAACACCCTCACCACCAAGTAATAAACCTGTACCAAGTTCAGTTGAGCCTGTAGTTCCTGGAAACTTTTTAGCTCCCCTTGCCATTAGTCCTTGTAATCCTGTACCTGAAGTTCCAGATCCCAATCCAGCACCTTGAGAACCAATTGCTCTTTGATAACCCATAGGCATACCTTTGGCTGCTCTCGCCGCTCTTATACCTCTAAGCGTACGGTATCCTGCATAACCTGCACGACCTACGTTAGCTAACATTCCTAATAAACCTATAGCTGGTAAAGGCATTAGTTACCTCCTATTCGCCATGTTGTAAGCAGCATATGCACCGATACCGGTTCCAGCAGCTTGCGCTAATGGATTAGTTCCTGGTGCCGTGGTCGCTGTTACGGCAGATTGTGATGTTGGCATATTAGTCATAATACCTTTTAAGAATTCTAATCTTTGGTATGGTTCGTATGCTCTAGCTAATTGTGTTTGTCTTGATGCATCTAAAGCTTGTTGTCCAAGTTGTCTTTGTACTCCACCTGCTTGTAGTAGACTTGCTATATCTGCTTGTTGCATTGCTTGTTGTTGTCCACCTAACGCACCAAGTAATTGTCCTGCTTGTTGTTGTATACCTTGTTGTTGTGCTGCCAATCCTGCTGCTTGTTGGAAACCAGAAGCCATTGATTGACCTATGTTAGCTTGAGTTGCTCTTTGTAACTCTGCTTGTTGAACACCTTCTCTACCACCACCAAACGCACCTGCATTTACTGCTTGTGCAGATAATTGGTTTTGTGCCATCTGTCCTTGTCTTGCAATTTCATCTGTTACATAAGATTGATAAGGGTTTAAAAATTGATTAATGTTTGGTCCTTGCATTGAACTTAAAACAGATCCTATACCTGCAGCAGTAGTTGGCGCACCAACCCCTGTTGTTCCTGCTTGTGTAAATCCCGCTTGTTCTAATCCTGACGGTCCTGCAGTTTGAAATGCAGGTATCCCTACGGGTGTAGTCGCTAGTTGAGCTGCTTGATCGTAGAGAGCAAGTTTTCTGCTTTCTACTTCTGGTGCCTCTCTAGCAATTGAAACTTGTGTTCCTGAAGTGGAGCCTCCGCCGCCACCTCCGCCTCCGAAGATAAAACTCATATTATGTTAGCTCCTTTGTGTATAAATATCTTTTTACTTGCCATTGTTTAGTTCCTAAAAATTTTTTCCAACCAGGTCTTGCATGCACCGCTATCTTTTTGCAATCTTCCGATCTCGCAAAGTCTTCTATTGTGTCTGCAGCCTCGTCTTGCCATAGTTCTCTTTTGTCTCCTTTTAACAATATGACTTCACATTGTTTATAGTTCGGTAAAACCATTACTCTAGTAACAAATACACCGAACACTTTGTACTTCTCACCATCGTCAGAGCCAAACATCATAAACAATTGAAAGGCTCCTTCTTTAATTCCTTCTCGAAGATCTTCAATATTCATGGGGTTGCCATCGTATTTTAAACCTTCTCTTAACATAAACTCAACAAGTGACCAATACTCGTCAAGTTTTTTTGGTTCGATGTATAATACACCTACCTCTTTTTTAATTTGTTTTCTTCTTGGCTTCATCTAATAAATCAAATATTCGTTTGAACTTAGCTTGTTGGCCATAAAAGAATGCTGCTCCTTTTTTTCTCATGTCCTTAAAACTTCCAGGATTAGCACCTTCCATGATACCTGCTCCTAGAATTGCATCCGCTCTCGATACGAATTCCCCATCTGCTAACTGAGCTAACATGGTGTCTTCATCTTTATCACCATTACCTGAACCATCTTCTACATAGCCCATAGCTCTTACATAATTGTTAACATCATTTTTGTCATGATCAGTCATAGATGGTAAATAATTAATACCACCTGAATTGAATTTTCTTACTTCTGCAATACCACCTTTGTTAAAAGTATACATCGAGTTGTCTCCATACATATAAGGAGATACAGGTTGTGAAACACCTGCAGCATCTGATTCATAATCATATTTATCTAAAATACCTTGAAGCTGTTCATCTGCTTTTTTCTTTGCTTCTGCATAATCTTCAGGTCTTGTACCTTCTGGTGGTTCTACAGGATCTTCGTCACCTGCCAAAGCAGTAGTTGCCGCGGCACCTATACCTAATTGTGCTCCTGGGGAAAGGTCTCTAAAACCAAATCCTTTTTGTGTAATATCTCCCGCTTCATTTGTTAATGTAGGTTTACCAACTAATCTTGATATACCACTACCTACTGGTGTTTGAGCCATTTGTTGAGTAAAGGTAGGAGTAACTGCAGCTCCTGTCTGTGTTGCACCTTGCATTCCTGCACCAAGAAAATTTCCTGACATTCCAGGAATTGATGTTGAACCAAAAGCTTTAAAAGGTCCGACGCCTGCCATACCTGCAAACTGTCCTAACCCTCCTGCAATTGCTGCATCTCTTAATGATCGTTTTGTTGATTTACCTCTGAGTTTTTGAATACCAAAGGTTGCTAATGCTATTGTAAATGGATCCATAATATTTTAACTAGTTATTATGGTATTTTAACTTATATAAGGCTATTCTTCAATATCACTCAACTTTTGTAAAGTCGTCCATGAACTTACCGGTATAGTGATATTCTCCTACATGGCTTATTTCTTCATCAATCAGAGCATGTATTTGGCCACCCATAGATGTCCATAATTTACAGAAATAGAAGTCTTCTCCTGTATAAGTTTTAGACTTTGGGCTATAGTAAGAATCGAAGAAGTTGTAATAATGAGGTCTCTCAACAAGCTCACCATTTACCATAGTTTTTTGTACGATGTTAAGTTGGCTATATTCTTTTTCTAATGCTTCAAAGACAGATCTTTTGATCATCATCATTCCTGTTGGTCCTCTTTCTATTTCAATATAACCGTCTTTTGGTTCTATGTTTTCTGGATCCTTAACTGTTACAGGATATACATGACCCATTGTGTTAGGTAGATCATCAGGTCTTCTTTTAAAATCAGTTTGAAACTTATTATAATTTACGGTCTTCATTGGATAAGGTATTAATGAAACATCATGTGGTGAATTAAACAATCTTAAAACAGATCTAGTACTAAAATCCATATCACTGTCTATAAATATCATTCTATCTGCATCAGAGTTCATAAAACCAGATGCACATAAATTTCTTCCTTGAGTTACTAAAGAAGATTTCATTAATTGAAATGTTACTTTAATTTTATTTAAGATACATTCTTTCTGTAAATCTAAACAAGCTTTAGCAAAATGAATAGATACTTCAGAGTGTACTGGTGTACAAACCATTAAATGATTATTTTTGTTTTCGCTTGACAGTAAGTGCTCCTTTCAAGAAATCAGTCCAAAATCGACCTATGGTTTTCCAATCATAATATCTTTGATAGTATTCTTGTTGAAATTTAAGACCCCAAGATAAATCATTTTTTAACATTTCTTTACATTGTAAAACACATTCCCCTAATTGAATTGCTAATTTAGCTTTATCAGATGTGTATGGAATATAAATAGGAAACTCAGCACATGTTTCTGGTATAGCACCGAGATCCGTGGTTATTAATAATTGGCCCGCAGCTAATGACTCCATCGCTGATATACAAAAAGTTTCTTCCCAAATACTAGGAAAACAATTTATATCATAATCTTTTAATTTACCTACTAACTGATCATGAGGACAATAGCCCATGTAGTTTACATTTGGTAAGCTCTTAGCTTTTTCATAAAGTTTTTCATAGCCTTTATCGTTTTGGTTGTGAAAACTAGATCCATAAATAATTGTGCTTGAATAAACATCTAAGGTAATGTCAGGATCTTTAATTGCTTCCATAGTAGCTAAAGCTACTTCTAAACCTCTCCAAGGTGTAGATATATAACACATTTTAACTTTTGGTTTTGGGGTAAAATCAGTTTTAAGTTTTAACTCATCGTAGTCAACAGCGTTTTTAATTACTGTAGATCTATCTTCAGGAATTTTAAAAAAGTATCTGTACTTCTCAAATGTCCAATGAGAATTAAAAACATACCAGTCATATTTAGAATGATTATCTTTGTTTTTGAACCAATCCTGTAAGTTTGGTTGATCATATGAATTTTTAATCCAAAGTATATTTGATTTTACTGGATCTAAAGGAATTTTTTCTGGAACGGATGTGGTTATTTGAACTGAATCGATTAAAGCTCGAGATACATGTTTTTTTAAATAATCGAACTGAATTTCAGTTCCGCCGTAAGGTTTCATTTCATGGTTTTACCAAAAACCTGTAAAGATGCAACTGTTATTTTTTGATTTATTTGTAAGTCTTCGTTTACTGTATCTGTATTAGAATCTGCTACATCAGCATCAAATTCTTCTTTGGATGCATATTTCTTTTGTGTTCTTTTATTAATTACTTCCTCTTCAGCTTTAGCTGGAATAACAGGAACTTCTTCCCCATTAATAATTATAGTTTTTTGTGTCATTGTTTACGTCCTTGCCGATTGTATTTTTTATAACATCTTTTCTTACTTTTGTTAAGACTCTTGGTGTGACGTCTAGGTCTCTTCCTAGGTTTTGGTCTTTCAACAAAGTCTTTAAATTTCCTAGCCATTTTCTTGTGATCTGTTTATGAGTGCATATGATATAACACCATTAATGGTATTAGCGGTTTCACATTGAACTTTAATAGAATCTCCTTCTTCTAATATTAAAGATTGTCCTGCAATATTAAATTCGGTAGTATCAGATACAACATTTTTATGAAAAAATTCATAATCAGAACTTTCAGAAGAATCACTTAACCAAGCTTCTACTAATACATTATTATTATGTTCATTTGTAATATTAAAACCTTTAACAATTGCTCTTGAGGCATC
>Ga0222718_10004990_pt1 | contig 10879 bp, 9 predicted proteins | sample C33_27DmetaG_FD_165045 | JGI IMG/M metagenome (GOLD analysis project Ga0222718, IMG submission 165045) | Estuarine water microbial communities from San Francisco Bay, California, United States - C33_27D | ecosystem: Environmental > Aquatic > Marine > Unclassified | place: USA: California... | reverse complement strand
ATCTTCATCAAAGTTTGTTACTGTTTGAGAAGTAGTTACACCGTCTTCTGTATAAGAAACTAATATTTCTGAATCTTCTATGGCCCATACCTGAGTTGCTTCATAATTATTAGCATTACCAGATGCGTTTGAAGATAAAGTTACATTGAATGACATTTCAAAATAACTTTCACTTGAATCTATGGATGTATCATCGCCTTCGTATACATATAATTTAACTGGAACTGTTGACTCAATAGAACCATCAGGATTGAACCAAATTTTAGCATTAAGCGGATTACCGCCAATCCCATCTTCAACAAAATCGAGAATATTTTCTAAATCCAATGAACTCGTCAGAGAATAATCAAGGGTTTTGTTCGCATAGTCATACGTTGGCGCAACCTGTAGCTTAATTTCTTCATCTCCTGAATAGTCGCCTATTTCTACGAATGAGTTAGCAATCCTCCCAATAATTGAATTATTCTGAGGCGCACTAGTGCCATAAAAACTTTCATCTAAGTTAGGGTTTTCTGCTAATCTGTTAAAAAAAGCAGTCCTTGCATCTTGCCCATAAATTCTTAGCTGTGAGTCAAAGCCTCCGGAAACATCCCAAAACATATCATTACTAGGGTGAGTGCCTGCTTCAAAGTATGCGTTGAGAGCACCCTCATTATCATATTCAAAGAGAATATAATCATCTCCTTTAAACGATGCTCTTATAGCATCTAAATCTTTATACATTCTTGGTAAATTGGAAACATCTTGAACAATAAGTTCTGGATTAATATTCACGCTATTATCAACAAAATCATATGGTAAATTGGATGATATTCCTGACCGTAATACATCAAAAATGTAATATTGTGCTCCTAAGCCAGTACCTGAACCATCTGTGAGAAAAGTTGATGCGTTTAATATTGGAGTATAATAATGGCGTACGTCGTCACACTCAGCTTTTTCAAAGCCTTGAGAGTAATTGTTATAATAAAAATTTGTACTAATTTCAGATGAAACCGAGTTGCTAAATTGAATACTTTCAGCTTTTTGGCACTCCCTTTGTCTAGACCCAGAAGAATTCCAATTTACAGAACCGTTGCGCCATGCACTAGATAATGTTGCGCCAACACTAAGGTTTCCATCAGTAATACCTAGATCATTAAAATCTATTGGAGTGTTCTTATTAAATGATGAGGTTTTTCTATAAAGGGTTGATATGTTTGCTATGTTTTTCAGGGTCAGTTCACTGACATTACATAGAGCGGTATCAGTTTCGCTACAATCTTCCCTGGAGAGTATTCCATCTTTAGAAATGAATGCGCCGCTCGCTTCAATACTTTCATTTCTATACCAGCCATCCGCATTAGGCTCTGTATTATAACTACTATAAAAATTTAAAGGAAGTTTTTCATAATCTTCGCCGCTAAAAATAATAGCTAACGACTCCTCTGCTAAGGAAACATTTGCTCTTATATCTTTATCAAACGTCGCTGATAAATCTTCGGAAATTTGATTATCTATTATTTGAAGGTGTGGTAGCAACCCTGCAATATTTTGTGCTACCTCTTCAGTCACAAGTGATGTCTCATTAGCAATAAAATCACTGAGCAGTTCCGCATATGTGATACCAAAATTTGTTTCTATAGAGTTTTTAAGCTCATCAATTCTCGCAGTTACCAAAGATGCCACAGCATCGCCTTCACTCTGACACCCCTGCTCTACTGTTAGATCTTCAGTTAAATCTGAATTATTCTTAGCTGTAATTATAGCCTCAGCAAAAAGAGTTGTAAAAGGAGAAATTACAATCGTATCTATACCTGCATCTTCAATAGACGGTAGAATCATTTGGTAGGCTTCTGTTACAGTTCCCAAAGTTGAGTCCTCTGCTCCCACTGGGACATCAGCAACAATTGGTCTTTTTTGCAAACAGGCTAAGATGTCTTCATCATTAGTTTCAATAACAAAAGAACCATCGGTATCAGTGACTGCAGTAAATTCGTTATCATCTTGTGTAAAATTAAAGTTCTGATCGACAAATATATTAGCACCTGAAATATACCCATCTATAGCATAACCATAAAAAGCGGTTGAGGATGTTTCCGGGACTGGAGGTACTGGAGGTAAAGAAACTACAGGCGGCGGGGTTTCATTACTGCCGCCACATGAGACGATGAATACAGAACTGATAATTAACGAATATATAAATTTCATGTTTAGAATAAAAAAAATTACAGCGTCTTTGTCAAGCACAGAACTTATTTTAGACTTTAATATGTTAATCTAGGGTAATTCAAATAATACCAATAAAATTACCCACGGATACATACGTTTGTTGCGAATTTTATACCACCTTTATACCTAATATGGGTCATAGATAGATTAGTGATAAATTATACTATATAAATCAGTTACTTATACTATAAGCCTGATCGGCCCAGGGCTCGCGGTCTTCTTTGCCACCGAAAAAATCCGGATCATCGACGACCTTTTGCATGTCCAAGCCAATGTTTTTCGCCCGAGGAAAGTTGGATAATGCGTTCGATAACTCGGTGACGATCTCCGGAAGACCACTGGCAATATTGTCCGTTTCAAGCGGGTCTGCTTCCACATTGAAAAGTCGGAATTCGTTGCCCTTTTTTACAAGCTTATAAGGATAGCGGTAAATTGCGTCAGACCATTCGTCCTGACTGGCATGCACAATATAATCCCTCTCCGGTCCGGGAGCGTTATTTTGCAAACCCGACCAAAGGCTCACCCCGTCTATATTTGCCTGACTTGGAATTTCTGAAATCTCTAAAAGGGTTGGGAGAACATCCTGCAACGTTGCCATGTAATTATACTGGGTGGGTTCGATTTGACTGGGCCAATAGAGAAAAGAAGGCACGCGCACGCCGCCTTCAGACACGCTTTGTTTTCCGCCTTTAAACGGGCGATTATCCGCGCCGCCATCGCGCAGATTGGTACGGGCAAAGGCTGTGAAGGTCGGGTTTGATTTAATATCAAAACGGTTTTCCACACCTTTTGCCAATATAGGTCCAGGCAGGCTCCCCATCCATTTGGGCATAAGTCCGCCATTATCACTCATAAACCAGATCAGCGTATTACCGCTCATGCCATGTTGGGCCAAAGCCGATTCAATCTCACCGATGGCCATATCCATCTCTGTAACCATGGCCGCATGGAGCCGTCGGTTTTTGTCTTTGATAGATGTATAACTATCCACCGTCTCCTCCGGGGCTTCATTGGGCAAATGCGGCGCGCCAAAGGCCACATATAAAAAAAGTGGCTTTTCCGGATCGCGGTTTTCAATCAGTTTCTCGGCCTCATCAGCCAACAGCCGCGTCGTATAACCGTCTTTGCGCACAGTTTCCCCATTGCGCTGCCAGTCATATCCGCCGCCGTGCACTTTATCATAATATCCGACACCGCCCGTCAGATTGCCGTAGAAATGATCAAATCCCCGGGCATTAGGGTGATAGGCCAGATTACGCGGTCCCAGATGCCATTTGCCGGTCAGGGCCGTTTGGTACCCAGCCGCTTTTAGGTGGTCGGCCAATGTCTTTTCACTGAGCGGCAGCCCCGCCGGATTAATTGATGACAACATGACAGATTACTTTAGTAGGAGTTATTACACATCAATAGAATTACATAAATAAGTAGGAGGAAAGAATGTCAAGAGCAGACGGAAAATGGGATAAAGATGCATTCCCTAAACAGAAGTATGAAGAAGACCCTGACCGAGAATCACAGTGGTGGCATAAAAAGACTAAATGGGCAAAAGAGTTCAGAACATACTCCAAGCAAGACCTATTAGATTATGCAAACGAACACTACAATCCATATCTACCAGGCAGGCAAGAAGACCATGTTTGGGGTGCGATGTATGAACTGTGGAGACGATATGGTATTGCATTCGGTGACTAAAAAAACATATTTTTTTTTGATATTATATATCACCCCCACTATTTCTGTCTGAGAGTGAGTAAATTACCTATATGCTTTCATCACCACCGAGAATATCTTTGCAAAGAGCCCAATCCCATTCTGGTTGAGTATTGCTTTCGTATACCACTAGGTAATCCTCCAAACTGCCATCCAACAATTCATACCCCAAAACAGCCCTGTAAAGGTCTACACCATTGTCTTCAATGTCTGAATCACACGATCGGCCATCGTATTCGATGTCGTGAATAATAGTTCCGAACTGTTCAGGGTATCCATCGAGAGAATATTCAATATAGTTGATAGTGAGTTTTCCGGGGTCAAAAACTTCACCATTATTTAATGGGACCAGATAACTCCCAAATATCTTTCCATAGGTTATGTAAAAGTAATCCAAGCAACTTTCTTTAAAGTTAGTTTCGCCATCTGTATAAAATATTCTATTTTTATTAATTGTGTCTAAATCTATCTTTATATTCTCATCATCATTAATGATTTCCAAGCCATTCATTGACGGGCCATAGCTTCCTGACCAAAATTCTTCCGAGAAAGATTCGCTTCCAAGAAAATTTGTATTAAGAAAAAGATTCTTATCGGCTTCAAAACTTTCCTTCAAACAGTCAATATCTACTTTATAAAGCCTGTGATACTGAAATTCACCTCCAAAATTCTTGAAGGTTAATTTTAACGTATTTGAATCTGACATTTTATAAGAACTTTAGATTTTTTCAAAAAAACTGTTCTGCATACATTCCAATAGCTAAGAAGCCAGTAGTTATAATCGTCCTCAAAGAGTCGCGATTATGTCATCATCGTCCTCAACCATTTGTAAAAAAGTTTCTTCTTTAGGAACAATATCAAGCTCCTGCATCGTATCATTAATTGCGTCCATCATTCCAATATCTTCAATAGTTGCATTCTTTTTCAGCACACGACGCAATGCCATATAAAATTTTAGCTCGCCCATCGCATGCGCATCTCGCTTATCTGACCCATCAATGATGGCTTGAGCATAGTTATTAACTTTGTCTTCAACAAAATCTTCCATTTTATATTTCTCCAAGTATTACAATATTTAAAGTTCCTAGTAGTCAGCACTGTAAAGAATGTCAAGATAACCTATCTAACTAAATTAGAGACCGATAAGGCTATTATTCTCGGAAAAACTCCAACGCATTGAGACCCATAAAACGCACAATATAAATCAATTACTCAGCTCAACGCTAATTAAATGTTTTGCACTGATTGACATTGATATTAAATATTAAGTCTGGTAACTTATAAACGCAGGTTTACAGGTAAAATACATAGATAATTTTGAGGAGAATGATTTGTTAAGCAACCTATCAAAAACATTAAAAGATATAAGAGAATATACTCAAAATAATCATGAACTTAAAAAGAGTCATCATTTTGTATTCAACAGTCCTGTAGATAAAGATTCGAAAATTGCTGATGTAATAGTGATGGGGTTAAATCCTGGAGAGTCAGTAACAGATTGGGAATATGAAATTAATTTGCCAACAGAAGAATCCAGTGAATTTGACTTTCGTAATGAGTTTGGAAGTAGTAGATCCTCTGCGACATGGAGTAAGAAATGCAAAAAATATCTACCAAATAAAAATATATTTTTAAGTCAATTTTTTTTTTGGAGTTCTAGAGGTATAGAAAGTGATTTTAAAAGTCGTTTTGGATATTCTTTTAAAAAAAGTCCTCACTTTAATTTTTGTAAAAACTGTAATGAAGAAATGATTGATTTTCATAAACCTAAATTAATTGTTGCAACTGGGACATCATTTGCAAAGTTTTTTTCGTCAGTTTATGAAATGAAACATATAAAAACACTTAGATGTGAAACTGATAAACGTAACAGACCAATAATTAATCATTATGAGTTTAAAGGAATTCCATTTATTTTTACTCCTCATTGGACGAATGGTTGGGTTTCGAATTTAGAGAAAAAAGATATTCAATCTTATTTGAGTAGTTATCTGTAATGCAAAATTGCAAACAGCGCTGGGTGCTCACCTGGTTCTATCCAAAATACACTCAAATTGATGGGTGTATAGAAACACTTCTGTATATGCATTTTTCATTATACAGTTTTATTAGGTTTTAGAGGTATCAAAAGTGAGTGAAAAAAAACAAGGACCGATACACCGACTTAGAGATTGGTTCGTGAACAGATACCCTGTCCAAGTAATGACACTTCTAATTTGGTGGGGTAGATTTAAGGTTTGGTTCGTCGTCTTTTGTATCGTTTATGCGTTGGGAAGTATTCTGACTTGAATGAAGACCAAGAATCCAAAAAAATGATAACGTAAAAGAGAGGGAATAATTAATATGAAAATAGTTTATATAGATATGGACGGTGTCCTTGTTGACTTCCAAAGCGGAATAGACTCATTGAGTGATAAAGAATGAATTCCATTCGTAAGCCTTACCTCACAAAAACGAGTTACGTTACCTCACACACCTGTGAGAGATGGCTATGGAAAAATTTCCATGAGAGGCCTGTTTTTGATAATACACAAATTGGTTCAGCCGCATATATTGGCGAGAAAGTAGGTGCTTTAGCTCAAAAGAGATTTGATGGTGGAAAGCTAGTCAATGCCGAGCCTTGGGAGCATGATAAAGCAGTTTCGGAAACAAAAGAACTAATGTTGGATCAATCAGTTCACTCTATTTATGAGGCAGCACTAGAATATAATGATGTTAGAGTTAGGGTTGACATTCTCGAACGTCTCGAAGGTAACAATTGGGGAATAAGAGAAGTCAAGTCTAAGTCATCAATCAGAAAGGGGAAAAAGAAAATACTTCTCGAAGATCTAGCCCAAGATGTTGCCGTTCAAATGTGGGTAGCAGAGGGCTCTGGGCTTAATATCATTTCTGCACAGCTTCTCTATGTTGATAAAACCTATAAACAATCCGGTAAAAACCCAGACCATAATGAGCTATTTGTATGTGAAGAGGTGATTGGCGATATTGACGAGTATGTCTCTCTCGTAAATGAACAACATAAACGATTTCTGGAAATACTCAAAAAAACAAAAGCCCCATCATCGGAACCCGCAAATGGAAAGTGCAGTTCCCGTTGGGGAATGCAGAGGTGTCCATTCTGGGAAGAATGTACATCCAACAAACCGGATGATTGGGTAGCAGGTCTTTATAGGGCTTCAGGCTCCCAATTAGACACTCTTAAAGAGCATAATATTGATGCTATTTCTGATTTAACGCCGGATCTCATTAAAAACCTTGAACAAGATCGGATGGTTCAAGTTAGTAATTCTTCGGAAACTCATATTTCTAATAAATTATATAATGACATAAGATCTATTAAATTGCCCGCTATACACTTAGACTTTGAGTTTACTCAGGGTAGTGCATTACCACTTTACCAAAATACTAAGCCTTATGAACTCATACCTTTTCAGTATTCAATTCATACGCTTCACGAAGATTTAAGTTATACCCACACAAAAAAAGATGCATATTTAGCAACTGGCGATGTTGACCCAAGGCGGGAATTTACTGAGAAACTCATTGCGCGATTATCAGAAGGGAACGAACCCATAATTGCCTATCATGCTATTGGGGCAGAGAGCCGTGTGATTAAAAACCTTATGTTGGTTTTTCCTGACCTTAAGGAGGCCCTCACCACAATTCTTGAGCGGATCGTGGATATAAAACCTATGATACAAAATGGTTTTATGCACCCAAGGATGATTAGTAAAAAAGCGATTGGAGGGTTGTATTCTTTGAAGAATGTGGCTCCCGCAATAAATGAAAGTTTTTCTTATAACGATTTGGTTATAATCCAGGATGGTGGAGCAGCTGCAGAAGCTTTTTACCAATTAGTCATTGGCGAATTTCCTGAAGGCAAATCAAGAGAAGAAATTCGACAAAAGATGTTGGATTATTGTGAGAAAGATACCGAGGGAACCGTGTTGATACACAAAGGATTACTGCTGCCTTAATTTAAGAATAGACTGAAATTTTGACTGATGGTATTAATCAGCCGCGGAAATAAAAAAATATAAAAGGTAGTAAATATGAAAAAAATAATATTAAGCAAAGATAAACAAGAAGGCTCTGTAATCTAATAATATTTATGCGTACAACACCAAAGATCCCTACAAAATTTATTAAGCAAAATGATATCGAAATTAAACTCAAAATAAAAGACGGAGTAGAAAGATCGGTCTTTTGGAGAAATGCCTTTAGCAAAAATCTCCTTGGAACAAATATTGATAGGTTTTATCCAACAGAAACCTTATATGGAGACTGGGATGGCGAGGTTCTTTTTCTAGCTCAAGATGCATTACCCGCTCCAACACTTAAAGAATTTATAAACGATTTTAAGAAAAGAGGTATACCTATCAGTGAGACTTGGGTCCACGCTGATAAAAATAACCCTAACTTAAAAGATTTAGATAAGAGCATAAAAACAGGCGGCTTCATAACGAACCAACGTTTAAAAAAATCTAAAGAAGAAATTATTGGCTCAAAAGGAGCTTTATATGGTTCAGCAGCAGCAAATATGCTGTTTGATGATGGATGTAAAAATTTTAGACAAGCTGTAAAAGGTTTTGATAATCCTCTTTTTAAAAAATATATGTTATCGGTATTGGAGTGGGTAGTAATGAGTATGCCAAATCTAAAGGTTATATTTTGTTTAGGTGTGCCTGCTTGGCAAGTGTCTTCGTCTTTCTTAAATCTTGATAAAAAAGATAGAAATAAAAAAAATTTTACTGGTGAACCACCAATGCGAGCAAAAATAGGTGGTAAGGAAATTGATATAATAGCCTCTTGTCATCCAACATCCAGTTTTGATCCAGTAAAGAGACGGAAATCCTGGGAGTATCTCAGAGAATCTTTAAAATAACCATACTAATCCGAACTACTTTCGTAGTATTACGACGTATTTATTTAGGGAGATATCAAAGTCCTTGATGACTTCAAGCTCAAGAAAATAAGCAATTTATCTTTTGCCGTGTTCATAGAGAGCCTCAGAAATACCTTCAAGTTCTTCTCTAACTTTAAGAGCTTTAATCAATGGGTTTTTTTACAGCATCTCCAAAAACAATTTTCATACATTGCTCCCTATAAATCTAATTATTAAAAAAATTTTGAAAAGGATTTAAGGAGACATCGAAATAGTATTTAAAATAATCTAGTTCAACTTCAAGATCAGACCCATCAAATGCACATACTAAAAATTCCAACACACTTCTTAATCAATCTCTCAGAATATTAATCAATGACTTAGCTGAACATTGCCCACCGCTTGACCTTAATATGTGTTGAGGCTAGATATTTTTAACGAAGGAGCACACGGAAACCTAGGGGAAATGACAGATGGAAGAAATTATCAACGATATAGAAGACTTTGAGGGCAAGACGCTTTACGATTATCGCATGATTTATCATTCGATCAATAAAAAGCAGCGAGATTATCTAATTGGTCATTTTCAAGACCACTCATGGGAAATGGGGCTTGCCATTGCGCATTGCACCGTCTCTGCCATGCCAAAAGTCGGACTACTTAAATCATTTTCAAAAAATGAAGCGGATATTGAATTTCAATTCAAAGGTAGCAAGCGTTTTGAAAACAAAGATTGCGATGAATGGAACGAAGCAGACTTGGAGGAAATTTTGGATACCAGATTACTTGGTAAGGAACAATTTTTTTCAAACATTTGGTATAGCGATCAAAATATGAATAAGAAGGACATAACTTTTTTTGATCAAGATAATAAGGAATATCGAGTAGAGCTCAGCAAATATTCTAGCATAAGAGAAAAATAATAAAAACCTAAAATCTACCACCGTTGGGGAGACTTAAAAAATGGCATCTTATAAAGTGTATTTCGTATTCGAATGCTCACCAGAAACTCACTGGGGTGAAGAAACAGATGACGAAATCATTATCGACGGTGTTGAGCATTATACAGATGGCGAGGAGTATTTTGATAGTGATGGAGAAGAATCAATAATAAAAAATTGGGAAGATGCGGTTGACTATGTCACCTCAAAATGGGAAGGCGATTCACTGAGTGAATACGATTACATAGATCAGTCCAAAAAAAATCCTCACAACAACGGTAAGACAGAGTTTGGTGATGGAACTGGCGATGTGAACTTTGAAACAACTAAAGTGGAAATTTTTAAAGATAATGAGTGGAAAAACCTTATAGAGACTGAAAATCTATAACGCAGAATGCGGAACTCTTAGCACAAAAACCCGCTTTTATATGCTAACTGACAAATCAAAATCTATGTGAATAATAGGGAATGCGAAGGAACCCCCCTGAGTGCGTTGCTGGCCGTATAGCCAGTTAAGGACACCGTCACATGAACAAAACTCTTACAGTAACTATTCCTCAAGCCTGCAAACTCACAGGGCTTGGTCGCTCCACAATCTATCGTCTTTTTGACGATGGTAAGATCCGGCGCCTCAAGGCTGGCTCCCGCACATTGATAAAAATGGATGATCTGGAAGCCTATATTGAAAGCCTAACGACGCCATCCGAATAGGCGGCGGTGATGAAGCGCAAATATGACCCGCGAAAGGTTAAACGCCATCGCAGCTACACCGTAAAAGCATTAGCCGGACTATATGGCGTAGGGACTAATACTGTAAGACAATGGATAAGACTTCACAGTTTACCAACCATAGAGGGCAGCTATCCCGTGCTGATGCACTGGAAATCTATTCGGGAATGGATGACGGCTTGGCAGACCGCGCGAAAGTGGACGTGCGGGCCAGATGAGATGTCGTGTCTTAAATGCCAAGGCCCGAGCAAAGTGAAAGCGGGCACGTTCCGCATAGCTACCTGCAATAAGGCAACTCTAATGATGAGCGGCGAATGTCAGACTTGTGGAAAGCTTATGAACCGCGCGACGTCTCAGGCGAAATTGCAGACTGAAAAGGCTAATTTTGCTTCAAAAAGCATGA
>Ga0222718_10004989_pt1 | contig 10880 bp, 12 predicted proteins | sample C33_27DmetaG_FD_165045 | JGI IMG/M metagenome (GOLD analysis project Ga0222718, IMG submission 165045) | Estuarine water microbial communities from San Francisco Bay, California, United States - C33_27D | ecosystem: Environmental > Aquatic > Marine > Unclassified | place: USA: California... | reverse complement strand
CAGCATCCACAGATCGTTTAGTATATAATATTGAAACTGAGACTATAAGGTTTTCTGGTAAATGTAGTGGTGATGAATGTTCGGGTCGTCCAACTATAAGATTTGGAAATTAGGGTAAAATCATGAAAAATATTTTTAAGTTTTTTTGTTGGCTCACATTATTAAGCTTCGTGCCACAAAAAGTATTTGCACAGTTCGCAACTGATAATGATTTGCCGACTGAGGCGACTGCAGATTTAATCATTAATTCCAATGGAACTACTATTCTTAGTGGTCAAGTAGATGTTCGTCAGGGTGATACCAGAATATTAGCGGATAAAATGAAAATTTTTGGGGGTATTACAACTGGGGATGAAGGTTCCAATACAGACGATATTTCCCGAATAGAAGCTACTGGAAACTTTTATTATATAACTCCTGATCAAGAAGTTCGTGGAGATAATGGTGTTTATTTAAAATCATCTGATACCTTTACAGTGAGGGGTAATGTCATTTTACTCCAAGGTGATAATGTTGTCACTGGAGATACACTTATTTACGACTTGAAAACGGAAGAAGCTCAAGTAATAGGTACATGCAATGGACGAAGTTGTGGAACAGAAGGTCGTGTGAAAATTTTACTTAAAAATTCAACTGACAATGAAAATTAAGTTAGTTCGCAAATAAAAGGTGATAAGATGGCCAATGGTTCTGATAAAAAACAAGTAAGCTTAGGAAGTGATTTTACACCTCCACCAACTGGACTAGCCGCTAATAATATAGGTAAGGCTTATCGTGGCCGCGAGGTTGTCAAAGATATTACTCTAACTGTTCAACGTGGTGAGGTTGTCGCGCTTATGGGCCCCAATGGCGCTGGAAAGACTACAAGCTTTTATATGATAATGGGACTCATAGAAGCTGATAGAGGTATGATTAGTTTAGATGGACAAAATATAACTAATTTACCAATGTATCAACGTGCTCGGCTTGGTGTGGGATACTTACCTCAAGAACAATCAATATTTAGGGGCTTAACTGTTGAAGAAAATATTAAAGCTGTCGTGCAGCTAACTGAAAATGATAGATCAAAATGGGACGATAATGTTGAGGCATTACTTGATGAACTAAATATTGGTCATATTAAAAAAAGTCCAGCACTTGCACTTTCGGGTGGTGAGAGACGTAGGGTGGAGATTGCAAGAGCATTAGCATCTAGACCAAGCTTTATATTACTTGATGAGCCTTTTACCGGGATAGATCCCATTGCAATAGCAGATATATCAGAACTCGTTTTATATTTAAAAAAACGAGGGATAGGGATATTAATTACTGATCATCGCGTAAGAGAAACCCTGGACATTGTTGACCGTGCCTCAATATTATTTCAAGGGGAAGCCTTGTTTGAGGGGACTCCAGATGAGATAAGGGCTAGTAAAGATGTTAGGCGTGTTTATTTAGGTGATAAATACGCTTAAATAATTCGTTAAGGTTTATTATTAATTTTTAGTCGCATCCAACTTTGCACGAAGATCTTTGCCTGTTCGAAAGAAAGGAACACTTTTTTGAGGGACAAAAACATTTCCTCCAGTTCTTGGGTTTCTGCCAGAACGAGATCTTCGGTGACGTACAGAGAATGCTCCGAAGCCCCGTAATTCTACTCTGGCCCCTTTTTCAAGAGTTTGTGTAATAGTTTCTAAAATTACTGAAACAACCCTCTCTGTATCTGCTCGAGTTAGGTGCTGATTTTCCGTATGTAATTTATCTATGAGTTCTGATTTAAGCATACCCTAATAAAGCAAGTATATGTTACCTGAGTCAATAACTTTTAGTCATTACCCAATAAAAAAAGCTCAGTCACTAATAAAGTAGCCGAGCCTTTTTCTTTGATATAAGTTGTAAATCAGTCGCCTTTTAAGGCTGCTCCAAGAATATCTCCAAGTGATGCACCTGAATCCGTAGACCCGTATTGTTCCACAGCTTCTTTTTCATCTGCTATTTCTAGTGCTTTTATTGAAAGAGAGTATTGACCTTTAACAACTCGTGTAATCATCGCATCAATTTTATCGCCTACTGCAAAGCGCTCTGGTCTTTGTTCAGACCTTTCACGAGATAAGTCAGCTTTTCTGATGAATGCAGCAACTACGTTGTCCTCACCAAAGGTTACATCAAGACCAGCTTGCTGAACGTTTGTGATTGTGCAGGTTACTGTTTTACCTTTTGAAGCGCCTTTAGGAGCTGCTGCAGGCCCACTATCTTTAATGAGTTGTTTTACACCTAAAGAAATACGTTCTTTTTCTATGTCAACTTCAAGAATTTTGGCTTCTACGATATCACCTTTTTTGTAATCTTTAAGTGCTTCTTCACCTGATTTATCCCAGGAGAGATCAGATAAGTGTGCCATTCCGTCAATGTCACCATCAAGACCTATGAATAAGCCGAATTCTGTAACTGAACGTACTTCACCTTTAATAATTGTACCAGCCGGGAAGCGTTCAGTGAAACTATCCCATGGGTTTTCTTGTGCTTGCTTGATTCCAAGTGAAATGCGACGTTTTTCTTCATCAACCTCTAAAACCTCAACATTAACCTCTTGCGAAGTAGATACAATTTTTCCTGGGTGTACGTTTTTCTTCGTCCAAGACATTTCAGAAACATGAACTAGTCCTTCAACGCCCTCTTCAAGTTCGATAAATGCGCCATAGTCAGCAATGTTAGTAACTTTTCCTGTATGACGGGTGCCGACAGTATATTTTGCTGCTGCTGCAAGCCACGGGTCTTCGTGAAGTTGCTTCATTCCTAAACTAATTCTCTGAGTGTCTGGATTTATTCTAACTATTTTAACTGTTACTGTATCGCCCACAGCCATTACCTGGCTCGGATGGCTTATACGACGCCAGCTCATATCTGTTACGTGTAGGAGTCCATCTATTCCACCTAAATCAACGAAAGCTCCGTAATCAGTAATATTTTTGACTACACCATCTCTAGTTTCACCTTCTGCCAACTGTCCAACAAGTTCAGCTCTTTGTTCAGCGCGGCTTTCTTCCAGAATCGCTCTTCGTGATACAACTATGTTTCCACGTTGTCTGTCCATTTTAAGAATCATAAACGGTTGTTCTTGGTTCATTAATGGACCAACATCTCTTACAGGACGAATGTCCACTTGTGAGCCAGGAAGAAAAGCATTTATGCCACCAAGATCAACTGTAAATCCACCTTTTACTCTTCCAACTATTGTACCCGGTACTGGCTCTTCGCTTTCATGATATTTTGTCATGTTGAGCCAACTTTCTTCACGCCGAGCTTTATCTCTTGATAATATAGCATTGCCTAGTGCATTTTCGATTAGCTCGAGGTAGATGTCAATTTCGTCGCCGGCTTTAACTTTGTCTTCTTCTGCTTGCCCTGGTACATAAAACTCTCTCAAAGGCACCCTGCCTTCTGTTTTCAATCCAACATCTATGACCACTATATCTTTTTCTATCGCTGTCACACGACCTTTTATTACGCTACCCTCTTGCATTGAGTTAGTTTCGATAGAGGCTTCAAACATTGAAGCGAAATCATCAGTTGAGGGGTTCATTTTATCTTGAGCTGTGCTCATAGTTTAAGTCCTTTTAGTTCTGTTTCTGGCCAACAGGATGTATCCTGCGGTCTGGCCTCGCCAATCGAAGCCTATTAGTTGTGCAAAGTTATGAAGGAAACAATTTTATGCAACAGCGGCCCTATAGTGCAAGCGCAAGTTAGGTGCAAGGGGTGATTGCAGCTGTTTATTAGACTATTAAATTAAAATTGAATCTATTATGTCTCTTGCCTTTTTGAAAACATCATCAGCAGTCATGTCTGTAGTATCTATAATATGGGCACCATCAGATATTTTAAGAGGGGCATTTTTACGATTCATATCTCTATTATCTCGCTCTATTAATTGTTTAAATACAGTTTCAAAAGAAATACTCTCTTGATAAGAATTAAGTTCAAGGTGACGACGGCGTGCTCTTGTTTCCGCTTTTGCATCTATAAATAGTTTTACTTTTGCATTTGGGCAAATAACGGTTCCAATATCACGACCATCGAGAATTCCTCCTTTTTTAGCAAAATCTTTTTGAAACTTTAATAATTCTTTACGCACCTCAGGGTGAGCTGCTACTTTTGATGCATTAACAGCTACATTACCACTTTTTAGAGCAGAATTCTTGAGGTCCTCTGGTTTTAATTTTTTTGCAGCTTTAATGGCTTCGATAACGTTTTCTGGACTATTTTTTGTTTCCATCAAATCAAAAGCTACAGCCCTGTAGAGTTTACCAGTATCCAGATAGGGTATTTTATAATGTAATGCTAAGCGTTTACCTAATGTACCTTTTCCGCTTGCGAATGTACCGTCTATAGCAATCACAGTCATTATTTTGTGACCTCAATTTTTGCACCAATTTCTGCCATTACTTCAAAGAATGTTGGAAAACTAGTTGCGATCATTGAACTATCATCAATTGTAATGGGATTTTCAGCATTTATTCCGAGGATTAATGCTGACATCGCTATTCGATGATCATGGTGCGTTAAAACTGTTGCCCCGCCAGTAACACTGCCACCTTTTATTGATAAACCATCTGAATGTTCTTTCACATCTACACCATTCTTAATGAGTAGTTCAAAAGTTGCTTTAATTCTATCACTTTCTTTAACACGCATTTCAGCAATTCCCCTCATAACAGTTGTTCCCTTAGCATAGGCTGCGGCAACAGCTAATATAGGGTATTCGTCAATCATTGAAGGTGCTCGTTCTTTTGGAACAATGACGCCATTGAGTTGGGAATATTTGACATGTATGTCTGCAATAATTTCGCCTCCGGAGGTTCGGTAATTATCAGCTCTTAGATAGGCCCCCATTTCAGTTAATGTTGTAAATAAGCCTATTCTAGTGGGGTTCATCATTACATTTTGAACTAATATATCTGATCCAGGGGTTATAATAGCTGCAATAATTGGGAATGCTGCTGAGGATGGGTCACCTGGAATGTTAATATTAGTTCCTTTCAGAGTAACGGGACCCTTAATACTCACTTTTTGACCCTGGCCTTGGGTTTCAATATTTATGGTTGCTCCAAATGCTTTAAGCATATTTTCACTGTGATCACGTGATAGTGTATGTTCTGTAATTGAAGTTACTCCACTTGTGTTTATCCCAGCTAATAGTATTGCTGATTTAACCTGTGCGCTAGCGTGAGGAGAAACATAATCTATTGATTTGAGGTTTCCGGACGAAATAATTGTGGCAGGAAGTGTTTCGCCTTCATCGCAATTGTACTCGATTCCCATTTGCTCAAGTGGATTTAAAACTCTTGCCATAGGTCTTGAAGACAATGAGGTGTCTCCTTTAAATGTAGCAGATATCTTATAGCCAGATATAGCTCCCATTAATAAACGAACCCCTGTTCCAGCATTTCCGCAATCGATTGGCTCTGATGGAGATATTAATCCTGCCTCACCGCATCCCTTTATAATCCACTCACCTTTTTTAATTCTCTCCACGCGTGCACCTAGCTTATTCATTGCTTCAGCTGTAGCCATTATATCAGCTCCCTCGAGCAAGCCTGTGATATTCGTTTTCCCCTTAGCCATCGCGCCTAATATTAGAGAACGATGAGAAATTGATTTGTCCCCAGGCGCAAAAATTTTACCTTTTAATGGTCCCATTTTGTACGAAATTGTAGGCATCAAATTAATTTCCATCTTTTTTGTCTGTTGACTCACCGCTATGACAGGTTAAGACGCGCTTTTAGCGTTCAAAATTATTGGCGCAAGTGACATATGTCAGATTATTAATACTTATATGGGGTCACCTATGGCAAAGAAAGCAAAACTTGGCGAAAAACGCATTTGTCCAGAATGCGATGCTAAATTTTATGATTTAACTAGAAACCCAGCTACCTGTCCCATGTGTCAGCACAGCTTTGATCCGGCAGAGCTTGAGCCGCAAGAAATCGCACCATTAGCTCCAGAAAGTGAAGATGAAGAAGCGCCTGAAGTGGATGAAGAAGATATCGATGAAGAAGAAGAGGCAGCAAAAGAATTAGAATTAGATGGAGATGATGTAGCTGTAATTGGTGGGTCCTCTGGACATGACGATAATGACCCTGAATTTAATGGTTTCTCAACTGATGAAGATGAAGATGAAGATGCAGCACTCGTTGATGATGACGATGATAATGTTCTTCCTCCCCCTGATGATGATGATGACGATGATGACATTGAAGAAGTAGAAATATAAATCACTTTAAAGGGGGCCTTAGCTCAGCTGGTAGAGCGCTTCGCTGGCAGCGAAGAGGTCAGGGGTTCGACTCCCCTAGGCTCCACCAAATCTACCTCATAAATAACTGTTATTATTTAATTTAATTTATTATTGATTCTTCTCCATCACTATCAAAATACTCCTCGCCATCTGTATAATGCTCAACACCGTCGATAATATTATTCCTCGCCAAGCCCTTTTTACTTTGTTCACTTTAAGTAAAAAACAATTGTTTGTTATAAGTAATCTATAAATGAAAAATCTAAAGTTTCAATTTTAACTTAATTAAGTTTGCATTAGTTAGTTCAAAAAAAAAGCCCCAAAACTAATGTTTTGAGGCTTAATAATTTTAAGAGTTATCTAGTGAATTAAAATTTATAGACATATCCTAAAGAGATAACATCAGTTGTATCTCCGTCTTTAAGACCTGTATACTCTAATCTTATGCCAGAATTTTCATTATACATGTAATTAATGCCAGCACCGAAAGCTAAACCATCAACACTGCCTGAAGAATCTACAATTGCAGGACCGCTAACCTTTAGGGATGTGGTGTGATAACCACCACGAACAAAAAGGCTAGTTTCTTCAGAAAGTGGCATACGAGCTGTAACATACCCCGCCAACGAGTTATTTAGCTTGATATCAACGCCAGGAATGGTATCTGATTCTTGACTAGTTATTCCCACATGACCTTCAGCTTCTACTCCAAAGTATCCTTCGAAGTTATATCCCCATCTACCGGCTAATGCCCATCCAGCATCTTTGGCAATTTTGGATACTCCTAAGTTAATATATGATCCTGCGTCATCAGCAAATGCTGGTGCAGCGGTAAGTGATAAAGCTGCTAAAGATAATAGTAATTTTTTCATATTATTTGCCTATTTGTAGTTTAATTATAACAAATCCTTATGGATAACTATCTGTTTAATAACATAATTAGGATGTATTTACAATTAAAATATTAATTTAGATTAAAACGAGCATTTTCTTTCAGCTTTTCTAATTGCTTTATCGCAAGACTTACCTTCACTTTTACAAATTTTTCTTTCAGACCTCTTTGCTGATTTACAAGATGATATCTTTTCTTTTAGCTTACGCTGGTCTGAATTATCGAGTCTAACGGCAACATCGCCTACCTTCAAAGTTCCATTGCTCATAAGTATCTTACCAATAGAAAACTTAGACTTTAATTCTGTGACCTCTACTATTCCAATCACTTTTTCTTCAGCACCCAAAACTTCCCCAGTATCTGGATCGACAAAACCTTCACCTAGTGTTACGATTTTCAGCTTTTCATCTTCTTTTAAATAGTCAGCACCATAGTTGAGATAAACCTGCTCTCCTTTAACCTGAGCTAACTTGACTGGAAAGATAGCTTGAGTGATTTTTGCTGCAACAATTCTTGCAACTTTTGCTGTCAATTTATCAAAAGAATTAAGTCCAATTCCTCGGCACGGGTTTGAGTCGGTATCACTGATATTTACGCTATCTTTTTCAATAACATTTTCACTACGTACAATTTCACCCGTAGCAATATCAACGATTTTTATGTCCAACCCAAGCCTGGCTTGGCACTCAGATATTATTAACTGATTTTTTGCCTTAAGAGCAACCTGGGTGACGCGTCCATACAACATGTAATCAACAGCCTCAAATCCTCCGTAGCCAGTTATCTCCCCGTTTACGAGTCCCGACATGGATAGTCCTTGTTCCACCAAAATCTGATCTAATCTTCCCCTCTCTATAAGTTTGAATTTATTAGATTTTGAAAGTGACGTACTAACAGCTTCTCGAATAGAATTAGAGTCGTAGTTACTGAAAGAAGACTCGAAATCTCCCACACCAATGATAGGCTTATTACTTTGGGCCACTGCATTGGTAACAAATAAAAGATTTACCACCATATAAGTTAGCATTGATTTCAAAAGAATTTTCATTCTTGTCTCCATTTCGAGTTTTAAGTTCTAAAGGTTAAATTGCACGTAACAGTTATTTATTGCGCTTAAAGTTTTCGGCCTCGTTTTTTTCTTGGACCATCGCCATTTTTACCTGCCGCTGAAGCCTTCTGTTTTATGCGCGCTAGATCATTCTTGCTAGGTTTATTTCCTGACAGCAATTTAGCTTTAGAAAATTTACCTGTAGACTCTGTAACTTCGAGCTCACCCACATATGTTTCTTCCGATCCGAGGTCCAATCCAGTATCTTCGTCAATTAATGACTCTCCAGGCTGAAAAACAATAAGCGTGTCTCCTTTGTCAAGTATAGAAGACCCGTAGTTAAGATAAACCTCTTCGCCTGCTTTGATTACCTTAATTGGAAAAATACTGGTAGCTATTAGGGCCGCAGCCTGTTTTGCAACAAGACGCTGCACGTCCGCAATGGGGTCAGCTCCTGATTTCACGCTAGCAAAATTACCTGTTTGTGTTGCGCCTGCTGTTTTTATCATCGCTTCGGCTGTTTCAGCAGCGCGAATTTCTCCATTAGAGGCATCAACTATTCTGAGGTCAACCGACATTTCTGTAACTAAACTCGCTGTAGAAAACTTCCCAGTGGCCATGCCGCTTTTGGATGTTCCCAGCTTCGTGATTGAGCCATACACAAGATAGTCGACGGAATTGACATTAAAACTGCCATTGCCATCTCCAAACTCGTTGCTCAAGCCCTGTTCAGCAAGAATATCGTCCACACGGCTTCTTTCCATTAGTGTAAATCGATTTACCTTAAGCATTTGAGTTTCTAACATAGTTTGAAAACTCTGTGCGCCTCTGTACAATGACCTATAATCATCGTTAGTAGATTTAATAGTTCCTATTCCAATTATAGGTAGATCTTGCGCACGCACGAGTGATGCTGACATAGTTGTGATAAGTAATGTAATAAACGAAATAATCGTTATTCTATATATATCCAGTATTTTCATAGTATTTGCTTTCATTACTTATAAAGAGCTATACTGCACAATTACCCCGCCCTTGGCAAGCCATTAGTCTCTTGTTAAGGTAGGACATGAAAAGATTACTCCTTATTGCTCTTTTTGGTTTATGCGCTTGTGAAGCAATTAAAAAACCTCAGGTAGATGCTTTTTATTATCCCAATATCAGTGATATGAAAGTTTATAAATCCTATAAAAATATTGGTAGTGTTGAAGCCTGCAGAGATTGGGCTTTTGATAAAGCATACGAAAATAATGACCCTAATATGAGACGTGGCGATTATGAATGCGCTATTGGGCCTAAGTTAAAATACGGCATTACTGTTTACGACAAGACAGTAAGTTGAATAACTTGCTCATCTTTGAAAAAAATGATAACCAAAAAAGCATTCGGAGAGTATCATGAAACATTTAATATTGATTGCATCTGTTCTTTTTCTGCATGCATGTGCATCGGTTCCAAACGACATTAATACACCTAAGGTTGAATACATAAGCTATCCAGAATTAGGCGTTGAATGGTCTGCTTCAGTCGGGGATGAAATGCTTAAGCAAGGAAATCTTGTAACTCGTGGTGGAATAACATTAAATACTCCATATAAAAATACCTATTATAAGTTGTCAAAAGGCTTTTATCCAGAAGCTGGTGAAAGTAAAAACGACAAATACTATTCATTCATAATTGGTGATGGTAAAAATTCCTTTATGCAGTTTGGCACCTTCAAAAAAAGGATAGCAATAACCGACCCCATCAAAAATATTGCTATTTCAAAAAGCGATGGTAAATTTTGTATGGTTACAATCTTTAACCTAAAATCTTGTATAAAAGACGTTGACTTCAGGGAGGATGAGAGAATTGATGAAAACATAAACAGTTTTCAACAAACTTTAATTTATAGTGGATTAGTGGGAGATAAGATAAATATTGGCTATAGAGAGTTTTCATCAAGTGCTGCTAGGCCAGCATTCGGTAATGATGTAGAATATGATTTATCCATAGATAACATAATAGCATACAAGGGAGCAGAAATTAAAGTTATAGAAGCTAACAATAAAAAAATAACATATATAGTTAATAAAAATTTTAAATAAGACTTATAATATTACTTCTCGCTAAGCCCTTTTTACTTTATTCACTTTAAGTAAAAAACAATTGTTTGTTATGAGTAATCTATAAAGAGGTAATATATATGTGTCCCGTATATAAGACCGCACTGGTCTAGTATATAAAACTACCCTCATGCAGCTCCTGCACATGGTATCACGCATCATAGCCATCCGGGACCCAATCTTCATGAGTTTTGTCGACCTGTCTACTAATCTCGCAAGACAGTTTATGACTTGCCTTAAACCCGTGTTTATTTTGAATTATCCTAGATTAACATATTAAAGTCTAAAATAAGTTCTGTGCTTGACAAAGACGCTATAATTTTTTTTATTCTAAACATGAAATTCATATATTTGTTAATTATCAGTTCTGTATTCATCGTCTCATGTGGCGGCAGTAATGAAACTCCGCCGCCTGTAGTTTCTTTACCTCCAGTACCTCCAGTCCCGGAAACATCTTCAACCGCTTTTTATGGTTATGCTATAGATGGGTATATTTCAGGTGCTAATATATTTGTCGATCAGAACTTTAATTTTACACAAGATGATAACGAATTTACTGCAGTC
>Ga0222718_10004984_pt1 | contig 10885 bp, 11 predicted proteins | sample C33_27DmetaG_FD_165045 | JGI IMG/M metagenome (GOLD analysis project Ga0222718, IMG submission 165045) | Estuarine water microbial communities from San Francisco Bay, California, United States - C33_27D | ecosystem: Environmental > Aquatic > Marine > Unclassified | place: USA: California... | reverse complement strand
CAGGGCAATTCCGAACAGCTCGGCATGTTGGTGCTGCTTCCCACGTACCGCGCCGGGTTCGGCACCCCCACAGACGTGGATGGATTCATGGTCGGCGTGTACCGACTGGGAGATTTGATGGACTCGACGTTCCGTGCCGCGCTGTGGGATGGCGTGGACATCGAGTTGATCGACGTGACCGAAGACCGTGTACCGCTTGCTGCGTCGCCAGCACGCAGGGCCAGTTCGTTCGACGCCGTCGTCGGAGCGATCGAGGCGGCAGCGATCGAGATGGAGTGGTTCGGTCGACAGTGGGAGCTCGTCGTCACGCCGGTCAGCGGATCGCTGGCCCAGGTACACCGATCGTTGCCTTTCGAGCCCCTGCTCGCGTTGCTCGTGATCGTGTTCCTGCTTGAATCGCTCGTGCTGATCCTCGCCAGCGACGAACAGGCCGCCGAGCGACGAGCCGAGAAGCTGTCCTACGTTGCCACCCACGACCCGCTGACGGGGCTCTTGAATCGGACAGGCTTTGCCGATGCCTGCGACGAAACCGAGGCAACGAGCGGCGAACGCATGCTGCTGTTCTGCGACCTCGACGGTTTCAAGGCCGTCAACGACACCGGCGGTCACGACACAGGAGACGCATTGCTCCGGTCGGTGGGAAACGCCATGCGATCGGCTGTGAGAACCCGTGACATCGTGGGCCGCATCGGCGGTGACGAGTTCGCCGTCCTACTAGCCGATTGCTCGATCGACGCAGGCCGCAGGGTCGCCCAGTCGCTCATCACCAAGGTCTCGGAGGCGAAGGTGGCAAACCAGAACGGGACCTTCTCGGTCGGCGTCAGCGTCGGGCTGGCGGTGGTCGGGCCCGACGGTGTCGAGGTGGCGATGCGAGAGGCCGATGCCGCCAGCTACGCAGCCAAACGCGCCGGAGGCAATACCGTCCATCTCGCCGTTGCCTCGACGCTTCTCTGATCGAGATCTGACGCTGCGCTCCGCAGGCCACTCGATCGACACGGCATTCAGGACAAAACACAGGGATCTCGCTGCTGGCGACGACGACCGCAGCGAGCCAGACTGCGGGCGATGGATAGCGAGATGCTCGATGTCGACGTCGCCGCAGGTGAAACCGTGCTCGACGTGTACGAACGCCGCGGCTGGGGTGATGGCCTGCCGCTGGAAGCGCCGACTGCGGAACGAGTTGGTGCCATGCTCGCGTCACTCGGCAACGTCAACCCTGACGAGGTGATCGCCGTTCTACCGCCGCGATCGGGGGAGGCGACCCGCCGCACGATCGCCATCAATGCCGTGCTCGCCGGGTGTCGACCCGAGCACCTGCCCGTTCTCGTATCGGCGGTGCGAGCCCTCGCTCACCCCGATCTCAATCTCCGCGGCGTCAATGCCACCACCCACCCGGTTGCGCCGCTGCTGATCGTGCACGGCCAGGCGGTTGGTCACGGCGGGTTCAATGCTGGACTCGGTGCCTTCGGACCCGGGAACCGTGCCAACGCCACGGTCGGGCGCGCACTCCGGCTGATCCTTCTGCACGTTGCCGGCGCCCGGCCCGGGCCCGGTGATGCTTCCACACAAGGCGGGCCGGCCAAGTACACCTACTGTGTCGGAGAGAACCTCGATGAGTCGCCCTGGGGCGGCTACGCCCGCAGTGTCGGGGTCAATACTCCATCTGCGATCACGATCCACTGTGGCGAAGCGCCCCACAACGTGCACGACATGGAGTCAGACGAGCCGGCGCGGATTCTCGACAAGGTGGCCTCGGCGATGACCTCCACCGGTCAAAACAACGCGCCGATCAGTCAGGGCGAGTACTTCGTGGCGATGTGTCCCGAGCATGCCGCCGTCTGCGCTGGCGACGGGTGGACTCGCGATGACGTGGCGGCCTACCTGTTCAATCAGGCCCGCTTGCCGGTGGCCGAACTGAAGCGAGCGTTCGCCTTGCGGGCGTGGGCGCCGTGGATGCAACGGCTTGCTGACGACGATCTCGTGCCGATGACGGAATCGGCTGCGAATATCAAGGTCGTGGTGGTCGGCGGCGCCGGGAAACACAGCTCGATCATCCCGAGCTGGGGGATGACTCGTAGCTCGACCGTGCCCGTTGAACCGTGACGGCCCAAAACAATTTTTAGCCCTGAGCCAATATCCTCTCGTGATGAACGAAACCGCCAATTTCGGCTTCGGTACGCAGATCCGCAAGTCACCCTATTTCGACGCAACCGTCCGGTGGGGAGCGACAGGGTTCTCCGTCTACAACCACATGTACATCCCGCGAGACTTCGGTGACCCTGAGCAGAACTTCTGGAATCTCGTCAACGACGCAATTCTCTGTGACGTCGCCGTCGAACGTCAGGTCGAGATCACTGGCCCCGACGCTGCTCGTTTCACCCAACTGCTCACCTGCCGGGACCTGTCGACCATGCAGGTCGGCCAGTGCAAGTACATTCTGATCACCAACGCCGATGGCGGCCTGCTCAACGATCCGGTGCTGCTCCGTTTGGGTGAGGACCATTTCTGGATCTCGCTTGCCGACAGCGACATCCTCCTGTGGGCGCAGGGCGTCGCCACCCATGCCGGCCTTGATGTGACGATCACAGAGCCCGATGTCTCACCGTTGCAGCTCCAAGGCCCCCGATCCGGTGACATCATGACGGCGCTCTTCGGCGACTGGATCACTGAGCTCAAGTACTACTGGCTTCGGGAAACCGAACTCGACGGTATCCCGCTGGTCGTGAGCCGCACCGGTTGGTCGAGCGAGCTCGGCTACGAGATCTACCTGCGCGACGGAAGCCGGGGCGACGAGCTTTGGGAGCGAATCATGACGGTCGGCGCACCGATGGGTCTCCAACCGGGCCACACCTCTTCGATCCGTCGTATCGAAGGCGGCATGCTCAGCTACCACGCCGATGCCACCATCGAAACGAACCCGTACGAACTCGGTCTCGACCGTTTGGTCGCGGTGGACAGCGAAGTCGAGTTCATCGGAAAGAACGCCTTGCGCCGGATCCGCGACGAAGGACTGCGGCGGCGCCAGGTCGGCCTCGTCATCGACATGGATCCGCTGATCGGACCCAACACCACGTTCTGGCCAGTCATCGCAGCGGGCGAACGGGCCGGCGAAGTCACATCGGCGGTATGGTCGCCCCGACTCGAGCAAAACATCGCGCTCGCCATGATCGCCGCTGAGCATGCCCATGTGGGAACACAGGTCGTGGTCGAGACCAACCTCGGTCCACGGGGCGCAGCGGTCGTCGACAAGCCGTTCTACGACCCGAAGAAGTCGCTGGCAGTCGGCCAGAGCGGCTAAACGCGGCGACCCGCGTCTCGGTGGCGGTCACCGCCGAGAATCGAATGCCTCATCACCCGCTGCCGCAGCACCGGCGCCGTCGAACCCCATGGCCGGATAGATCTCGGCGAACGACGCAAAGATCATGTCGAGCGGGAGGTCATCGAAGGACCCTCGCTGCTTCACGTACTCCATGTGGCGGTTGCCCGATTCGTCGAACGAATGCATCAGCGCGTCATCGGTTCCGTCGAACTCGAGCGCTTTCGTGCCGAAGCGCTCACAGAGCTCGATGTTGAACGCGGTGCTGAGCTTGAACCAGCGGCCGCGAAGGAACAGTTCGCTGTAGCCGTGCCATGCGAAGACGTCGGTGCCCATCGACGCCCGCAGCTTCTCCGACGTGAGGTGGTTCTTCACGTCGGCGAACCCGAGGCGGGCCGGGATACCGCGATTGCGAGCCGCTGCGGTCAGCAACACCGACTTCGGCACACACCAGGCAGTCTCGGCTCGGCAGATGACACTTGCCCGGTAGCTCTCGGGCTCTCGGTCGGTTCCGTACGGGTCGTACCGGAGCCCATCTCGCACTGCGTAGAACAACTTGATCGCCATCTCGGTGGCATCAGTCGACTCACCGACCGCCGCCGCGGTATACGCCTCGACTTCCGGTGATTCGGTGTCGAGGAACCAGGTCGGTTCCAGCCACGCAGGGTCGATGTCGTTCATCGATTGGAAGGTACAGGCCCAACGTGCGCGACACTGAACCCGTGCAGATCCACACACCCGAGGGAACCATCGGCGAGAGACCCGCCACCGGCGCCGCCCCCATCCCTGTGCTCACCGGACTCAAGATCGGCCTGCTCGACAACCGAAAGCCAAACGCCGACATCGTGCTCGCCCACATCGCCGCTCGACTGACGGCGCGCACGGGTGCCGAGGTGGTGCGGCGAGACCACAAGAACGCGGCGATGCCTTGCGAGGATCAGTTACTGGAAGGCATCGCGAAAGAAGTCGAGATCGTTCTCACCGGTACCGCTGATTGAGGCAGTTGCACGTCGTGGAGTGTCCACGACTCCGTGAAGCTTGAAGCGATGGGCGTCCCGACAGTGGTCGTCACGACCGAACAGTTTCGACGCCTCACCGAACAGGTAGCCACGAGCCTGAACCGACCCGACCTTCGAATCGTAGAGACCCGGCACCCGATCGGCGGGGTCGATCCCGATACCGCCCGCACCTGGGCGGACGAGGTGGTCGAGGACGTGATCACCGCGCTGACTCAGCCCCGATGATCGCCCTCTGCTCCCACTCCCGATACCGACGCGCTCAGTGCGCCGCGACCGCAACGAGACAGGAACGCCGCGTATGAGCATCGAGATCGACCACAGCGGCAACGTTGCACTCGTCACCGGTTCAGGCGCCGGCATCGGTCGCGAAGTCGCCCGCTGGATGGCACAAGCCGGTGCCCACGTGGTGGTCAACGATGTTCGACGAGACAACGCCGAGCGCGTCGTGGCCGAGATCATCGACCTGGGCGGCTCGGCCCAGCCCCACGTTGCCGATCTTCGTGACGACGACGCAACCGACGCCATGATCGCCGAAATCACCGACCAGCACGGCCGTCTCGACATCGCAGTCAACAACGTTGGCATGTACCCACCCGGTCGCGCTCCGAAACCCTTCCTCGACGGTCGCGGCGACGACTACCGCGACATCATCGATCAGAATCTCGTACTCGCTGCGCTGTGCGGACGAGCGGAAGCCGAGGCGATGGCGGCATCCGGCGGCGGGACCATCCTCTTCGTGTCGTCCGGCGAGACAACACGACCCGCACCGTTCACGTCGATCTACGCCGCCGCAAAAGCCGGACTCAACCACCTGGTGTCGTCGATGGCCGTAGAGCTCGGACCGGTGGGCATCCGCGTCTTGGCGATGGCGCCGGGCACCACACGGACCGAGACTGTCGCCGCCGCCTTCACCGAGGAACGATTCGCCGAGATCGCAGCATCAACGCCGCTGCGCTACGCCGTCGAGCACGACGAGCTCGCCCGCCTCGCCGTATTCCTGACGAGCGAGTTCGCCCGAGCGATCACCGGCCAACTGATCCTCGCCGACGCCGGTGCCTTCCTCAGCCGCACCCGTCCCCCCAACGACGAGGGTCTGAAGGCCTAACGAAGCGGACAGGCGACTAGAAGCCGATCCATTTCTCGGCCATCGCGTCCCCCCGCTCAGCCCAGTCTTCGCTCGTCATCGCAAACCGGATGTGGTCCTCCCAGACCCCGTTGATCTCGAGATACCTCCGGGCCGTGCCTTCGTCACGGAGCTCGAGCTTCTCGGCAACCCGTCGACTCGCAGCGTTGCGCGGCACCACCGCCGCTTGGATCCGGTGGAGATGGATCTCCTCGAACGCGAATCGGGCGATCACGACGAAGGCCTCGGGGATGTAGCCGTGACCGGCTTGTGCTTCGTCGATCCAGTAGCCGACGTAGGCGTTCTGGAACGGGCCCCGCTGAATCGAGTTGAGGTTGATCTCACCGGCGAAGACACCATTGACGAACACGCCGAAGCCGTACCCGGTACCGAGTTGGCGTTCCCGCTGACGAGCCGAGCATCGCGACGAGAACGCCTGAGCGTCCTCCACGACGTCGGGTTGGCCGGGTAGCCGCTGTGGCTCCCACTGCGTAAGCCATTCCGCGTTGCGACGGCGGACCTCCTGCCATTTGGGGAAGTCCGCCGCCTCGAGTGGGCGAAGCAAAATGTGGCGGCCGAAGAGCGTCGTCACGGCCGATGACCGTAGCCCAACGGGCGCCGAAAGCTCGCCCTCAGACCTCAGTCCTCCAACTGGGAAGCCAGAGAGTGCGTCGCCTCGATGAACTCCTCGATCATCTCGAATACCACCCGAGCAGTCGGCTTCGACTCGTTCATGTTGCCGACGATCTGCCCCACGAAGTAGTTCGACAGCTGTTGAGCTCCCGAACCCTGCTTGTGTGAAGCGCGATCGATGCGCTGGATCGCCTCGGCGGTCAACACCATCTGCATGGGCATCCCGAGCGGCATCGGCGTTTCGGGGTTCTCCCACTCCTCCGTCCATGCCGACTTGAGCTGTCGGGCGTGTTTACCCGTGCGGCTTCGAGAACGGATCGTGTCCGACGACGTCGCAGCGAGGAACTTGTCTTTCACTACCGGATGCGTCTCCGCCTCATCAGTCGTGAGCCAGACCGACCCGCACCACACGCCAGCTGCGCCGAGGGCCATGGCCGCCGCCATCTGTCGGCCGCGACCGATCCCACCAGCACCGAGCACCGGCGTGTCGCCTACGGCATCGACGATCTCGGGGATCAAGACCATCGTCCCGATCTCACCGGTGTGACCACCGGCCTCGGAGCCCTGCGCGATCACGAAATCCACACCGGCATTGACATGGCGCTCTGCGTGCTGAGCCTTGCCCGCAAGCGCGCCGGTCTTCACGCCAACCTCCTTGCAGCGATCGATCATGTGCTGAGGCGGTGGCCCAAGAGCGTTGACGATCAGCGAGGCACCGTGGGCCAACGCGATGTCGAGATTTGGATCCTGGGATTCTGCCGACATCGGCGCTGCGCGCTCGTCGCCACCACTGCCGATGCCGCGGCCCGACTCACCGTCCTCGGCGGGAAGAGGCGGGACGTCGTAGCGCTCGAGGATGTCGTCGAGGAACTGCTTCGCCTCGGCCGGAATCAGACTGCGAACCTGCCCCATGTTCAAGCCACCCTGATCACTGCCGGCGTACTTGGCGGGGACGATCAAGTCGACGCCGAACGGCCGATCACCGACCTCGGCCTTGATCCATTCGAGGTCGATCTCGAGTTGCTTGGGCGAGTGGGCCACACCACCCAAGACACCGAGTCCACCGGCTTTGCAAACCGCAGCCACGACGTCTCGGCAATGGGTGAAGGCAAAGATCGGAACGTCGATCCCGAACATCTCCGTCATCGGGGTCTTCATCTGCGTGCTCCTCGTCGCTGCGTTCGGGTCACCTGCACCGGCAGGTGGGTGTAGCCATGGACGAACGACGACAGCGTCCGCTGGGGTTCGTCCTGCACTTCGATTCGCTCGAACCGGGGAAGAATCTCTTCCCACAGAATCCGGAGCTGTAGTTCGGCGATACGGGCGCCCATGCAGAAGTGCACACCATGGCCGAACGACAGGTGCCGGTCAGCGTTGGGGCGGTCGATCACGAGTCGATCGGCATCATCACCGAACACGGCCTCGTCACGGTTGGCCGAGATGTACCAGAGCAGAACCTGATCGTCTTTCTTGATGTGCTTGCCGCGAAACTCGACATCGTGGTTGGCCGTGCGTCGCATGTAGGCCAGTGGCGTCTGCCAGCGGATGACCTCCGGAACGAAATTCGAGATGAGGCTGTGGTCAGCCTTCAGCTTCTCGAATTGATCGGGCCACCGGTTGAGCGCATAGACACTGCCCGACATGGTGTTACGGGTGGTGTCGTTGCCACCGACGATCAACAGGATCAGGTTGCCGAGGTGCTCCAACGGCTTCATGTCTCGGGTCGGCTCACCGTGAGCAAGCATCGACACGAGATCGAATCCTGGGTTTTTCCGACGCTCCTCGAACAAGCCCTCGAAGTACTCGACGCACTCGATCAGTTCGGCTCGTGATTGCTCCCGAGTGAGATACGGGTCGGTCGAGTCGGGATCGGGGACGGTGGTGACGAGATCGGACCAATGGGTGAGCTTGCGTCGGTCCTCCATGGGGAAGTCGAACAGAGCAGCCAGCATCAGGGTGGTGAGCTCGATCGACACGGTGTCGACCCAATCGAAGGTCTCCCCCTCGGGAAGGGAATCGAGCAACTCGACCGTCCGGTTTCGGATCATGTCCTCGATAGTGCGGAGGTTGCTCGGCGCCGAGACACCTCTGACCGTTTTGCGCTGATCGGTCTGGTCGGGCGGATCCATCGTGATGAACGACGTAAACGGCAGCGCATCTTCCGCAACCGGCGTACCGATCGGTGGAGAAAGCGTGATCCCACTCGCCGACGAAAACGCCTTCCAATCGCCCTCAATCTCGCGGACATCGTCCCATGTCGTGATCGACCAGTAGCGACCCGACGAGCCCAGCTCATTGAAGTGAACGGGGTCCTCGGCTCGCAAACGAGCGAAGTGTTCCTGCCATCGATCCTCGCGAAACAGGTGAGCGTTGTATGGGTTGATCTCGTCGATACCGAGTTGATCAGCCCCCGGCGTGTCCTTCGCGAAGCGGGCCTGCTCGAACTCAGGACTTCGGCGCGGGGCCGTTGCCAGCCATTCTTCGCGAGTCATTCGGGTGTCGGTCATGTGCGTCCCTCCACTACCTGGTCTGTCGCTGCGTCTCGGCCCAGGTCATGCCGTGCTGAACATCGGGTTCCCGGGGCAGTCCGAGCGCCATCTCTGCGACGATATTGCGCTGGATCGCCCACGTCCCGCCACCCAGCGTCAGAGCCGGGGCGAACAGGTACCCGTAGTGCCAAACCGGATCGGTGTCGGGAAACTGTCGGTGCTCGGCGTCGGCCGGATTGATCTCAGTAGCACCGCGCCGCATTCCCGAGGGGATTTCTCCGCCCGGTCCAGAACCGCTGAGCATGCCAGCGCTACCGGTGACCTCCTTGGCAAGTTCCATCACGTCTTGACCGTGTTCATCAGCCATCAGCTTCTGGATCGACGCCTCGGTCCCTGGTGTACGGCCGTTCAGCTTGGCCGAGAGTGTGCGCAGCCGGTTGAGCCGAAGCACTTCGGCGTTGACGTGAAGCTTGGCAAGCTTCTGACGCAGGACGGGCTCATCGGTACCGCCGCTGGCGCGGACGAGATCGAGCAGCGTCGCAGCCGACGGACCGGAGCCCCACAACGACCCGGCCGAACTGAGCGAAACCCGCTCGTTGGCGAGCGTTACCTTGGCGAGGCGCCAGCCTTCACCCTCCTCACCGATGCGACAGTCGACGGGCAGCCGCATGTCGTCGAAGAAAACGTGGTTGAAGGAGTGAGCGGTGGTCATGTCGATGATCGGCGACATCGTCAGACCCGGTGTGTCCATCGGCACCGCAAAATACGAAATGCCTTTGTGTTTCGGGGCCTCCGGGTTCGTTCGGGCGATCAGGATCCCCATGTCGGCACCATGGGCGCCCGACGACCAGATCTTCGAGCCGTTGACGACGTACTCGTCGCCGTCGCGCTCGGCCCGAGTGGCGAGGTTGGCGAGATCGGAACCGGCCTCGGGTTCGGAAAACAACTGACACCAAATGTCTTCGTGAGTAAAGATCCGATCGAGGTATCTGGCCTTCTGCTCGTCGGTTCCCCCCGCAAGGATCGTCGGCGCTGCCCATCCGATACCGATCGCGTTGCCGACGTGCTTTCGACCACCGGGATCAGTGACCACGAGACCCTGCAACTCTTCCTGAATGATGATCTGGTGCATGGGGTCGGCGGAAAGGCCCCACGGCGCAGGCCAGTGCGGCACGACGTACCCAGCAGCGTGCAGGTCGGCCTGCGAAGGCCTCGGGTTGGCGGCCCGCCATGCTCTGACCGCCAGGCGGCGGGGGTCATCATCGGGTGGTAGGTCGAAGTCCATCAATGGTCCTGCGTCGTCATCGGTAGTGCTCGGGAATCCAGGCGGCGGATCGCTTCTCGAGAAATGCAGCCATGCCTTCCTTGGCGTCGTCACCTTCGAACAGTCGTGCCGACAAGGGCGCCGTCCACGCGAAGCCCTCAGCGGTGGTGAGATCGGGCACCGTGGCAAGGAGTTGCTTGGTCGCAGCCAACGCAGAAGGGCTGCCCTTCACGAGATCTGCGACGACCTCGTCGACGGCAGCGTCGATCTTGTCGGCTGCTACTGCTCGGTTGACGATCCCCATGCGTTCGCCCTCGGGAGCGAGGAAGCGATTGCCGCGCAGGAACGCAGCGCGAGCATCGGCGGCTCGCATCTTCGGAAGGCACAAGACCGAGATCATCGCCGGAGCCACACCGATGCGGACTTCGGTGAACCCCATCTTCGCCGTGTCGAGCATGACCGAGTAGTCCATCGCCGCGACCAGACCCATTCCTCCGGCCACTGCGTGGCCGTTGATCTTTCCGACGTAGGGCTTCGCTGAGCGGCCGAACCGGGCGAACAGTTCGGCGGGATCAACACGGCGAAGGGGCCTGGTGACGTCGCTCCGACCCGAGCGTTCCGAGAGGTTTGCTCCAGCGCAGAACGTATTCCCCGTGTTGGTGAGCACGATCACACGGACCGAATCATCGGCCTCGGCCACATCGAGTACGTCCATGAGTTCGCTGGTGAGCTGAGCGCTGAGCGCGTTCTTGCGTTCGGGGTCGTCGAGCGTGACGGTACAGACTCCGTCCACGGTCTCGGAGCGGACGACGGTGTCGGTCATGTGGCTAGCTTCTCCTCGGTGCGACACCGGCAGCCAATCGGTTGCTGTGCTGGCACGCAGAAGCGGGACCCGCGTCGGTGCCGTCTCGCCGCTGCCGGGCACTGACGATCGAGAAAAGAAGCCAGCCAGTTCACGATGTAAGCCCTCGCAGAACCACATCGACCATGGCGTCGGCCGCGTCCTTCGGCGACGACGAGAGCAACGGCAGCACGGCGGGC
>Ga0222718_10004982_pt1 | contig 10888 bp, 11 predicted proteins | sample C33_27DmetaG_FD_165045 | JGI IMG/M metagenome (GOLD analysis project Ga0222718, IMG submission 165045) | Estuarine water microbial communities from San Francisco Bay, California, United States - C33_27D | ecosystem: Environmental > Aquatic > Marine > Unclassified | place: USA: California... | reverse complement strand
ATTAAAACTAATTGAAATATCAAGAGGTATTGCTCATTTAGGGCATGTTCCATATGAAGATGTTTATATGTCGAGTCGTTGGTTAGAAGGAGCTATATTGGTTTACTTGAAAAAGATTGGAGTAGTCTCACCTAATAAACCACCAAGACCAAAGAAATTTACCAACGAAACATTCACAGGAGCATATGTTCAAGAACCACAATCAGGAAAACACGACTGGGTTTATGACTTGGATATTACTTCTATGTATCCGAGTGTTATTCGTTCATTAAACATTTCACCAGAAACTAAAATCGGTAAAGTAACGGGTTGGAACGAAGAAGAATTTATCAACAAATCAACTGAAAAAACCTACACGATGATAAATAAAAAAGGTAAGGAAATGGGTAAGATGACCAAACAAGAATTACAACAATATCTTGATGAAGCAACCGTATCCATAAGTTCTAATGGTATTATTTACAGAACAGATAAACAAGGTTTGATTCCAGCACTATTAGAGAAGTGGTTTAATGAAAGAGTTGAGATGAGAAAACTTGTTAAAAAGTTCCACGAGGAAGGTGATACTGAAAAAGAAGAATACTTTGACAGACGACAACATATTCAAAAGATTGTATTGAACTCGTTGTATGGTGTATTAGGATTATCAGTGTTTAGATTTTATGATGTAGATAACGCAGAAGCAACAACATCAACAGGACAACAATTAATTAAATTTAGTAAAAGAATTACTAATCATTTTTATAATAACGAGTTAGGAACCAATGATGACTATGTTATTTATATTGATACAGACTCTATTTTCGCATCAGCAGTTCCATTAGTTAAGAAAAGATTTCCAAATCAAGAACTAACCGAAACAATGATGACACAAAGAATTATGGAGATTTGTGCAGAAGTTCAAGATTATTTAAACGAAAGTTACAATTATTTTGCTAAGAAGTTTTGTAATGTGGATAAGCATGTATTTGATATTAAACAAGAGGTAATCGCAAAGACAGGTTTATTTATTACCAAGAAACGATACGGATTACGAATCATTAATGACGCAGGTAGAAAAGTAAACAAGACTCACGTTAAAGGACTGGATACTATTAGAAGTAATTTCGCACTTGCGATGAAACAATTACTACAAAATGTTTTAGATGATATTTTAGCAGATGTTCCTAAAGAAAAAATAGATGAAAGAATATCATTGTTTAAAAGAAATATGACATCATTACATTATGATGTTATGGCAAATCCAATCGGTGTAAAAGGTATTGGAAAGTATGAGGTTAAGGATTCTGAAAATGCATTTTCTCAGTATAAAAAAGGAACACCAGTTCACGTTAAGTCAGCTATTAATTATAACTCACTGATTGATTATTGGTATGAGGGTAAACGATATGAGAAAATCAGTAATGGAAATAAAATTAAATGGGTGTATTTGAAAGAAAATGAGTTTGGGTTTGATTCTATTGCATACAAAGGTTGGGAAGACCCACCACAAATACTTGATATGATTAAAAAATACATAGACCACAACAAAATGTATGAACAAGCTATGAGTAAAAAAATTGGTATGTTTTATAAAGCATTAGATTGGGGTGGAGTAGAAGACAAAACGACATCAATGAATAGATTCTTTTAAAATAAATTAAATTTTCACAAAATAATATTATATTTATAATTGTAAAACAATAGGAGCAAATGGTTATGAACAAAACGCAGTTAACAAACTTCATCACAAAATATACTTTGGGTGGAGAGATTAAATCAACTAAATGGACTTCAAACGGAACTTCACTATCAACAAGATTTATCTCAGGTGATAAGTCAGTTGTGGGTAATGTTGTCGTTAGTAAGTTTACACATCTAAAACCTTGTGAATTAGGTGTATACAATACTGGACAACTATCAAGTTTGTTATCAGTATTGGGAGATGATATTGATGTAAATCTATCACAATCAGGTGATAAGTTTATCTCAATGGAGTTCGAGGACACGAACAGAAAAACAAAATCAAAATATATGTTGAGTGATTTATCGGTTATCCCTACACCACCAGCACTAAAGAATCTACCAGATTCATTTGAGTTAGGTATCAAGGTAGACCCTTATTTCATCAGCACATTCATCAGTGGTAAAGGTGCTTTGTCTGAAGCAGAAACTTTTACTATCTTGACAGAAAACGGAGAAACTAAAATCGTTATCGGTTATGCTTCAATCGCATCAAATCGTGTAACAATTCCAGTAGAAACCACAAAGTCAGCAGACATTGAACCAATCTCGTTCAATGCAAATATGTTCGCATCAATCTTAAATGCAAATAAAGATTGTGAAAGTGCAACATTAGAAGTTAGTTCCGCAGGTTTATCAAGAATTAAATTCTCAATCGACAATTACGATTCAGAATACTTCTTGGTATCAACACAGGCAGTTAACTAATGGAGAGTGTAAATCACTCATTATGGGTCGAAAAATATAGACCCAACAACTTAGATAATTACATTGGTAATGACCATTTAAAATCAAAGGTGTCGGTATATTTAGAATCAGGAGATATACCACACCTTCTATTGTTCGGTAGGGCAGGAACTGGTAAAACCACTCTTGCCAAACTACTGGTCAATAATATTGATTGTGATTATCTATACATAAACGCATCTGATGAGAATAGTGTAGATGTAGTTCGTGAGAAAGTCAAGAACTTCGCATCAACATTAGGATTTAAAGATATGAAAGTCATTATTTTAGATGAGTGTGATTACATTACACCAAACGCTCAAGCAGCACTTCGTAATTTGATGGAAACTTTCTCAAAGAATTGTCGTTTTATATTGACTTGTAATTATGTCGAGAGAATCATTGACCCGATACAAAGTCGTTGTCAATCTTTCCAGATAATTCCACCAGATAGAAAACAAGTTGCACAACATCTTGCCAATATCTTGGGTAATGAAAACATAGAATACGATATCAAAGATATTGCCACAATAGTTAATGGTGGTTATCCAGATGTTAGAAGAGTAATCAATGGTGCTCAAAGACAAGTAGTCAATGGAAACTTGGTGATTGATGAAAATACAATCACACAAAACGATTACAAAACAAAAGTTTTGGAAATCTTAACAACACAAGATAAGAAATCATCATTTCAGAATATCAGACAATTATTGGCAGACTCAAAAGTTACAGACTTTTCAGATTTATTTAGGTTGATGTTTGATACGATAGACGATTGGGGACAAGGTCATATCGCTGAGTGTATATTGATTTTATCAAAATATCAACAATCAGACGCAGTCGTAGTGGATAAAGAAATCAACATTATGGCTATGTTTGTAGAATTAATAGGGAGTATCAAATGAGTAGTCATCCAGACGGTGGAGTTCCACAAGGACAACAACAAATAGACATATCAAAGGCAGATACCATTCAATGTGAAGAGTGTGGAAACGCATCTTTTATACCGGCATTCTTTTTAAAAAAGATATCGGCATTGATGAGTCCAACAGGTAAAGAAGCAATAGTTCCAATTCAAGTTTATAGTTGTGGTAATTGTGGAGTTGTTCCACAAAAAATGTTAGAGGGTAGTGGACTTGAAACCACAAGTTAAATACAATGTAGAAAAGTTCTACTTTGATAATCATAGAGTAACCACTAAAGAGAGAGAAGGATATCCAAACGGAGAACACGGATTAAAACTCTACCAACATAAAGATGATAAAGGTAATTACATTTATGTTAATAATAGTGGGGAGCATATTTCATCTCACTTAGAGGCTCTAAATATATACCAAAACAACAATGGTAAATTAGAGGGTGGAAGACAACACGACCCAATCTATAATGACGAAAATGTGGGACGACAAATTTATACACTTGGTTGTAGTTGGACTTATGGTTGGTGTTTAGAACAAGAACAAACCTTCACACATTTACTCGGAGATGAAAATACATCAGTTCATAATTACGGAGCAGGTGGGACAGGTTTAGATTTTGCAGTAAAAACTTTATCAGAAGTTTATATACCAGAATCAAGACGACAAATATTTATCATTACGGTTCCACATTTATTTAGAAGAACTTGGTTTGATGATGAAGGAGTAGTTTACAAACCTTGGGAAGTAAAAGATAACTTAAATACCAATGAGTATAATGATTACTTTTATTTCTTACACCACTATAATATGTTGAATACTTTTGTAGGTCGTGATAAAATCATATGGGGTTGTTGGGGTGGAGAACGATACGGAGTTGAAGATGTGATTGGTGATAAAGTTGATATTGTGTTTGAACAAATAGATTACGCTTCTGATGATGTACATCCAGGTCCAGAATCACACAAACAATATGCGGAAAGATTAAAAAATGTATTACAAGATAGATTTAAATAACTACGAACCAAAAGAAGTTCCAAAATATCAAGAGTTCACAAACTACAATGATATTAGATGGGAACAAATTGAGATAATATCTGAGGAGTTAGATAACTTTAAAGATTCATTTGGAAAACCTTGGCAAGAGTGGACACTTAAAGATTTACGAGATAGATTACAAAACAATTGGACATTTTATTTAGTTGATGGTGGTTGGGCATTTATTGACTGGAACAGAGAATTTCCAATGTTATGTCAAAAATATGTGTTTCCAGAACATAGAGGAAAGGGTTTAAATTTAGATTTAATATGGATTCGTTGTAATGAATTATCTGAACAAGGGTATAAAAAGGCTATGATGTTTATAGATGATTGGAACGAACCCGCAAAATCAGTATTGAAAGAAAAAATATTCACTAAAATAGACTAAGTAGATATTTATTATTAGGAGAAAATTATGTCAGTAATAGCACAAAACAATGCAGAAAGTTTATTAAATTATATTACAGGAAGTGCAGGTGGTTGGCCAGCAAATACTAATGTTGGTATTATAGTTGGAACAGACTATTTTATTGAAAGTGGTTCCAATAACATTTACTTTAACGAAATAAATACTAATTGTGGTATGTATGGTTCATATGATACTCAATCTGCGTTTGTCGATAAAATGTCTGATTATGTAAATGAATTAGGTTGTCATACTTGTTATATTTACGGGACAACACATAGAAAAGTAAATCCTTCAACTATTCAACGACCATTGATTAGTTCAAGTTTTGCTAGACACGGAATTTCAGTAAATTTTGAAGACAATGATAACACTTCAATAACATATTATAGTCAGAGAGGACAGGAACAATATTCAGGTAGTTTTCATTTATTTTATCAAACACCTTGGTGGGATGATTCCACACTATTGAATATGGTTAGTGGTTCATTTAGTAAAAGCACTTTTAGAACTATATTAGGTTCATCACCCGTTAGTTCAAGTTTGATTCCGTTGTTTAATACAGGCTCTTTTAGTTCAAATAATCCACATCATCCAGACTATTTAGTTAGAGAACCCGGACAACACGCCGCTGGACCAATGGGTCAATCTGGTATGGAATTTCATAAATATAATTCAGGAACAGATGTTTATCAAAATGCAGTCAATAGTGGTTCATTGTTAATTGAAAAGTTTATTGTTGGTAGTGGTAGTATTCAAAACAATGAAGGTTATGCTACTCAATTAAAATTAGAACATTTAATGACATCACAAAAACAAGTGTTAATTCAAGATAGAGATATGTATGGAGGTAATAATATAGCAGCACCTAAATATGAATTAAAGGGTGATAGGTGGTATGGTAAAAATACCATTATGTTATCAACAGCCAGTGGTAGTTTAATTAAAATGTATGATGGTTCGACAAAGGAAGTTCAAGATGTAGCAGTTGGGGATATAGTAAAATCATATCTACCAGTTGGTATGCCAGATGAATTTTCTGCACAAGATTGGTATGACTATTCAACTAATACATTAGAGGGTTCAACAATGTCAGGTTCAGTAGTGGTTAGAACATTTAGTTCTGATGCTTTTGGTTACAGACTGATAAATGGTTCTATCAAAGTTCCATATACAGAACAAGGAATGCATAGTAGTGTGGTTCAATACTTTGTAAAAGATAGTAGTAACAATTGGTCTTGGAGAAAACCAGCAGATGGCTTATACATTGGAGAGAGTTTTTTAAATTCTTCTGAGGAGGAAGTAGAAATTACTTCTATTACTGAAGTTAGTGAGTCATTAAAATTTTATTCATTAGATGTAGAGGATATTGACACCTACTTTCAAAGTGATATCGTAGTTCACAATTTACCACCAAAATAAAGAGGTTATATGCAACAAAATGATAAGTTTCAATTTGTAGTTCATAGAGAAAATTTTTTATCAGTTAGTCAATGTCAGAAGTTGATGAGATACTTAGAAACAGGAGAACCAACTGAATCAGAACTTGCAGGAAATTACGATAGTAATTTACTAAATAAAGAAGTTCGTGATAACAAAGAAGTTATAATCAATAACGAACAACTAAACAACAAATTAAAAATGGTGTTTGAGTTATCTAACCAATCTATTTGGAAATACGACATACAAGAAATGGAAAGAGTAAAAATACTACGATACGAAAATGGTGGTAAATATAAATGGCATACCGATACCGGTGCAAAGGAAACTTCTACAAGAAAACTAACAGCCGTAGTTCAGTTGTCAGACGAAACAAAGTATGAGGGTGGAAGTTTAGAGTTTGGTATTACTGATGATACTGGTGAAAAGAATTACACCGCCCCAAGAACACGAGGTAGTATAATTATTTTTCCATCATTTTTATCACATAGAGTAACACCAATTACAGACGGAAAACGATATTCATTGATAACTTGGATGAACGGAGATACTTGGAAATGAAACAAAATAATAATTGGCAGTGGTATATGTCAAGACCAAACTTTTTAACAAGTGATGAGTGTGATGAGTTGGTTGAAAGAATTAAAAACACCGAGAAAGGTGAACAAGGTTGTTTAGACGACCACATTGGAGATGACCACAATACAGATTTTAGAAATGTAACGGAGTGGTATTTACATAAAGATATGAGAGATTATGTTGTAGGGGATTATAGTTCATTACAACAAAAGTTATTTGTAGCAGGTAAGGTTTGTAATCAATTGTCTTGGAACTTCAACATACAAGAAGTGGAAAACAATATAAAAATGATTGAGTATATACCAGGTGATTTCTTCACTTGGCATTCAGACTTTAATAATGGTAAAAGTTCTACAAGAAAGTTAGCTATGATTATTCAGTTGTCAGACCCAAGGGATTATACGGGTGGTTCTACACAATTAGCAATTCAAGACCCAAAAACATTAGAATTTTATGAAATGCCAAAAGAAAAGGGAACACTATTAGTTTTTTGTCCTTTATTATTTCATAGAGTTACACCAGTAGAAAGTGGTGTTAGATATTGTATTCAAGAATTTTTATTAGGAGATACCTTTGTATAAGTATTTATATGCAAATGGTTGTAGTTGGGTTGACGGAGATGAATTACAAGATAGAACTCAACAAAGATTTAGTAAATTATTATCCAATGATTTAAATCTTAAAGAAATAAATGAAGCAACTGCTGGTTGTAGTAATGAAACCATAATTAAAAATACTATGGATTGGATTTACAAAAATGAAAAACTTATTGATGAAACAATATTTATTATAGGATTTACAGTAGAAAGTCGGTCTAAATTTGACTGGGAGTTTAACGATATTATTTTATTTCAAAGATTTATAGAATCTATTGATGTCAAAAGTATATTATTTTTTTCATTTGGTAAATCACATAAAGACATTTTTTTAGATAACTTTACTGATAAACCATTTTACGAAGTAGTATCGGATAACATTAACCAGATAGAGGACGCATTTTGTGAAAATGGACACCCGAACGAAAAAAGTCATAGAAAGTTTGCAGAATACTTGAAGGAATATATCGATGTATAAAAAAATAAATATGAACGAACTAAAGTTGAATCAAGATTTTAGGTGGATTGTTACGAGAAAAAACTTTTTCTCTAATGATGAATGTGCTATGTTGAGAAAATATATTGACGAAAATGCTGAAAGAAAACGAGGACACGAATTACCAGACTGGAAACAAAATGAGTGGAATTCAGTAAATTCAGATAAGAAAGTTGATGACTTAACTAAATCAGAACATAGTTTAAACTTTAAATGGGGTGAAAATGAATGTTTATTAAATATCAGTAGAAATGATGACGAAAAGATATTAAATAAATTTTGGAACGCAATCACAATAGCAAATCAAATTCACTTTAAGTATGATATTACAGGTATATATCACAATAGAATACAGGCACACAGATACGACATAAACGATTCTTACAATCCACACTCAGACTTTCACAATTACAAAGATTATAGTACATTAAAATTAACTTGTATAGTATTTCTAAATGACTCTTCCGAATATGAGGGTGGAGAATTTCATATGTTTGACGGAACAATCGTAGAACCAGAAATGGGTAAATTAGTTATTCACCCGGCATTTGCAGGACACCAAGTTACACCGATAACAAAGGGAAACAGATATTCTTGTGTTTGTTGGGCAGTGGGAGATACTTTTGTATAATGGAAAAAAAAGATTTAAAGATAGCCCTTACATTATGTCCACAATGGTCAACATCAACACCTTCATTTGCATTAGGTAGTCTCAATACTGCTTTAAATAACGCAGGATTTACATCAACAAAACAATTCGATATCAATATGATGAGTTCATTATATTTGATTGACAACTATCCGGACCTATTCGAGAAGTGGATTGTGGAAGACCCTTGGTCAACCAAGAGAGTTTTTAGAGAACAGATTATTCCTTTATTCAAAGATTTTTGGTTTGATATTATAAAAGAAATATCAAAGTATGATGTCGTAGCATTCACAACATATTCATCTAACATAATGACAACAGACTTTTTAGCAAGATATTTAAGACAATTAAATCCAACAATACAGATTTGGTATGGTGGTCCATTTTGTTGGTATGGAGAAAATGGTGGATTAGTTGAGGCAGGTATCAATCAAGATATAGGTGGTGGTGAAAGAAGTGAATTAGAGGAGTCATTAGTCAAAATAATGTACAGAGAGTTTGTGGATGTTGGTTGTGGAACTAATGAGGGTGAGAACACTATCGTTGAATTGGCAGAAAGTATTGTAAATGAAGACGGAAACTATGAAAATGTCAAAGGTATTTGGACTTGGGATAAATTACGACCATCATTACCAACCGTGTTACCAAAAGGACGTAGTGGTAGGAAACCAATCTATACGGGTATGTTGAAAATTATGAGGTTAGACGACTTGTCAACACCTACTTGGACAGGAGAAGTTTTGAAAGGATACACAAAGTTAAGACAAGAAGATTTATATGTAAATGATTTTGGTCCAGAGTTAACATTACCAATTCAGGGTTCGAGAGGTTGCACTTTTAAATGTACATTTTGTAGTGAAACAAGAATGTATAGATATAGAAGTCCAGAAAAACTTATCGAAGATATAATATTTTTAAACAAAAACTATGGTGCAAAAAACTTTTGGTTTACTGATTCATTGATTAATGGTTCAATAAAAAACTATAAACGATTAGTCGACACATTAAATGAGTTGATAGATAAGGGTGAGTTATCTGACATTAGATATGGTGGATACTTTAGAACACATAAAAAAATGGACACGGAATTCTTTGATAAAGCTAGAAAATCAGGTTTAGTTTATATGAACATCGGTGTTGAAAATGGGGTGGCAAAAACATTAGGATTGATGGAAAAAAGACAAACACCAGAAATCATTAAAAACTATCTAAACGCCGTAACTAAGGATGACCAAATAACATTTGACGCCGGTTGGATACCAGGATTTCCAAGAGAAACTAATGTAGATTTCGTTAGTAGTTTGAAGTTTCTATTTGATGTAAAACATAACTTTAAGCCAAATGTAGGAAGAAGTGGTAGAATAAATGTTATGAAAGGAACTGATGTATTGGTTGAAACACCATTGGCGACACAAAAAGATGTGTTTGGTATTTCAAAAGATGAGAGCTTGTTAAAAAATTGGATAAGTAATGATTATAAAAACAATATATTTAGTAGACACACAAGAGCACATTTGACTGATTACTTTTTAAAACTATTCAATATAAATCGTAGAGGTTTAGTTATGGATATTGAGGAGTGGCAAAATCAAAATTCTGACGATTGGAAAAATTCTAAAATGCCTAAACCACAATCTTGGGCATTAGATAAAACATCTCACACATTTAAAAGTGATGGTGTCAAAGACAATGTAACAGATGATAAAATTTATAATACATCTTGGTTGACACCAATTAATGGAGACGAAACTTTTCAAGAAACATTAGAAAATTCAATCATCGACCAAGTTAGAGGTTTTTGTTGGGTTCTACATAATATTCACAAGAATATAAATTTAACATTTGATGTTGAGGATAACTTTAAAGTATTCAATTTAAAAGACACTCGATATAATTTTAAATTTATTTTTAAAACAAACGAAAAGTCAGATTTTGAATTAGACTTAAAATTCAAAATACATATTGATGATGAGGACAAATCATTTATTGATGTAAAAGGTGTAGATGATTTAAATGTTGATAGAGTTTATAAAGTCAAGGGCAACTTTGAAAAATCATATTCCATACAAAACAACGAAGTAAAGGATTTATATTTAGATTCTATAAATACTAAAAAATACAATATAAGTTTACCAAGAACCGCCGTTACTGGTCAATGGTAAATAAATTACATTTTCAGTTTCATACTAACTATTTATTTATATCTAAAAGGTTATTCACAATGAAAACAAAAACACTATTTAATCACATACAGGAAATTACCAACAATCAACGACCAAATTATTGGGACGAATTAGATGACGCATCTAAAAAGAG
>Ga0222718_10004981_pt1 | contig 10890 bp, 11 predicted proteins | sample C33_27DmetaG_FD_165045 | JGI IMG/M metagenome (GOLD analysis project Ga0222718, IMG submission 165045) | Estuarine water microbial communities from San Francisco Bay, California, United States - C33_27D | ecosystem: Environmental > Aquatic > Marine > Unclassified | place: USA: California... | reverse complement strand
TGCCAGCGAATCGCTAACTTCACCGAAGCCAACGATGCGCGATAGGTTGCAGATGTAGCCCTTGTACTTGGCCTGTCCATCAATGCGAATGAACATGCCCTTTTTGAGCTCTACATCGCCTGATGCTGGAGATCCGTTTGAAAGATCAAGACCAGCGGGCCCGAAGATCATGTACGCCCGTTCGTAGTCAGCTCCATTCTCAACGCAGAGGCGTTTGAACACAGATTGAAGCTCGGACTGCGTCATGCCTTCTTCTGCTTCGTGAACGGTGTCGAGCCATATCTTGCTGCCGAGTTCGCAAGCGATTCTGAATCGACGAATTTCTTCGTCGCACTTGATCATTCGAAGCTGCCACAAAGCGTCTTCAGCGTCTACGAAAGTGGCGTTGGGAAGAAGCTCTTGCAGTCGTTCGCTGTACTTCGATCCTAGGAACCGCTTTTCAATTGCGATAGTCCCGCGATCAAGCCCCTTTTCTTTCAAGGCGTTTGCAGCGACTTCCATCGCATCGCCTGAAGGTGGGTTGGGATCGAGCGGGTTGTCCCAAGTCTGAATGTAGTACCCGGGACCCCAGAATCGTCGATCTTTGATCCACGGGTCCATGATGCCGATGGTCGTTGACTCTGATGCTCCAGCAACTATGAATGGTTCACGACTTTCATCTGCAGGAAGCCCGACGAGAGTCATGTGAGTTGCTTCGGTATCCCACAGTACATAGAACTGGTCGCTCACAGGGTGGTAGTAGTCGGAAAGGTACTCAACTCCGTGACGTGAGGAGGCAAGAATAATATCGATACCGGCTGACTTCATGATGTGAGTAGCGCGGCTGTAGTCGAACAGTTGCATCGGGCAGTTATTTCTGGCTAAACGGTGATTTCACCGTTTTTTAATTTAAGGCAGCCGAGATTGTACGCCTTGTGCGACGTTAACCAACTGTTGTCCGTCGAGAAGCGCACTACCTTCATCGTTTGCGGTGGAACTCATCGACACGAATGTAGAGCCAAATGTGTACACCACAATTGCTCCAATTCCGCCTGCTTTGATGTCCATCAAATATGAGTCGGCTCCCACTACACTTTGTTGAATTTCAGCTAGGTCACCCACCTGCTCGGCAGTGAGGATCGCTGCTGCCAGCGTGGAGTTGTAGAGACTTGATGCGAGTTCAGGAGTTTCGAACTGAACTAACGAGAGTGTGATCGAATCGCCGGGAGCGGCAGAGTTGGAGCTGTCTATCGTTCGGAATACCTCGACAAGACAGTTGGCTGTGGCGCCACTTTCTGCCAAACCTGGGATCGAAGTCACATCGAGAACGCGCACTCGGTCGACAAGACCAGAGGTGCCCGATTCCGCTTCGACATGGTCGGTTGTTATGAAGCCCTCGCAGGTTTCGTAACTGCTGGCGGCAGGTCCTGCATCGGACGAATCAGAGCTGGTGTCGTCGGCGCTCGAACATGCTACGGCCGCGATGGCGAGTAGAAGGAGCGCTGTGATGAATAGATTTGTTCGGCGTTGTGAAATCGACATTGAATTACTGTAACCACGGAAATGGAATTGCGAAATCTGGTGAACGTGAAGGATTCACTACAAAAACTAGCGGATCAGGCCTTTAGCACGTAGCCGTACGCACGGAGCGAATGAATGACTCTTGGCTCGCCAGCGGCTTCGAGTTTTTCGCGAAGGTTTTTCACAGTTACGTTCAATACGTTCGAACTGATTCCGTTCCGCTCGACCCATACTCGCGAGATTATTTGAACTCTCGATAATGCAGTTCCGGGACTTTGCAAGAAAGTGTCCATAAGATCGAATTCTCGACGGGTGAGGTTGAGTTCGCGATCTCCCCGAGTAGCGGTTTGGGTTTCAAGCGACAATCTAATGTCGCCAAATGATCTTGGAGTTTTGGACGTCGCTTCTCGTCGCTGTGTAAGTCCGAGAGGGTCGTTCATCTGAATAAGTCGGCGTTTTTCTGTTAGATCTTCGATCTCATGAGTGATACGACGTTCTTCGAGAAGACTCGTAACTGACTCAATGCACTTGTCGACGAACGATTGACATGAGTCTTCCTGAGATTTTGTAAGACGAAACTCGCTGGCAAAAAAGAGGGCAGCGTAGACTTCCTCTTCGATCATCAGAGGTATTCCCAAGCACCATTTCTCGTTAAATTTGGCGAATGTTGAGTTGATCAGCGAAGTTGGAATAACTCCATCGATGAACTCTTGCACTTTTCCGGAGTGCTTTCGCTGATCGTGAAAAATAGTTTCGAGTACAGGATTGGCGTCGGCGGCGACCGTGATGGTGGGGACCCAACCGGCTTGAGACCGCCGGGCGGAAGTGTTGACCTGGGCAAAAAGTGGAGTGCCTGTTCCAGATATGGACGCGACTGTAACTTCGTTCGATTCTTCACTGAACGTGACCAGGCAAGCGAATGCGGCCGGTGCTAGATCGGCAGCTAGTCGGGCAACTCGATTATGAGTAATTAAATCTTGCGGCATTTCATGTAGATCGTTCGTAAGCACCTCCCCACAGCCCCACTCTTAAAGTTCCACGAACCTGTTTAGCACGGATACACATCGTCTGACATAACGATTATATTCATACGTCTAGGTATGTAGTGCGAGTTCGGTCAGGATTCATTAACTTGTGAAGAACTATCTGACCAGCGCAGGACTTTACGGTAGGTGCTGTTCGAGTGCGTTTTTGCGTGCGTCGAATTCAGGATAGTGAGTCCACGTGACACCTTGCTTGTCCATCACTTCTTTGATGACTGCCCGACGACGTATGCTGGCAAGGTTTTCGGCGGCGATATCGTCTGGGTCAAACTCGTCGAGTATCAGTGCCTTGAGTTCTGTCTCGATCTCGCTGTTTTCAGGAGTTCCGGCAAGATTGTCCCATTCCTTAGGATCATCTTTCATGTTGAACAGTTGGGGGGCGTGACCGTGAATGTAGTTGTATTTCCAGTCGCCCTTACGAACCATGATGCAAGGGACTCCGACCACCTCGTGCGCTTGAACGAAAACGTGCCTGTCGGGATTTTCGTTCTCGAAGAGTGGGATCAGGCTGTCGCCATCGAAAGGCTGTGACGCATTGCTGCCGGTCATTTCACAGAATGTCGGTAATAGATCCATCGTGGTGACAGGTGTGTCGACCACTGTTCCAGCGTTTCGGTTGTCTGGGTATTTAACTATTAGCGGAACTCGTGAGCAGAAATCGTAGAACGCTCGTTTCTGAACCATTTCTCGTTCAGCGAGCATGTCTCCGTGGTCGCTAGAAAATACGACGATGGTGTTTTCATCTAGACCGGTTTCTTCGAGTGTTTCGAGAAGTTCGCCTACCAGATCGTCCATATACGTCATTAGTGCGTAGTAGGCTCGGCGAAGTCGGTATAAGCCTTCTTTGTCTTGCAGGTCGTAGCGTTTTACACCGTGATAGGCATTGAGCCATACATCCATCATCGACTGCCTGTCTTCGAGATCGTCAGGTAGCTCTGGAATGTCGATCTGCTCACCTTCGTACATGTCCCAGTACTTCTTGGGTGGCCAGAACGGCTCGTGAGGGTGGTGGTACGAGACTGTTAGTAAGAACGGTTCAGGGTTATTACCTCTGGCATTCAGATATTGTTTTGCCCTGAAGTGAGTCTCTTCGTCGTATGTGAGCGGGCCGTGTTTTGCATCGATTTTGACCGCATCTGGAGCGTAGTTCGAAGCGTTGTACTTCGATCGGTTCTCCATGATGTTTCGCCAGTCTTCGCCCTTCGATTCCTTCATGGCAACCCACTCAGGGCGGGTCCAATCGAAGTCGGCCGGGTAGATATCGGTATTTAGGCGACGTGCGAACCCGTGAAGCTGGTCGGCTCCAACGAAGTGCATCTTTCCGCTCAGAACGGTGTCGTATCCGTTCTGAGCAAGGTAGTGGGCGAAGGTTGGAATATCGGAACCAAACGGAGCAGCGTTGTCCCACGCCCCGATGCTCGAAGCGTGTCGACCCGTCATCATCGCCGCTCGCCCAGGTGCGCAAAGTGGGAATGGGGTGTAAGCGGTATCGAATCTCACACCATTTTCGACGAGCTTATCTATGTTGGGCGTTTTGACCACGGGGTGATCGTAGGCGCCCATTAGCTCGGCGATGGCTTCATCGGCCATGATGTAGAGAATATTGGGTTTGTTGGCGGGGTCGAGTGCGGTATTGGTAGTCATGGCGAGTGAGTGTATCGCCAGAAAGTTGGTATTGGACGCGAATAATCTGAGATTAGTCTGAACTCGTCAGCTCAGGATTCCTGACTATTCGTATCCCAGTGGCGATCAACCAAACAAGGTAGTTTGAAACGAAAATCCTCTGCATTAAACCGTCTAGAGTCGAAGCATCATCTGAGCCCACGGCCCCTGCAGCGAAGAAAAGTATGAACGCGAGAATTCCGCTTGCGAGGGTGTATCGGCTGTAGGTTTTCCGTTCAGGCGAACGAGACATGCGCCTCGAGATAACAATTAGTCCGATCGCCATCGATAGAAACCCGAGAACGCCAGTGATGAGGTGAAGCTTGCCGCCAGCGGTGATGCCTTCACACAGCGCATCGCAAGGAAAGATTGCGTTTAGACCAGCCGATGAGAACCCTAGAATTCCTATTAGAACGGGGCCTATTACCGAACCCGCTCCGCCATCGATTGACTTGTGGATTCCGAACGCAAATCCGATCGTGCAAAGTGAGAGAAGATAGAAGTTAAGGTTTTGAATCCACGGATACTGAGATTCGGCTCCACCAAGTTGACTAATTTCTCTAGAGATATGGCTATATCCGTCGTACTGAGTACCAGCGATGATGATTCCGATAATGAAAATTATCGGACCTGCTATCCCAAGCGCCCCAAGTTTCTGTTCGTTGGTCATAGGAATAAATACTCTCCAGCCAAAGTTTTAGTCTCTACAGTGATCTGCCTAATATGACGTTATATTAGATAGAGCAGACTATATTCATTAACCAGTTTTTATGTCAACAAAGAGAAAATACGATTCGACACTCCGCTTAGAGCGGGCAGCCGACACGCGTTTGCGAATACAGCGTTCTGCCAAAAAGCTGTTGATTGAAAATGGGTTTGAAGGTACGACGATTGCAGCTATAGCCTCAGACGCTGAAGTTTCGCCTCAGACGATCTACTCCACTTTTGGGTCTAAGGCAGCCATAGTCGCTGCAATGATGACTCACCTAGAGGATGAAGCCGGCGAGACTGAGACTGTCGAAGCACTCATGGCAGAGCCTGATCCTAGAGGACAGCTGAGAATTTTCACGCAGTGGATCGCTCGCTTGTTTGATCTAAGCTCAGATTTGTTCGTCATTACGCAAAAATCTCCCGATGCACCCGGTTTGTCTCAGATGAAGAGTCAGGGTGACTCCCGACGGTTAATGGGCTGCACAAGGTTGACCGAAATTTGGAAAGACGCAGGGGCGTTGAGGAACGATATAGATTTCGAATCTGCCGCTGAGCAGTTGTGGTTGCTTTCAAGCGTCGAATCGTTTTTGAACTGCACCGAGGGTCTCGGCTGGTCGGCAGAACAATTTGAAAATTGGCTGTATTGGTCGGCTGAACGACTGTTGTTCACAGACTAACTTTGCGCTTGACCTTGGCCCCTGAGACGCACACATAAAACCCTTATGATGCGCTCAGTTTTTTTTCTCAATCAGCTATCCAAAACAGTTTTGGGAACGGTTTGCTTCGCCGACTCGTTTTAGTTAGTGAAGGCATAAAAATACCGGTGATATAACCTTCCGGTAAGTGAACGCCTTTAGTGAATAACTAAACGATGGACGAAGCACTTCAACTGAGTCTGGAACGCCAGGCAGTCGACAAGTGTAGGGCTGGTGACAAGGATGAATTCCACGTCATCGTGAGTCTGCATTCGACAGCTATGTTCAGGACGGCATACGGAATTACCGGCGACTATTCGCTGGCTGAAGATGCTGTTCAAGACGCGTTTGTTCGTGCATGGAAGAAGTTCAACTAGTTCCAACCAAGTACGAACTTAAGGAACTGGCTGACCCGCATCCTCGTAAATCGAGTTATCGACATGAGTCGGAGAAAACAACTGCCAACAGTCGACATCACTGAAGCTACTAACAAGCCTTCACCGGTAAGAGGTCCCGAAGAGTCACTACTGTCGTTGGACGATCGCCATCGACTTGACGTTGCACTACGCACGTTGTCTGCAGAACAGCGCGTGGTTGTGGTGCTTCGGTATTACGAACAGATGACTGTGCCCGAAGTAGCGTTAGCAACCGGCTGGTGCGAAGGCACGGTGAAATCTCGACTCTCTAGGGCAATGACAACACTGCGAGACACGATTGGGGGTGCTTTATGACTAACGACAAGCACCGAATGACAGACGAACAGCTCGGTAAAGAGCTGGAATCCCTGATTAGTGGCAATGTGGAGTCAGTAACGCCTCCTGCCGGAACCTTCTTAGCAATTCAAGATCGACTCGGCTCGCAAGACCCTGACTGGTCGCCTTCAAGGCTGATCAAGAAGCTCGTGCCGGGTGAATGGAGGCTTCCAATGTTTACGGGAATGTTTGTAAAAGCTGGTGCGGCAGTGATTGTCGCTATAGCGATAGCTGCTGTGTTGGTTTTTCAGGGTAGGGATGACGATTCAGGCACTCAACAGGCGGCTGAGCCGACTGCGACCGTCGTGACTGTTCCAGAAGCAACACCGATTGCGAAACTGATGGTGCCGGACGATCTTGTTCCGTTTGGTGAATCGGGTGGTTGGCCGATGCACTTCAGGTGGCATGCAGACCAAATGAAAGAGCTTGATGGGAGTCTTTCGGGAGTTGCAAGCCTTATGGCGCCGTACAACGCATCGGATGAGCAGGTGGCGACGCTCATGCAGCAGCAAATAAGGCAGGAAGCGTTCGGTAGAAAACGAATGCTGCTCCTAATCTATGCTCCTGGTGTCGATCCGTTCACAAATGGAGATGTGTTTGAGTACGATCAGGCGATGATGCAGCACTTAACTCTAGGTAGAAACAAAGGAGTCTTCACTGTCTCCGCTGATGATCCAAAAGTGATCATCGTCGAGGAGTTCGCGTTCTGTGATGATGGCCGAGGGGTTTATCTACAGCATTCAGAGAAACCAGTGGAAATTGGAGAGACATTCGGCTGGGACGTATACGTACTTCCTGAAGAGGCTAACGATGGCATTTTCCATCTGGTAATGACTGCCGAACCAGATTCGCCGATTACCCACGACGGTCCTGATCCTAAGAGGTTGGACATGCAAATCACGACGTACGAAAACGTCTTGACTGCATACGTTGCCGAAGCCGACATAAAACTTGTCGGATTGCTGGCGCACGATCCTGCCATCCCTGAGATGTGCGCTAACTAGGGCTCACCAACTAAATAGTCCGAATCGAGAAGAGCCGCTTCATTTGAAGCGGCTCTTCTTGTTAATTCTTGACGAATGCCTACAACACCCGAAATTGTCATTCTGAACTTGATTCAGAATCTCTTTCAAACTAAGAAATCGAACACAGATGGCAAGCCCTATTCCACCTGAATCGTCAGTTGGCGCAGTATCGTCCACAGATTCTGAATTAAGTTCAGAATGACATTTTCGGGGTGAGGATCAGATTAGTGGGTATCAACATGAGTATTCGGGTTGGACGGCGATACAATTATCGGTTGGGCTTCAACGCGTTCATTGCAATTTTGTCGAACGTGCGCGATCAGTTGTTCGCTGTATACATAAAAGGGTTGAGTTGGGTTTAAAAGAGAATTGGTGGCGGTTTAATTACCACAGCTTGAGATTGGGATTCATTCCGTTTGCCAAGCGAGCTCTGCTTATGAGAAGCAGCTCCGAAGGTGAAATACCTAACGTACGACCCGTATTGCTGGCTCCGGTGCACCGAACTTCGGCCGATGTATTCGCTATTGCTGAAGCATCAAAAGAATTCGTTAGCTTCGTTTCGACCGATTCGTTCGGTCACAACGGCGTGATCAACTTCGTTCAGGAAAAGTGGACTACCGCCATCGGGACTGTCATCTGGCACGAAGCCGGAATCGATAATCCCCGCAAGCGTGCCGTTGCTCTCGCTAAGGACGTTGAAGATCGACTAGATCGTCGGTTAATCACAGCGGCATTCACTCAAGGCGAGTATCAGTTCGACTCGGTTGAATCCGTGGAAGAAGGTCTTATTGGTCTTTTGAAGCGATACGAAGCAAAGCACCTGAAGCAAAAAGGGCAAGAGCTGAAAATTCCGATTGTTCCGGTGGGTATTGAATACAACCGTGGCGGTCGGGGTCTCGAGCAATCGGCTGTGGGTAAGTGGATCGAAAAGTGGATTCCGTTTACGCCCAACTGGACAATCCCGGCGTTCCGGACTCGTATCACTGTCCGCTTCGGCAAAGCCCACTACTTTGAAGGTCAAACCGCCCGCGAACTTACCGAAGAAGTGATGAAAGAAGCCGCCGATCTAAGCAGGATTCCGTACGAGGCTTAGGGTTGGGGTGCGAAGCGCTGAACGGATTCTGTTTTTTCCGTTACAGTATCGATTTTCGCTCTACGTAGTTCATCGCTGGCGTCGCCGTATAACCGGAAGCCACGCGTTAGATTGGATCGGCCCTGAGAATGACTGTTACATCCGGCGGCTCAGAGAGCACCAATCGAACCGACATCGAAGAGTTCGATGTGCTTGTCGTGGGGGCTGGAATTGCTGGTGTAGGCGGTGCTTATCACCTCAGCACGCAACGTCCTGATTCGACTTTTGTTGTCTTAGAAAGTCAGGATAATTTTGGAGGGACATGGCGGTCTCATAATTACCCTGGCATCCGTTCTGACAGCGATCTGCATACGTACGGCTATAAATTCAAGCCATGGACAGGTCCTCCCATTGCTACGGCTGAAGAAATTCTCAACTACATGGGCGAAGTCATCGATGAGAATCACCTTAGTGGCCATATTCGGTACAACCACAAAATAACCTCAGCAAAATGGTCGAGCGAAGAGAACCGCTGGTTCATAGAGGCCACACAAACTGACACTGGTGACTCACGCTACTTCTCAGCTAATTTTTTGTGGATGTGCCAGGGGTACTACCGACATTCAGAGGGATTCACCCCTGATTGGCCGGGCATGGATGACTATCAGGGTCAGATCGTGCATTCAGAAACTTGGCCCAAGGATCTCGATTACGTCGATAAGAAAGTCATCGTGGTTGGTTCTGGTGCCACTTCAGCGACGCTCATACCTGCAATAGCCGATAGCTGCGAGCATGTAACTCTGGTTCAGCGGTCGCCGATCTACTACGGCACAGGTCGGAATCAGAACGAACTGGCTGACATGCTCCGTGAGATCGAAGTCGATGACGAGTGGATCCACGAAATTGTTCGCCGGAAAATAATTCACGACCAATCGATATTCCACCGACGTACGTTTGAGGAACCAGAGGTGGTGAAGGAAGAACTCCTCACTGCCGTAAGAGATATCTTGGGTCCTTATTACGATATCGATACGCACTTCACACCGGACTACCGTCCATGGCGTCAACGAGTCGCACTGGTTCCAGATGGAGATTTCTTCGAGAGCATTAAGTCGGGTCAGGTTTCTGTAGAGACGGATGAGATAGAGACATTTACTTCGACCGGTGTTGTGCTGAAATCTGGAGCGGTTCTCGAGGCAGATATTGTTGTTGCCGCCACGGGTTTCAATATGAATGTCTTAGGTGACATTGATTTTTCAATTGATGACCAACCGCTCGTGTTTTCAGACACCGTTAACTACCGAGGGATGATGTTTACGGGCATACCAAACTTGCTCTGGGTGTTTGGATACTTCCGAGGAAGCTGGACCGTGCGCGCTGATTTACTGTCGGATTTTGTTTGTCGATTGTTGACGCACATGGATGACAAGGATGCTCAGCGCGTCGAAGTGAAGCTGCGACCAGAAGACGAAGATATGGAACTTCTACCCTGGCAAGATCCCGAGAATTTTAATCCGGGCTATCTAACACGTGCGATGCCCCTTCTCCCAAAAAGCGGAGCTAAGCCAGAATGGCACCACTCCCAAAATCTCGCGGAAGATTTGAAAGTAATTCCGGGTATTGATCTGGATGGCGAGGAGTTTGTTTGGGGGTAGTGGTTGGGCGTCCAATGACTCGATTCCCAACTGTAATCTACCCTCCCCGCGCGAGTCTTTGGTACAGCCACTACCCAGTGCATTGCATCAGGTGAGACCTGCTGGCGACGTTGTTGATTGTTTCACAGTAATTGCAGTTGATCAGTTTTCGATGCTCGCCACACCCCAACGATTATCCATGTATTCCAGTGACCACTCACGGTTCCGACATAAAAGTATGTGTCGAAATCATTAATCATTCGGGTTTGATACATATCAAGGAATGGTTGTTGCCAATTTTCACCATATTCCCGTCGCGTGCGTCTGTATAACGCAGCCATCTCCCAGTCTGAACACATCATTGAATGGCCACCGCAGTGATCATCTTCGCAATGGAAGTGATAAGTAAATTTGTACGGTATTTTCTCGAGTTCGTTTTTCGGAGTTTCGCCGAACAGTGAATATTGGCGTAGTTTTGCAAATTCCTCCGACGACCACTCTGGATTATCTTCGGGTGTTATCGAAACCCGTTGAATATTTTTCGGTTTTATTAATCCGAGACTGGGACCGCCAGGTACGCTCCCCAACTGTCGAAGCTCACACATGTTAGGACCGATCATCTGAGAAACAAATTCTTTTCGGGCTGCCCAGTTGTGACCCGAAGAAAGTACCTCACTTTCGATAGATATCGAATCCAAGTTCGGTGTAAAACTTTCTGGCCGAGTATCTTGCCTCGGACGATTGACCTCGACAACAATCCATTGATACTTCCTGAAACGTTGGTCTCTATCCATAA
>Ga0222718_10004979_pt1 | contig 10892 bp, 10 predicted proteins | sample C33_27DmetaG_FD_165045 | JGI IMG/M metagenome (GOLD analysis project Ga0222718, IMG submission 165045) | Estuarine water microbial communities from San Francisco Bay, California, United States - C33_27D | ecosystem: Environmental > Aquatic > Marine > Unclassified | place: USA: California... | reverse complement strand
CGACACATTAGACATCTCCAATTTTGATTAGAAGCAACTATTTTTTTCGTTGATTCGGAAACTTTCCTGAGTTGTTTTTTTTTATATTTTTTTCGTTGTTTAGGATCATTCCACCATTTTGTTTTTTGGGTGTAAGTTGGATCTGAATCGTTATTTCTTTTGGATATCCAGCTACCTAAATCATCTATATTAAAAAAAATCGCTATTAATGGGATAATAAATAGAAGATTTTTTATAATTCCACTTAGAGTACCTAAATTATAATAAATATCAGCTAATAATTTTGGTTTCTCTAAAGCTATAATTAAAAATATAATAGCAAATAAAATAATAAAAGTATTCATAATATTAATATTTATAGTGATTTTATTTTTACTTTAAATTTGAAAGATAGTATGGCGAACTGAATAAGTAGTATAATGTAATAAGTATACCAATTAAAGAATACCAAGGGAATCCTCTTATGAATGGAACATTTTTTTCTTTTTCATCAAAAATTCTTTGCTCTTCTGGTGTTCTCTTAGTGAAGTATTGGAATATTACCAAAAAGTTAACGACTGTGAAAATGAAAAAGATAAATCCAGAAGTTATCTTAGCTAATGCTTCGATGGCACCCTTTTTAATAAATGTAAGGATGTAAGTTACAACTGAAACAGTTACTATAGCTAAAATTGGAAGTGTTACTTTGTTAGCTAAAGCATTACCATTGTTAGCTAAAGCATTACCATTGTTAGCATTTGTAAACTTTTCTAATCCTAAAATTTCTTTTAATGATGTTAGTTTTGTAAATACCTTTGGTGCTATTCCTCTATCAGCCAATTTTTGTAACAATCTAGAACGTGATAGAGTAGCAATAAGGAAAGTATTTGTTAGGCAAATAATAGCAATTACAACAACAATATCTTTTCCTCTTCCACCAAATACTACTGAGAATGCGTCGGAGATAGGATTTACTGACCCTGAACCTTTCTTAACACCGATTAATGATATAATAGATATAGCAATAAGAGCATATATTATAGCTGATATACCGAGAGAACTCATAATACTTTTTGGAACATTTGATTTATCTTTTGCCTCTTCTGACAACTGAACAACAGACTGAAATCCATTATAGGCAAAAATAGTAATAAATGATGAGTGTGTTAAGTTCTTAAGCAAATTACTTTTTAATCTAGACAAATTTTTGATGTGTAGTGAGTCCCGGAAGTCCTTTGATCCGAATAAGTTAAAATCGTTTTGCTTGAAATATTTAGAGTATAATATGGCTATCAAATATAACAAGAAAAATCCAAGAGTTACAATACCCATAATTGCTTTATTTAATCCAGTAGTATATTTATTACCTAACATATTAACAACAGTTGGAACAGCAACTAAAACAGCAATAAGTATTGGTTTGTAAATATGTACATATTCAAGTATAAAATTAGCCTGACCTACAACAATAGTTGCCGCAGTGAATAAACCAATAAGCATAACAACCCATATTACTACATTTGCGAATTGTCTGACGGCAAAATTGGATGTTGGGTCATTATTTTGTCCTAAGACTCCAAGAATCCAAGCGTATTCCGCATCATTAGTAGGATAATGAGTATTCAACTTACAGTAACCTAAACCAGTGAAGGCACAAATTACGGCACCGAGAATGAAGGCTAACCATGTGTAACCTCTTCCGTATGTTAAGATAAATGAGATCAATGTGAATATACCTGCGCCAATGATAAAACCATAACCGGCAAAAAACAAGTCTAAAAAGTTAAGATTTCTAGTATAAACTTGTTTGTTATCATTATTATTTGATACTGAATATTCTACATTTACTTTACCATAACGATTTTTGTTATTTCCATTTACTGAGTTATTTCCATTTACTGAGTTATTTCCATTTACTGAGTTATTTCCATTTACTGAGTTATTTCCATTTACTGAGTTATTTCCATTTACTGAGTTATTCCTATTTACTGAGTTATTCCTATTTACTGAGTTATTTCCATTTACTGAGTTATTCCTATTTACTGAGTTATTTCCATTTACTGATTTATTTCCTGGCATTTATAAATTAATAAAAGATATTAATTGTTTAAAAAAAAATTACACTCTAATAAATCGTCTAGGATATTTTTTTTTAATAAAATATCCTATACCACCAAAAACTATAATTACTATGGCTGCTATAAAAGAATACTTATAATTTATATATTTATTTAATATGCTCATTTTTTTATCTTTAGCAGCCTGTTCTGGATTATAATGTTCTTTATATATTTGAACAACTTCATCGTATGAATATATTTTTTTCCCGAGTGACTTATTAACTTGATTATGTAAATCTATCGTATATTTAAAAAGGCTTTGTTTGTTATCTAAATAATTTATTATAGGATTTCTTTCTAAGCGTTGGGTATAATGAATTCGGCATTTTTGACATGGAATTGTACTTTTTAAATTATTAAAAAATTCTTCCATTACTCGTTTATCTTCATATGTTGGTTCATTCGGATAATTTAAGGCAAATGTGTGTATTACAAACCATAATTTCGGTCCCCAGACTATTGGATCCATATAATTATTATAAATAAAAAAAATATTAGCTACTACCAAATATTTATTAAAAATAAATAAACTTAAACGATGAATTATTAGATAATATAGATTAAATGAGTAAAATTACTAATAGGTTTGATGAAAGTACAGATCTTAAAGAAGGGGATGAAAGAGATGAAAGTAATGAAGATATACAATATAAACGAGATAACCAATTTATAAAAAAAACTCACGAATCTTCTTCCATAAAGAAAGAACAATATTGTGGTAATTGTGGTCAATTAGGTCATATTTATAGAAGATGTTTGCTTCCAATAATAAGTTTAGGAGTGATTATATTTAAAAAAAATAATAATCAAATAAAATATTTGATGGTTCAAAGAAGAGATACCCTCGGATATGTAGAATTTATGCGTGGAAAGTATAATTTAGAAAACATAAATTATATTTATGATTTATTCAAAATTATGACAAAAACGGAACGTTTAAATATACTTACCTATGATTTTGATTTACTTTGGACAAATTTATGGATGAATAAAAATTTGAAAAAATTCCATAATGAATATGCTAATTCAAAAAAAAAATTTAATATTTTAAAAAAAGGTTGTCAAATAGATAATAAATCTGTTTCCTTACATTTATTTCATAAAGATAGTCCAGTAGTGTATCTTGAACCAGAATGGGGATTTCCTAAAGGACGTAGAAATATTAAGGAAAGTGATAAAGATTGTGCCCTGAGAGAATTTGAAGAAGAATCTGGATATAAAAGGGGTGAATACAAAATTATAGAGGAAATAGATCCAGAAGATGAACTTTTTTCAGGAACAAATAATATTAGATACAAACATATTTATTATATAGGTGAATCTTTAGTTGATGTTTCATTATCTATAAATAAAGACAATTTTAGTCAAGTTTCAGAAATTAGAACTATAAAGTGGTTTTCATACGAAGAAGCTATAAAAGCTATACGTAGTTATAATAAAGAGAAAAAGGACACTTTAACAAGAGTAAATCATAAAATTAAAAACTTAATTAATTTATAAAATAATATACCTTTATTATAATGAGTAGAATTATAATATTATTAATAATTTTAATAATTATATTTTTAGTTCTAATTTTTTCTAATAGATCGGAAAACTTCAGTGGTTTATCGGAATTACAGAAGAAAGATTTAGAGAGAATATATTATTTGGAACGGGTAGACACTAATGAATATGATGTTGATTTTTTAGGACCTGAATGCCTATCAAAGTGTATAAGACAATTTGGAGCACGTTTAAATTATGCTAATTGCGAAGGTTATTCAAATCCAGTTCAATGGTCGGAGGAAAATCCTACACGAGGTTATTGTTATAGAGCTCATAGTTTAGAATTTCCATTTGATTGTCAAGGTGAAGATTGTCAACTAAAATGTGGTAAGGATGGTAATAGAGTGCCAACAGAAGAAAATCCTGATTATTCTGAGTATAATCCTGATAAAGATTTTACAAACTGTGAAATTAACGATAATAATATGTGTGTTGAGAAAAGTCTTAACATGTTACGCGGTGGAGGGTGTGAAATTACATCATCATGTAAATCATGTATTGAGAAATATAAGCTAAATATTGATTTAATGAATAGTATTGTTACCAAAACTATACAAGAGTTTGAAGATTCGCAGTGTTCTAATTAATTTATCATTAAAAAAATTTTATTTAATTATAGTAAGTATGTTAAATATTTTATATATTTTATTAATATTTGTTTTTTTGATTATTATAAAACAATTCTATTTCAACACTTCAGAAAAATTTCATGTAGGAGACGAACAAGAAGCTGATGATCATAATGAAGATGGAAATGATCAAAGTGTAGATGGTGGTAGTAGTAATAGAAATGCTAATACTAATGAGAATACTAATACTAATGCTAATGCTAATTTAGGCAGTGGTGGTGGTCCAGCAAGACAAACTACTGAAGATACTACAAGTGCTTCTACAGCTGAAACTACAAGAGCTAGCGAACAAACAAATGAAACTACTAATGCTGTAGAATCGTCATCACCTTCAGATACAACACAGGCATCTATAGAAACTCAATCTTTCAATGAGCAGGATCAATCATCAGAAGAAGCAAGAGGAACAGAAGAAGCAGGAAATAGTGATGACGGAACTATAACTGAAGAACAACTTTTACGCGAACTTATTCAAAGAATACAAGATGAACGAGATAATTCAACCCAACCAGTTATCACAGCAAGAGCAGATTCAAGCTGTTGTGGATTAAATATATATAACGATGAATTAATGAATATCAATAAATGTTTAGAACAACATCTTAAAAAAGAAAGACAGATTGGTCAAGAGTATATTACTGATGATTGGAAATCAACACAAGATAGATCATGTAAAAATCCACCGAATATATTAGCAAAAACAACAAATTGTTCTGGTAATAATAGTGTAATTGGAAAATTTTATCCTCATATTAAAACTTTACATGATATAGTTATAAGCACTAAAGCAGAAGGTTGTCCATATAGAGCTTCATTATTTAATAGGCCAAGTGACGAAGAAAAGAAGCATTTAAATCTAGACTCATCCAATCCTTTAACTGATTTTCAACGGATGAGGCAATTTCAAAGAAATATAGATTGTCGGCTTGCTGGACTTGGAAATACATTACAAAGATCATCAACTCGTCTTAGGAGTACAAAACAACCTATGAGACAGTGTTCTGGGCCAGATTAAAAGGTACAAATTTTTTTTATTAAGTAATTTTATATGTTTAGTTCACAAGTAACTTTATCTTTATTTTTTTTATATATAGTTATAATTTCAGAAAAATTTTTTGATCTTATATCTTGTAGATTACAAAAAGTTATTATTCAAAATTTATATGTAAAACACATTTTCATATTATTAAATATATTCTTATTCACATTTATTTTAGGATGGTATACAGAATTCTCAATTTATGATGCGAAAAGTGGATTTACTGAAAATTTTAATCGTAATAATTTAAATAAAAAAGAAAAATTAGAAATAGTTAATAGTGTAGAAAAAAATGAAACAGTAAATTTATTCAAGGATATAATTCCTGAAGGAAAAATAATAATCAGATATTTCTTCTATAGTTTTCTGATCTATATCATATTTTTACTAACAACAAAATGTCAATTTGAATTTTTAGTGGTATTTTTGGCATTAACATTCTTATCTTTTATAATTTTTATTTTAAAAACATATAGCAAAACTAAAGGCGACATACAATCAAGCTTTTCCTTTTTTAAATATATTTCAAAAAAAGAGAAACAAGAAATGATATTACAATATCTAAATACAAATGAAAATGTATCTGAATTAGAATTAAGGAAGAAAATACGCCATATAAATACAAACTATTTACTTACTAATATTGAAACCACTGTATTTATTATATCTCTTACAATTCTTATTATTGGATTTATAATTTATTTTAAAAGAATAAGAAAGGAACATCCGAAGGACTTTAACATGTTAAAGTTTATATTTGGTAAATATTGTAAAACAATTCACACTCATCACTAATTTAGTTATTAAATAATTAAAACTTTTTTGTTTCTTTATTTTAATGAATAAACTTATTGTATTAGTTATAGTTACAGTTATTATTTTAATAATAAATTATGTTTATGTTACAAATGAAGGATTTATAGGTACTACAGAAGCTACAGAATTGACAGAAGCAGTAATAGAATGTAACCATTATGGTGATCCAATAATAGCTGAAAATTGTAGCGTTACCTTATGTGGAATTCATAAAACAGAGGCTGATTGTCCTAATGATGGTTCATGTATATGGAAATCTGATAAAAATAAGTGTGTCGATAAGAATAATGATGAAGACTCAGATTGTAGTGTTATTGAGAGTTTGATAGGGGATCAATTTAGAATTAATACAGTGTGTCCATATAGTCCAGAGTGTCTAGGAATTTGTTTAAATGATTTTACATTTACTGAAGAAAATTTACCATATAATAATGTTACGCCTTTCAATTCATTAATTAATAATTTAAAGATAAAGGTCGATGGGATAGATAATAGTTTATATTCAGAAGATCAAGAAGATCAAAGCCACTTATTTGTTTCATCACGATGCTTTGAATGCGTTAAAAATTTTTATAAAATCACTGAATTATTACTTGATAATCGTTGTGGATACTAGAATTTAACTAAATTATAATCTAAACACATTATATGTTATATATTTATTTAGCTTTAATAAGTGCCTTTTGTTTCAGTTTGTCTGATATTTGCTCTAAGTATCTTATTGATAATGGTATAAGTAATATGAAATTTTTATTTTGGGCACATGGTATTATATTTACTATCTTAGGCTTAATCGCTGTATTTTTAGCATCATATTACTCGCTAAATTACTTGACTAATAAAGAAAAATATTTAGATGTAATCAAATTTCCTATGAATAAAAAAGGTCTCATAATTATTATATCATCAGTCATATCATATATAGGATTATTATCTCTTATTTTCGCATTTAAGATATCAAAAAATATTGGGTATACTTCCGCAATAGTGGGAACTACTAGTTTAATAACATTAATCTTATCAGTAGTTATATTAAAACACAGTTTTGAATGGAAAGGTGCATTTGGTGTTTTATTAGTTGTATCTGGTATATATTTTATTAGTCAAACCGATAATTCTAAAATTTTATAGTTGTATTTTTTTATTATTATATATTAATGATTAAACCTTGTATTTTAACAATAATACTTTTATTTTTAATAGTTTTTATGTTAATTTTAATATATAAAAATAAATTTAGTGAACACTTTTCTAGACAACATAGTAGTTCTCAACAACACAATAGTAGAACTTGTAAATATCCATATACAAATCAACTCATAGGATATGATGATGATGATGAAAATACTCATTACCCATTTCCTGATGAAGATGAGTGTAGTTTAGAAAACCAAAATTTAGATATTGTTGATGTTCATGTAAATAATGATGAATTTCGCCTTGGACGAAATATACATATGGTAAATCCGTTTAATGCCTGTTGTCTTAGAACATGTATAAATGATTTTACAGATGTTGATAAACCAGATGGACCACTTAGAGATGATTTTCGTGCTGGTAATGGTGATCCGGTAAATCTTCACTATTTTTTTACTTCAAAATGTAACGAATGTATAGAAAATCATTGGAAACCTATTAATTTATTACATAAAGCTAAGGTTTGTTCTGATTAGTTAGTCTAATATTTAGTTATAATTATATTATTTATTTATATTGTTGTTTACTTAAAACTTTAGTAAGTCATTAAAGTTATACTTATAAACTATGAGTTCTAAATTTACAAATTCAGTATCTCAACTTTTCCGTAATTTTACACCAATATCAGCACGAGGAAGTTGGGTAAAAGTTAAAGAGTCACCATTTGAAATTTTGGATCTTACTGGTGGAATAGGAGCATTATCATTAGGTCATTGTCATCCAATTGTTAATAAAGCAGTAAAATGTCAGTCTGATAAAATAGTTCATAGCGCACAGCAGGTGTTTGGTGGAAATATTCCGCGAGAAAAACTTATTAGTAAAATGAGTGATTTTACTGATAGTTCTTTAAATAGTTACTTTTTTACTACAAGCGGATCCGAAGCTACAGATAATGCTATTAAAATCAGTCGTCGATACACTAATAAGAATGGAATTATTGTTGTTAAAAAAGGGTTTCATGGTAGAACATTGGCAGCTCTATCACTGACAAGTTCAAATCCATATTCGCGGAATAATATTGGCGGATTATTATCAAATGTGTACTATTGTGATGATAATATATCAAGTTTTTATGAAATATTTGATAGATTCGTTAGACCAGAAGATGTTGCCGGTTTTATGTTTGAATCAGTTCAAGGAGAGGCTGGTATTTTTGATTTAGATAAAACATTTTTAGCTGAAGCTAGTACATTTTGTAAGGAAAATGATATTTTAGTTATAGCTGATGAAGTTCAATGTGGTATGGGTAGAACAGGTGATTATTGGAATATTCAATCGAAAGGAATTATTCCAGATATGATAACTTTTGGTAAAGGGATATCAAACGGTTATCCTTTAGCTGGTTTGGTAGCTAAAGGTGAAATTATCGATAATCAGGGAATTAATTTTCTGGGTGGTACTTATGGAAGCAATCCAATAATTTGTGCCGCTGCTGCGTCCACATTAGATGTGTTCAAAAGCGAATTTGTAATTCAAAATGTTAAAACTATGGAAAGTTATTTCGCAAATGAATTAAAAAAAATAAATGGTATTGTAGAAGTAAGAATTTATGGTTTGATGATAGCTATTGATGTTGAGAAAGATACCGATCTTGTGGTAAACGAATTAGCTAATCAAGGTGTATGTGTATTAAAATCTGGTAATAAAGGTCAATATATTCGTTTATTACCACCTTTAAATATTTCAAAATATGATGTTGATATTTTTCTAGATAAATTTCAATATGTTCTCAATTCTTAATGAATAAAAATATACTGAAATTTATTTTTTGTAATTATATATTAATGGATAAAAAAACACAAAAACTAGAAAGATTTAAAGATAGAAAATTACATCAAAAACGGGTTGATGCTTTGGCAGAAGAATTAGTAAGCAAACCAGATAATGATCTCTTTGAATCTGCTAGAGATTTACTTTTTAAAATAAATAAACGTAATGCGACTGAAATTAAATTTAATATGGAAAAATATGAGGCTATATTAAAAGAAATTGATAGAAGAGAATTATATGAACATACAAGCGAATCACTAGGTGATACCCAATTTAAATATTACCCTGATTATGGTAATAAAAATTTTAATCAGGAAATTTTGGCTAAAAAGGAATTCTACATTCATAAATCAAAAAAATTGGGAAATCCTACTCCATCAGAAAGAGAATTATTATCAAAAAAAATGTGTGATCCATTATTTGATTCTGTTACTGGTGAACGTGTTACCGATAAATCTAAAATTATGTTTAATTTAACAAATAGTCAAAAATTTTTAAAAACTTTTATGTCTCCTAATACACCATATAAATCATTACTTATATATCATGGAACTGGTGTTGGTAAAACTTGTACAAGTATCTCTATAGCGGAACAGTATAGTGAACAATTAAGAAGACAAGGTAAAAAAATAATAATATTACTTAATCAAAGTATCAAAGAGAATTTTATTAAAAATATATTTAATATTCAAAAATTAAAAGCAGGAATGCCTTACTATCAGTGTACTGGAGAAGACTACCTTAAATATGTTCCAGATTATGAAAAAATGTCGATTGAAGACGTTCAAAAAAGAATTTTAAAGGTGATCAAATCTAAATATGAATTTTATGGTTATCAGAAATTCGCAAATATGATTAATCAGTTAGAAGAAAAAATAAAACAATCTTTTACCGAGGAAACTTATCCAGCAATATTTCAAAAAAAAATTGCGGACATGTTTTCTGATACGGTATTTATAATTGATGAAGCTCATAATATTAAAGAAGGTGAAAGCATGAAGGTTTTGCCACCTGTTTTAGATAAAGTAGTTACATTAGCAAAAAATATGAAATTATTACTCTTAAGTGCGACACCGATGTTTGATAATTCAACTGAGATTATTTGGTTGATGAATTTGCTTTTGAAAAATGATAATCGTCCTACACTTAAAATAAATGATTTCTTTGATAGTGATGGAGCAATAATCAGAGAAAAAATCCCGCTATTTTTAAAACGGACAAGAGGTTTGGTGTCATATGTACGTGGTGAGAATCCATATAGATTTCCTTCAAGATTGTATCCAACAGGTAATAATATTTTGGATCAATCAAATTTACCTCAGTCTACTCATGATGGAACTAGAATAGATGTATCTGATAGAATAAAAGAACTTGTTTTAGTTGGGTGTAAAATGACTGGTTTACAAAGAGAAGTTTATAACAAAATGATAGAATCGACAGAAGCTTTTGGTGCGTTTAAACAACCGGGTATTATGTGTTCAAATATTGTATTTCCTCTATCTAATGTTAAGTCTCCCAAAAAATCGAACAATGATTCATTTATAGCTAGTTCTTCTCCTTCGAATAGATCTAATAATGGATCATCTAAAAAGTTTGATATTGGCGATTTTATAAGCGATGCTGGTTTTGAAAATGTAGCAAAGAGAAAAAAACTTGCGGAAAGGGTGGTATATGAAATAAAAGACAATATATTTGTCAAGGAAAAATTAAAAGAATTTTCAACAAAGATACACACTTTAGTTGAAAATGTAAAAAAATCAGAGGGAGTAGTGTTTATTTATTCCCAATTTATTA
>Ga0222718_10004978_pt1 | contig 10893 bp, 4 predicted proteins | sample C33_27DmetaG_FD_165045 | JGI IMG/M metagenome (GOLD analysis project Ga0222718, IMG submission 165045) | Estuarine water microbial communities from San Francisco Bay, California, United States - C33_27D | ecosystem: Environmental > Aquatic > Marine > Unclassified | place: USA: California... | reverse complement strand
TTTTAATTCTTGGACTTATGCAGATCTGAGTTCTGCTTCAGGAGGAATTGAGGATCAAACTACAGGATCTTGGCAAGGTGTAAACAGAAGTGTTTCTTTGATGGGTAGAGTTGAATATGATTTCAATGAGAAATATTTAGCTTCTTTAACAGTAAGAAGAGATGGTTCTACAAGCTTTGGTAAAAACAATAAGTTTGCTGTATTTCCTTCAGCCTCTCTAGGTTGGGTTGCTTCAAATGAAGACTTTTTTAACTCATCTGTAGTTGATTTCTTAAAAGTTAGAGCAAGTTATGGTTCTGTTGGAAATGATAATGCTAGTCCACAGTTTGGTACAATATCAACTTTTCCAAAATATACTTTTGATGGTAATATTATAAACGGTTCTACATTATTAGGAATTCCTAATAATGACGTTTCTTGGGAAAATCAAATTCAAACAAACGTTGGAGTTGACGTAAGAATGTTTGATTCTAAATTAAGTTTAACTGCTGATTACTTTATTAAAACAGTAGACGATCTTTTATTTAGTCCAACACTTTCTTTATACTTAGGTATTCCTCAGTATCCAGTTGCTAATATTGGTAAAACGGAAACTAAAGGATATGAAATTAGTCTTTCTTACGGAGACGAAATTGCTAAAAATGTAAGTTTCAATACAACATTTAATTTCACAACGGCTGAAAATTTAGTTGAAGAAATTAACAATGGTGATAAATACATTTGGGGATCTGGTTACGGAATTCCTTACAAGAATCTTACTCAGTTTAGACAAGGTGAATCTCCTGGAATTTTTTGGGGATACAAAACAAATGGAATCTTCCAGTCGCAAGCTGAGGTTGATGCTCACGCAACTCAATCAAATGCTCAACCTGGTGATATAAGATTTGTTGATGTTGACGGAAATGGTAAGATAGACGGTGAGGATAGAACTAAAATTGGAGATCCATTCCCTGACTTTACATTAGGATGGAACTTTAATTTAAATGTTTCTGATTTTGATTTATCAGTATTTACTTACGCATCTGTAGGAAATGATATATATAGAGGTTATGAAAGAAACCTTAACTACACTAATAAATTTGCTTCTGTTTTAAACAGATGGACGGGTCCTGGAACTAGTACAACTGAACCAAGATACAGTTTTGTTGATGCAAATGATAATAGCAGACAGTCAGACAGATATGTTGAAGACGGTAGTTATGTAAAAATTAAAAATATTCAGTTAGGATACAATGTTCCTTTAGCTGCTGATTCTCCTTTCACAGGTGTAAGAATTTATGCAAGTGCTAAAAATGCTTTCACATTTACTGACTACACTGGATATGACCCTGAAATTTCTAATGGTGGAAACACTGTATTAGACACAGGAGTTGACAGAGGAACATACCCTTCTCCTAGAGTAGTTTCATTAGGAGTAAAACTTAAATTTTAAAAATATATCACATGAAAAATAAATTATATAAAAACATTTTATTAGTCTTAATCTCAGTAGGCTTTGTAGCTTGTGAAGATTACGTAGATTATGAGGCATCAGAAGGATATACAATCGTTGCTGGTGACTATTTCACTAAAGCATCTGACTATGAAGCTGCTCTAGTTGGAACCTATGATCCACTACAATGGAATATTTACAGTGTGATGATTGGTGACATGGCAACTCCAAATTCACTATGTGGAGGAGAAAGTGCTACTGACGTTATTGGTTTGCAAAAAATTGATGACATGATTCATAATCCTGTTAATGATCAGTTAGAATCAACATGGAAATGGATGTATGAAGGAATCAATAGAGCTAATTACTTGGTTGAAAACAAAGACAAAGTTGATTTTACTAGAAAATCAGAATTATATGGTGAAGTTCACTTTTTGAGAGCGTACTATTACTTTGAATTAGTTAAGATTTTTGGTGGTGTTCCGTTATTCACTGAATCAAGATTAACTGCTGGTGATTCTGGAACTTTAGCAAGAGCTACAGCTTCAGAAGTATATGCTCAAATTGAGGCAGACCTTCAAGCTGCAATTACTGCTTTACCAGCTGCTAAGAGTACTGATGGAAGAGCTACTTCGTTTACTGCTCACGCCTTACTTGGAAAAGTATATTTATACCAAGATAAATTTGATGAAGCAGCTAGTATATTAGAGCCGTTAATTGGTCTCTACACTTTAGCTCCGGATCTTCAAAGTGTATTTTTAAGCTCTGGTGAAAATGGTTCTGAATCTGTATTTGAAGTACAACATTCTAAAAATTCTAACTGGTGGGATTGGGGATTCCCTCAAGGTTCTGAAGGTAACTTTGGAATAATTCACCACGGAATTAGAGGTTATAATGGTTCAGTTTATGCTCAAGGATGGAGTTTTAATGTTCCAACTCAAGATTTATATGATGCTTATGCTGATGGAGATTCAAGAAGATCTGTAGCAATTCTTGATATTGCAAACTGGGCTGAAACAACTGGAGCTGAATATACTGAAGGTTATGAGCATACAGGTTATTTTAACCATAAGTACATTCCTAGAGCTGGTGCAACTGCTGCACAAGGTGAGTTGAATTATGAGATGAACTACAGAGCAATTAGATATGCTGATGTTCTACTTATGGCTGCAGAAGCTAACAATAGAAAGACAAGTCCAGATGATGTTAAAGCTCAAAATTATTTGAATCAAGTTAGAGCTAGAGCATTTGGAAATAGTTCTCAAGCTTCTTCTTCTACAGGAGTAACTTTAACCCAAGAAATTTGGGACGAAAGAAGGCTTGAGCTTGCTTTGGAAGGTCATCACTTTTTTGATTTAGTAAGAACAGGTGAAGCTGCTACTAAAATTTCAGGTTTTGTTACTGGAAAGCATGAAGTGTTTCCAATTCCTCAAACAGAAATTGATATTTCAGGTTTAACCCAAAATTCTGGATACTAACATATAATATTATATAAATATGAAAACAATAAAAAAATTATTTACTTTACTTTTCGTTTTTACAGCATTTATTAGCTGTAAAGAGGATTTTCTCGAAGAAACTGATTTCGGGATTGTTGCTCCATCGGACGTAAGTGCAACTTTTAATATTACCCAAGACAATACAGGTCTAGTTACCATAACTCCTACAGCAATTGGTGCTGTAAGTTTTGATGTTGACTTTGGTGATGGTAGCGAAGTAGCCACAGGTATCGCTGCAGGTAAACATGCTAAACATACCTACACAGAAGGTAATCATACTGTTGGTATTACAGCAAATGGTTTAGGAGGTTTGAAAGCTTCAGCTTCTGTTGAGTTAGTAGTTTCATTTAAGGCTCCTCAAAACTTAGTTGTAGCAATAACCAATAGTGAAACAATTTCAAAGCAAATTGATGTAGTTGCGACTGCTGATTTTGCAACAACATTTGATGTAAATCCAGGTGTTGATGGAGTAGAAGCTGTTAGTGCTAATATTGGTGAAACTGCTTCATATGTTTATGCTGAGGCTGGAACATACACTGTCGTAGTTACTGCGAAAGGTGGTGCTATTGAGACAACGAGCGAGAGCGTTGAATTTGAAGTTACAGCTATTATGCAACCAGTAACTTCTTCCGACACTCCTCCATCAAGAAAAATAACTGATGTTATATCTATATTTAGTTCTGTATATGATGATTTAACAGGTACAGACTACTACCCTAATTGGGGTCAAACAACTCAATATGCTGAGTTTGACTTAAATGGGGATAAAATGATACAGTATTCAAAACTTAACTATCAAGGAGTTCAGTTTGCAGCTGCTCAAGATGTTTCAACTATGCAGTATTTACACATGGAAGTATGGACAGCTGATTTAGCAGCTCTGGAAATTTTTCCAATTAGTGTTACGACAGGTGAAAAATCAGTTACAAAAGAATTAACTAAAGATGCTTGGACTACTATAGATATCCCTATTTCAGCTTTTACTGATCAAGGATTATCAATGGCGGATATTCACCAATTCAAATTTGTTGGATCGCCATGGAATCCTGATGGATTTGGAACGGTTTTTATTGATAATGTATATTTTTATAAAAATCCATCTGAACCATCTCCATTAGCTGGTAAGTGGAAACTTAAACCAGAGGCTGGAGCTTTAAGAGTTGGTCCTAGCGCAGGAAGTGGTGAATGGTGGTCAATTGATGCTGCAGGTGTAACTGCAAGAGCAGTGTTCTTTGATGATGAATATATCTTTAATTCAGATGGTTCTTTTAACAATGTGTTACAAGATCAAACTTGGGTTGAAGGATGGCAAAACGGTGGTGCTGCAGAAGGAGCTGGCGCTCCTGTTGCTCCTCACGATGGATCAGCTAGTGCGACTTACTTGCATAATCAAACTACAAATACAGTAACTATAAATGGAAAAGGTGCTTACATAGGTTTACCAAAAGCGGTTAATGCTGGTGAACTTCCAAATGTAAATGTTCCTAATTCAGTTGCTTACAATGTTGATTTGTCCGATGATAATAATTCTGCTACTGTAACTATCGAAGCTGGTTCTGGAGTTTGGTGGACTTTTGAAATTCAAAGAGAAACCGTTTCTCCAACTCAATTATTTGGAGTTTGGAAACTCTCCTCGGAGCCTGGTTCACTAGGAGTAGGCCCTTCTAAAGGAAGCACAGAGTGGTGGAATCTTGATGCTGCTGGAGTTACAGCAAGATCAATGTTTGTGGACGATTCTTACTCCTTTATGAAAGATGGTTCCTTCGCTAACATTCTAGGTGGTGAAACATGGGTTGAGGGATGGCAAAACGGTGGTGCTGCTGAAGGACCTGGTGCTCCTGTTGCTCCACACGATGGATCTAAAATAAATGCATTCAATTTTGATCCAATTGCTGGAACTATAACTGTAATTGGTGAAGGTGCTTACATTGGACTTCCAAAAGCAGTTAACGAAGGTGAACTTCCAAATGTAGCAGTTCCTGGACAAGTAGTATATCAAGTTAGTTTTGATGATGCAGACACTATGTCTGTTTCTGTTGAAGCTGGTTCAGGTGTTTGGTGGAACTATAAACTAGTAAGAGCTACACAAAAAATATCTGGAACATGGAAAATGGCCTTAGAAGCTGGTTCGCTTGGAGTTGGACCATCAAAGGGTGATATTGGATGGTGGTCAATTGATGATGCTGGTTTAACTGCAAGAGCCGTCTATTTTGATGATGAGTACATTATTGGATCTGCGGGATCATTTAAAAATATTTTAGGAGATCAAACATGGGTTGAAGGTTGGCAAAATGGTGGTGCTGCTGAAGGTCCTGGAGCTCCTGTAGCTCCTCACGATGGATCTGTAAATAGTATTTATGTTTACGATGATGTATTAGGAAAAATTACTGTTTATGGAAAAGGTGCTTACATTGGTTTACCAAAAGCTGTAAATGCTGGTGAATTACCTAATGTAGAGGTTCCAGAAAATGTTATATACGATGTGACTTTTGTTGACGATAATACAATTAAAGTTTCTGTTGAAGCCGGATCTGGTGTTTGGTGGAATTATAAACTTGTTAAATAATAATAATTATGAAAAAAATTAATAAAATATTTAAATTACTTCTTGTTGTTGTAGCCTTTTCTTTTGTAGGTTGCGAAAATGAGGAATATAAACTTGGAGATATTAAAGCTCCAAGTGGAGTAAGTATTACTGCTGAAATAGTTGGTGCTGATGCTGATAATCCAAATGGTGATGGAACAGGTGTTGTTCATTTTAATGCTGTTGGAACAGATGTTATCACATGGAAGTTTGTTCACAATGGAGTTGAAAGAATGGTTCCATCTGGAAAAACTACTTATGCATTTAGTACTATTGGACTGCACACATACACTGTTAGTGCCGTTGCTATTGGTGCAGGAGGATCAACTTCTGATGTTGCTACAAATGTCGAAGTACTCGCTACATACGAACCACCAGCTGACCTAATAGCTCAGTTAACAACAGGAAAATGGAGAGTTCCAATTCCTGACGGAGGACATATGGGTGTAGGTCCTTATGATGCTACAACGGGTGTTTGGTGGACTGCTGGACCTGGTGATAAATCTACAACTGGAATGAAAGATGATGTTTATACTTTTAATGCAGATGGTACTTTTACTTTTGATGTAGGTGCTGATTTTGAAATTTTTGGAAAAGGGTATGCTTTAGAAACTGATTTTGGAGGTTTACGTGATCAGGAGCCAGACGGAAACAACGATGTTGAGAATTTTCCTATTACTCAGGAAGACGTTGATAAAATTTCTGGGACATGGTATATTACAGCACCTGGTGGAGTTGAAACTATTAATTTTAGTGGACTTGGGTTCATTGGTTTCTACACTCAATCACATGCTTTTGAAATATTAGACAGATCTAAAGCTGACGAATGGAAGCTTAAAAGTTATTATGCGCATGAAAGCAATGCATGGTTTTGGACTATAACTAACAAAGAATAATTTTGTTTAAATAAAAAAAACCTGAATAATTTAATTTGTTCAGGTTTTTTTTTACCTTTTTTTAATGAATACTAGACGATTTTTTTACAAGATATTCACAAACCTATTTTTTGTTTTTACTCTTATAATAAGTTGCTCATCTGGAGGTGAAGAACCTGACGGAGGAGGTGGACCTGTTGATCCCCCTAGTGAGATAATTCCTACAAACTTAAGTGTAAACATTACAATAGAGGGAGCTAGTTCAGAAAATCCAAACGGAGATGGATCAGGGCTGGTTAAATTTTCTGCATCTGCTACTAATGCTGTTTCATACAGTTACAGATTTGGTACCGGAGATTCAAAAACATCTACAGGGGCTGTTGAATTTACATACACAGATATTGGAACAAAGACATATAACGTTAAGGTTATTGCCTATTCTTCAACTAATAATTTTATTAGCGTGGATAAAGCTGTAACAGTTTATGTTAAACCAGCTTCTGAACAAACTTTACTAGAACTTTTAGCTGGCTCATCTGAGAAAACTTGGAAAATTAATTCAGCTCAAGATGCACATTTCTCTAATGGTTCAGTTGATAAAAATTATCCTACCTGGTGGGAAGCTTACTCATTTTCTAAATCTGACTCAGGATTTTATGATGATGAGCACACTTTTAATGTAAATGGAACCTATACTCATAAAACCAATAATACTGTTTTTGGTAAAGGAGTATATCTAAATTCTGATTTTGGGACAAATTCATCCACAAATAACGATGGTGATATTGAAAATTATCCTTTAGATAATTATGAAACTACTTTCTCTGCAAAAAAAGAAGATGGAGTAGATAAGTTAGAGTTTAACGATAAAGGTTTTATAGGTTTTTATACTGGCACTCATAGCTATACTATCGAATGCTCAGATGAAAACAATATTTTTATTCGAACTGTGGATGATCAGGATAGAGCTTGGTACTTATGGCTTACCTCAGAAACTGTTTCTGAAACACCTTCAAAAGATCAATTTACAAATTTAATTTGGTCAGACGAATTTGATTACACTGGAGCTATTGATCCTGATAAGTGGACTCACGAAGTTAGAGAACAATGGTATAACAATGAAGTCCAGTCTACAACTAATTTATTAGAAAATTCTAAAGTAGAAGACGGAAAATTAAAAATTACAGCAATAAAAAAAGCAAATGGAGATTATACTTCTGCTAGAATACGAACCTATAAAAAGTTAGATTTTACCTACGGAAGAATTGATGTTAAAGCTAAAATGCCCTCAAAAACTAATGGTGTATGGCCTGCAATTTGGTTATTAGGTTCTAATTATGAAAGTATCGATTGGCCTGCTTGTGGTGAAATAGACATACAAGAGTATGCTCATACGAATAATTTCAACGTTCAATCTACTGTACATCAACCAGATGGATATGCAGGTCAAGGAGATTCCAATGTTACCTACGACTACTCCGATATAGATGAGAAATTTCATTTATACTCTTTAGTTTGGACAAAAGAAGCTTTAACATTTTATGTTGATGACAAACCACACCATATTGTTGGAAATTCTTGCGCATTACCTTTTAATTGGGATTTCTATTTAATTCTCAATTTTGCCATGGGTGGTGATATGGGAGGAGATATTGATTCAGGTTTTACTAGTGATTCTATGGAGATAGATTACGTTAAAGTTTATCAATAAAAATCTCTTTAATTTTTGTACAGTTTTTATTTTTAGATGTTAAGTTGATGTAAAGGTAAATACACACATTTATAATAGCTTCTGACTTAAATTTACAATTCTTAAAGATCAAATTAAAAAATTTTATGACTCAATTAATTGAAAATTACCAAGCTATAATGCATAAACTAGTATTTCTTCTATTAATTTTTTTCGTAAACTTTTCTTTTTCTCAAGGACTTAAAACGAGCGGAAAAAAGATAGTAGATAAAAACGGAAATGAAGTTCTGCTTCGTGGTATGGGTCCTGGAGGATGGCTTGTTATGGAGGGTTATATGAATCAGTCCGCTGGAATTGCTGGTCCTCAACATGAAATTAAAAATAAACTCATAGAGCTTATGGGTAAAGAAAAGACAGAAACCTTTTTTAACGAATGGAGAAAAAATCATTTTACAAAAAGAGATGTTGATTCTTTAGCTGCGTGGGGATTTAATAGCATTAGACTTCCAATGCATTACAACCTTATGACACTTCCAATTGAAGATGAGCCTGTTGCTGGTCAACAAACTTGGATTGAGGAAGGGTTCACCATAATTGATAATTTACTTGAATGGGCAAAGCCTCACAATATGTATGTTATTTTAGACATGCATGCTGCACCTGGTGGTCAAGGATATAATGCAGACATTTCTGATTACGATTCTACTAAACCATCATTATGGGAAAGTAAAGCAAATCAGGATAAGCTTGTTGAACTATGGAAAAAAATTGCAAATAGATACAAGGATAACGAGTGGATTGGTGGATACGATTTAATAAATGAAACCAATTGGACTCTTCCCAATGGAACGCTACTGAGAGAAGTATTTGAAAGAATAACAAAAGCTATTAGAGAAGTAGATGAAAATCACATTATATACATAGAGGGTAATGATTATGCTAATAATTTTACCGGATTAACACCACCTTGGGATGACAACATGGTTTACAGTTTTCATAAATATTGGAGTACTGTTAATGATGATGATCTGGATTGGGTACTTCCTATGAGAGATCAATACAATGTTCCTTTATGGATGGGTGAGTCTGGAGAAAACTCAAATACTTGGTATACACGATTCATCTCTTTGCTTGAAAAAAATGATGTTGGTTGGGCTTGGTGGACCATTAAAAAAGTTGGAGATATTGACAGTCCATTTTCTGTTAAATTAAATCCCGGATATCAAAAAATATTGGATTATTGGAAAGGAGAAGGCGAAAAGCCAACTGAAGAAGAAACATTTAATGCAATGATGAAATTAGCTGAAAATTTACTCATTGAAAATTGCTTGTATAGAAAAGATATACCAGATGCCATGTTCAGGCAAACTACGACAGATGAAGTTATACCTTATTCAAAAAAACAATCGATTCCAGGTAGAATTGATTTATCTGATTATGATTTAGGAAAAAATAATTTTGCTTATTATGATACAGATGTTTCGGATAATCGTGATAATGGAGAATTTAGAGCCTGGAATTCTGGATGGAGATACAGAAATGATGGAGTAGATATAGAGGAAAATAATGATTTACAGTATAGTAATGGAAAACATATTGGATTTACTCACAAAGGAGAATGGATTTCTTATTCAGTTAAGGTCTTTCAGACTGGAGCTTATAAAGCCATAGCTAGAATTGCTTCTGAAGAAACAGGTGGAGAATTTCATTTATCATTAAATGGAGAAGACATTACTGCAACACAAAGTATTACTGGTACTGGTGGTTGGACAGCTTTTAAAAATCATTCAGCTATAAATAATATTGTTCTTGAAGAAGGAGAACATATTTTAAAACTTCATTTTGATAATGATACTCCCATAAACATAAGTAGTATAAAATTTGAGAGAACAGGTACTGCAAATAGTGTTGATTTTGCTGCTATAAATGGGAATACAGTTTCTGATGAAAAGTCAATAGAACTTTCGTTCAATCAACCCGTTCTCAGTTCATCTATTAGTAGTTCAAAAGATGATTTTTCAATAGTAGTTAATGGAGTTGAAAAAGAAATAAACTCAGTTTCATCAGTTTCTAATAAGCAAAGAAAAATTATGATTACACTCAAAGAAAACCTATTGTTTTCTGACGAAATCAAAGCTACTTATTCAGGAAGTTCATTGAGATCAAATTCAGGACAAGAATTAAAATCTTTCTCTGACTTATTAATCAACAACACCCTTCAGCAAAGGTTTACAGTTCCAGGAAAAATTGAAGCTGAAGCTTCTAAAGTAAAGTTTGGTTTTGGAGTTGAGGATACAACCGATGAAGGTGGTGGTAAAAACCTTGGATATACTGACCCTGGAGATTATGCAGATTATTTAATTTATACCAGTGATAGTAAAGCTTATAATGTTGATTTCCGAGTTGCTTCTCAATCAAATTCTGGTCAAATTGGATTATTTCTAGTAAGTGAATCTAATCAAAGTGAGTATCCAATTGCTACAATCGATCTTCCTGTTACCGGAGGTTGGCAAACATGGGAAACTGTTTCAACTACAACAAAAAGTTTTTCTAAAGGAGTATTTACTCTCAGAATGAAAGTTTTAAAAGGAGGATTTAATTTAAATTGGATTGAATTTAGAGATATTGATACTGATGGTGATGGAATTACAGACTCTAATGATAGTTGTCCAGATTCCCCTGAGGGTGCTGCTGTAGACTTTACTGGTTGTGAGGTATTTGATTTACCTAAGGACAATAACAAGGTATCTGTTATGAGTTCGACTTGTATTGGTAATACTGATGGTTCTATAGGGCTTAGTGTTGAGGATGCG
>Ga0222718_10004977_pt1 | contig 10894 bp, 17 predicted proteins | sample C33_27DmetaG_FD_165045 | JGI IMG/M metagenome (GOLD analysis project Ga0222718, IMG submission 165045) | Estuarine water microbial communities from San Francisco Bay, California, United States - C33_27D | ecosystem: Environmental > Aquatic > Marine > Unclassified | place: USA: California... | reverse complement strand
GTTAGCGACCTCGTTGCCCTCGTCATCCCAACGAGTCCAGTCGTCAGGCCAACTCATCAGACGTTCGCACTCGAGAGGAGTGAGGCGTCGTACCTGGAGCAACCCGTCGTCAGGCTCACCGACAACGATGAAGTTCTCGGGACGTTTCGCCATCGTGTTCGTCAGCGCCGTCCCAGCGCCCTCGGTGTAACGAGCAAACCCGGTCATTGAGAACAACGACTGTTCAATCGCCACCGCTGGAACCTGCGACACGCTCAACGGGCCGACGCCGTCCTCCGTAATGCCGAGGCCGTCCTTCGCATTGGCGTAGCCTCCTCCGTTCTGCCAGTTGAAACCGACAACCGCAACCGTTGTCCTCGAGTCTCCACTGTCGAAACTGTTGAGTGTTGGCGCAGGCCCACCCTCTCTCCACGTTTCCTCGTCGTCTACCGACTGCGCTCTGCGCGACTTGACGAACGGAATCAGCACCTGTTCAGGTCTGCCCGAGTCGGACGCTCGCAACGTACCGACGCCCTCCTGATAGTTCACTTCACGGGCGTAACCGTTCTGGTGATACACGAGCGGTTCGACTACGAGTTGCTCCCCTCTGGACGACGGCACACCGCCATCGCCTCCCGACCGCAAAGTCGGGACGACGCCAGGGTTCAGTCGGTCGACGAGTTCTCGGTGCCAGCTGTCGCTTCCAGCGCCGCCCTCAGCAGAGGAGGCAACTGTCTGTTCCTGCGACCGGCTCGGCGCAGAATCCCACGCGCCGACTTCTCGCTCAACGAGTACCTCGAGTCCACATTCGTCTCTAGGACCAGCGACAACGAAGACACGACGGCGTCGCTGTGGAACTCCGAAGTGTTGAGCGTCAAGCACCCGCCAGACTGCGGAGCGCTCACCGCCGACACACAGTCCTGTGGATCGCCACCCGTTCTTGGGCACGGTTGGCCGGACCCCAGTAAGTCCCCACAGCACGGCGGCGAAATCCTCACCTCCGTTGGAGCGGAGAGCACCGGGTACGTTTTCCCAGATAACCCACTTGGCATCGCATTCTTGAGCAATGCGGCACTGGTGCCAGAACAGTCCAGACCGTTCGCCTGCCAAGCCTCTACCGTGTCCAGCAACTGAGAGGTCTTGGCAAGGTGAGCCACCGGAAACAATGTCAACTCTTCCACGGAACTGTCTCCCATCAAGTGTTGTTACGTCGTCGTGAAGTGGTACGCCAGGGTAGTGGCGTCTGAGAACTGAGCGAGGACGCTCGAGTATCTCGCACAACCCGACGACTTCGTGACCTGCCTGCTCCAAGCCGTAGTCCATGCCACCGGCACCAGAGAACAACGACAGAACACGCACGATTACTTGTGCCTGTAGGTGTAGTGATCGTCGGCCTGCTTCGTCATTCGCACTCGCTTGTCAACTTGGACGACGGAGGCGATGTACTGGCGAGCGCCAGCGAGGGTGCGGAACGCTAAGTGGACGCCTTCCACTGGGTTGACGAACGGGTGGTCTGCCATCGGCTGGTCGCTGGTGCGGTGGACAACCCAACCGCCACCAGGAAACTTCGTCTGTCGGACATCAAACTGATTCACGTTTACTCCTTCTAGTTGAGGGTACGCACCATCCTAATCGGGGAGTGCTGCGGTATGGGTGCTGGTTAGTTTGGGATTCTGGCTCGCCGTGCGGCGACGATTCGCTGGCCCTCAGCGACGAGTTCATCGAACCGTTCCCTGACCTGCTCCATCGTTGTGAAGTCGGAGTCGCACAGTTCGCTGATGTCATAGAACTCGAGGGCGGCCTTAGAGAACTGGGAGCGGAGGAGGCTGTCGGCACGGAACGTGAACCCGAACAGTCGTTGGTCACGCCTGGGTCGCTCACCCAAACACGGGAACAGTCCGGTCGACACCTCGCCTCTGAACGCACCGAAGTTCCAGCAACCAAGAACCTCCTGCGTTAGAAAGTTCGGGTCACGCAACCCGAGGGTTGTGCGTCGGTAGGGGACGTCTCCGAACACTGCGGTGAACGCAGCTTTGGTCTGCCTCCAGTCGGTACTGATCGGGTGGGTCATTGGTTCTCCTCTCGTCGGAGCGTGTCGTTGGCACGCTGGTTTCTGTGAACTGTTGCGACCGACCCTGGTGCGAAGGTGCGAATCGACCCGTGCCGAATGACACCGTTGCGAGGGATCGGACCCCAACAGTTCAGTTCTCCGTTCGGGCGCTGGCGCACGAACCTGAATCGTCCCTGACCGGTGACAGTGAACTCGTCTCCTCGAGTGAGGCGACGGCCGTCTGGCAACTCAATGTCTGTGTCCCAGTCTGCGACGGGAGAGGTAGAGCCTCGCCGTCTGGTCATGCGCTCACTCACCGTCGGCCTCCTTCACGGAGAGGAGCCGCAGGCTCACGCCGTTGTCGGCCTTGATTCGCTCCAGCACCTGAAGCGCCAGTTTGCGAGCGTGGGTCTTGTTGGGCGCTGAGAGCGTGAAGTGGGCGACCGGCACGAACTGGAGGGTGCCGACCGACACGCTGAACTCTCGCCTCTCAGGGTTCGGTGCGGAGGCGTAGCACTCAGAGCACCAGCCGGTCGGGTTGGAGCGGTGGCGAATCGCCAGCGACTTGGTCTGGTGATCGACCGACTGGCCGTGTTCCTCACAGTAGGTGACCCACACCTCCTCGCCGTCGTTGATCGTGTCGTATACGGAGACCAGGGTGCCGGTCTCTCTGGCTCTTGTCGTCGTGTTCATGCCTCTTACAATAGGGCCGGACAGCCCATAGCGCAAGCCCTATCTGGCGAGGCGAGCATTAGCGCTTGCTACTTGCGGACGACAGCCCTAAGATTTGACCATGAACGAAACAGTGAGCCTCGAGCAGATCGACGCAGCTCTCAACCAGGCCAGCGCCACCGGCCGGTTCGTGGTCGCCAAACTGGGACTGAGGAGCATCGTCGGAACAGTCGACGAAAACGCCAGCGGCTGGTTCAAACTCGCCAACAGCGGACTGATCACGATGGTGTTCAAGGACGGCGTTACAGACATTTGGGTTCACTGAAATGACCAACCAACAACCAACGGAGGGAACCGACATGACCAACCTGACCAGCATCAAGGAGGCGGCTCAGATACTCGGGGTCACCTACGCCAGCATGATGCACGAGATCAACTCCAGCGGTGCCTACCAAGGGCGCTACATCGTGGAGGTCGGCTCTCGCTACTTCCTGCCGACCGACTGGGTTCTCTACCTGAGGGACCGCCAGTCATGACAGACTGGGTGGTGGAGGGACTCGCCAGCGTGGAGGACACACTCGAGGGTGTCGCCGACCGCACCTCAACGTGCGGAGACTGCGGCCTCGCCTACCTCAACTGCGAGTGCTGTATCATCTGCGGCGAGCCAGACCACGACGAGGACACCTGCCCGTACTGAACTTGCGTTGAGCGCTGGGCCTCCCACAACCGACCGTCCACTTCGGTGGGCGGTCGGTCTGTCGTCAGGCTCCGACGTTCCAGAACAGAGCGCCAGCGGAGGCGTGCTGTTTGATGAACCGCCACGCCTTAGCGTCGTAGTTGGCGCACGACGGGAACGGAGGCGGTGCCTCTGCCGAATCCTTGAACTGTTCGGGAGCCTCCCACAGCGTTGCTGTGCCGTGCTTCGGAACGAACCCGATGCGGACAGCGTTGTGCTGGGCGGATGGTACGGCTGACTGGAGGCACCTGGCGAGCAACCCTGACCCAGCGACGCACCATGTTTCGTCGATGTCCATACCGGCGAGCGCACTCGAGATGTGCCGAGTCAGTTCAGCCTCGTAGTCAGGCGTGGAGAAACCCAACGGGAAGAAGTACGCGCCAGTCTCCTCACAGTACGTTCTCGCCCGAGCCTGGACCACGTTCAGTCTGCCGTGTTTCACTTGGACGATTTTCGCTCCGTTGTCGAGCGCCTCCTGAGTGTGTCGATGTAGCTGCTTACGTTGCGCCACGAAGTAGGTGGCCTGACAGCCGACGTCGTTCGCAGAGTGAGCGAGCGCCAACTGTGCGTAGCCCTCAGCAGGCCCACCGAACACAAACTCCTCGTAGCCCTGAGCGGCGAGGCGAGCCAACAGTGGGGTCAGCGCTCTCCGCTTCGACCCTCCAGGTAGGAGGTCGTCCCGAACAACTCGGATGCCTTCGATCTCGTCAACTCGTACGGGAAATGTCATCGTTCCAGAACCTCCACTTCGACCCCCACTCTACTGCCTGCGACACGCAGTATGGGTGCCTCCATTGCTGTGATCGCCACCGCACCGGTCGGTGTCGGCACCTCGAGTAGCCCGAACCTCGTCGCTCCAGTCGGCGCAGGACAGACAGAACCGACAGAGATGTTCGGAAACACGACGGTCTGTTCCCAGGTCGGGTCGATTCGGACGCCGTCCTCCTCCAGCCAGTAGTGAACCATGCGAGCACCCAGCTGGCTCTTCGTCTGGATTTTGACGTCGACCTCTGCCTTCGCATACCGCAGCTCTGTTGTCGCTCCTAACAGTTGTGCGAGAACAATCGTCGCTCTCGTTACGGCGAGGCACCATCCGTGGAACCCGAAACCGCGCACCTCTACAGGTTCGGACTCGAGGCCGTATGGCGTGATCGGAGGCGTGCCGTCGAAGCCGATCAGTCGCCACCGGCGTTCCAGATACGGCAATGGGAGCCGATAGTAGGAACGCCCAACGTCATAGTTGAACATCGTCCAGCGGACAGCGTCGAAGGCTTCCGCTGTTGCGCTCACAGCGTGTGGGCGATGACTGCTCTCACCCAGTCGTTGACGACAAGGTCTGCGACGAGGTGGACACGCTCAACTCCGGACGGGTTGACAGCGGCGTGCGGTTTGCGGACGTCTAAGTACCACCAGCGGCCTGGAGTCATGTGGTGTTGTCGGCCTGCGTCCCACTCGTCCCAACTGGTGAACGTCACCGACGGGTGCGTCACGATGGGTAGGTGGAACCGTGCGATTTGTCCGTTGCGGAGACCGGCGTTGCGGTCCGTGATGTCGGCGTGGCGTGAGAGTTCGCCTCCAGCGCCCGACAGTCTCATCAACCTGACGCGCTCTGTTGGAGCTCGCAGAGTAGCGACCACCCCTCGAGCCTCAGGCAACAGATCGAACAACGGCGTGTCAACACAGACGGCGTCGATCATGTCGGCGTGTTCCTGCTTCCACGCCTTCGACATTTCCGCTGGCTTCTCAATGAAACCGGGGTCGCCTCCGAACGAGCGCAGAGCGACAGCGTGCCACGACTTACGTTTGTTGTACGACGAGTAGTGGTCCTGCCAGAGCGACTCAACAATCGGGAGCCAACCGAGCATTGCGTCCTGGTACTGGCCGACCTCCTCTGTTCGTGGAGCCGATACCGCGCAAATGCCAACCGAGTCCGCTGGGTGCGGCTGGTCTGACGTTTTCTCTAGCCCTCGTCCCCAAATCGCCTTCATCTCTGACGCAGCTGAAATGAACGTGCCGTACCGCTCCAGTTTCAACCAGTCGGCAACCTCCAGTTCGTCGGGGTGGTTAGCCCACCCTTTCCAGAGAATCGGGCCGTGCTGAGCGAGGTCGTTGATGAGCCAGATCGCACAGTCGACTGTCCCGATGACTTTCTCGACAACGAGCGTGCCAACCGGGGCGTGAGCGATGGTCGCTCCCCGGAAGTCCTTGACTGCCTGACGGGACTTCGACCGGCGAGCAACGAGGACACAAGTTCCGTATGTGTGGACTCTGTCCTCTGCCAGCCAGTTGGCGACGGTGTTCTCTTTGACTTTGGAGAACGCACCGAGGCAACGGTCGCCGTCGTGGTCCTGGAACTTGCGTGCGAGCTCTCGCAGAACGTCAAGCTCGTACCCTCTCTGCCACGGTTTCACAGTTCGGCCTCTAGGTCGATGACAACGCCGGTCAGGTCGCCGCACGCCTCGTGCGCTTTCTTCCAATCGCCCTTGACGAACACCATGACGTACTGGTGACAGCGGGCCAGTTTGCGTCCACCCTGGAAGATGCGACCGGCCCTGAGCGCCAGCGAGCCGACAGCGGTCAGCAGGATGGCGTCGTTGTAATAGTCCCACCCGACCTGACGAGCTGCGTCCACGGTGCGTCCGATCATGTCCCGCAACGGGCCTTTGTCCTCTCGCACCTCGCCCATAACGACAACAGCGAACCTGTTGTTGGCGAGGACACGGTCGGCGTTACCGAACGCCTCCTCGAGTAGACGGAAGAACTCGTCGTCGGTATCAACGTTCGACAGATCGTTCGGCTCCTCTGAGTAGACCTCTAGGTCGAAATACGGCGGGCAGGTGAACACCATGTCGGCTGTCCCAGCGTCAGCCCAGTTCTCAGGGTCGGTCGAATCGCCCTGTTGCCAGACAATCCGGTCGCTGGCCTCCGGTGCGATATCTGTCAACTGTTCCCGGTTCGCCTCCACCTGTTCGTCTCGCAGCTCAACACCGAAGTACGAGTAGCCGAGTTTTGCCGCGACGATGCCACGAACGGAGCCTCCAGCGAACGGGTCAACAACTCGTCCCTCAGGCGGACACCACCAGCGGTAGGCGATCTCGCAGAGGACGGGGTCGAACACGCTGGTCCCGGCTCCGCTCCAAATGTCGCCAATGTCGAAGTCGACAACCTCGCCTGAGGCGGTCGTCAACTTGCCGGTCTGGAACACTTCCGCGGCTTCACTCGAGGACAGTTCCCGACCGGCGATTTTCTCCATCTCTCGCTTCTTGTAAAAGAACGCCGGGGTGTTCCCCGAGATGTTCGCTGGCGACGAATAGTTCGGCTGTTCCTCGTCCTTGAACTTCCACGGGTCAACGCCCTTGTCAGCGAGGAGAATAGAGTCAGACATCTGGAGGAGGTTCGACGCACGCCCAACCTCCGACTTGATCCCCAGCGACAACCACTGCTGTTTGCGCGCACGCCAGTAGCCCTGTCGTGTGTCAAGGACAGAGAACGGAGGAGCGAGGAACCTGTCAGCGAGCGTGCCGCCGACAGGTGCGTCGGGGGTGCTGCCTGCCAGCGGGTCGTCGGGCAACGGCCCGCCTGGACCGTCAACCGGAGGAGCGGACGACGGGATGGAGGCGAGCAGGTCAGCGAGGTCGGTGTCGTCATAACCTGTGCCGGTCAGGTCAGGGACGGACTGGAGGAGCTCAACGAGCGAACGGTCATCGTAGGACGCGACGTCTGTTGTTCGGTTGTCTGCGAGCATGATCCGTCGCGCTCGGTCGTCGTCGATGTCCATGTAGATGACCGGCACCTCAGCCATGCCGAGTTCACGAGCTGCCAGATAGCGGTGGTTGCCGACGATGATGTAGCCGGTCGATTGTTGGACGACGACGGCTCCGTAGAAACCGTTGGTCTGGATTGACTCAACGATGGCACCGACGTCGCCCACTCGAGCGTTCTCAGGGTGCTGTTCGATTTTGTTGACGGGAACCTGGACAATGTTCACTGGTGGCCTCCTGCGTACCGGACGTTCGCTGCGATTGTTCTCAGTGCGTCTAGTTGCGCCCGAATGCTGGTCAGCAGTTGCTGGGTTGCTCGTTCCTGCGCCTCTAGTGTGCGCCACTCACGATAGTCGCCCGTCGCCTTGAGATGTGCGACAGCCTCTCTGACGGACACCGTAACCTTGCCGTGTTGCTCAACTAGGGACCTGGAGTAGCGATGTTTGTAGTTCGCTTCGGCGTCCGCTCTGCTCGCCGCCAGTTCACGAAATGTGTCTAGGTTCGACTCGAGGGCGTCACACAGTTTGAGGATGCGGTCCTCGACGAGCTGTTGAGTCAGCGGTTCGTTTCTCACTTGGCCTCCAGGATTGTTATTCGTAACCCGTCCTTGCCGACGACCTCGCACGGCAAGAACGTCAAGGCTAGTAGGTGTTCGGCGTCGTCGTCAGCCAAAACCCCGGCGTCGACTATCCCGTCGACCGCAGCTTTGACCGCCGGGTAGCAGGCTCCGACGTCAGGCAACGACCGCCGGTTCCGGACGAGAGGCTGAGCGACAACGGTGGCGCAATCCAAAGTTGGCACCCTGCCTTGTTTTGACAGCCAGTAGAACGCCTCTCTCCACGCTCTGACCATGCTGGCCCGTTTGTGGTGATGCCACCGGCGTTCTGCGTTCGCTGTCCACGGTCGCTCCCAATGAACGACGTCCCACGAGCGTGCCTCCACGCGGCGAGCATAACCAGCGGAGAACGTCTAGTCGTACTGCGAGCGAAGCAGACCGAGGTACGTCGCCTCCGCCGGGTGGGTGTGAATCCAGTCGTGGCAGGAACGGCAGAGAGCGACAGCGTTATCGGGGTCCAGGATCGACCCGCCTCTGGCCCTCGTCAGAGGCTCGTGAACGTCGACGGACCAAACGTGGCACGGGTGTGCTCGCATGACTCCGCGGATGAGAGCTCCAGCCTGACAGCGAGGACGGGACTCGAGCACGTCTGCGACGAACTTGCGGCGCTCCCGTTGCTCCTTCTGGCGTTTCTTCGACATCTGGCGTAACGGTGTTTTGCGTTTCACCTCAGACGAGCTGTCTAGGCTGGACCGCTTTAATGGGGTCTTGCGTTGGAGCGGTGTTCGTTTCATCGTTGGCGTTCCTTCCAGACAGAGGACTGGCGTCGGCGTTCGCCCTCTCCGCACGAACAGGGTTCTACTTGGGAGGTTGGACGCTCACCTAACGCTGTCTGGTTCCTGTAGAACGGGTCGGCCTCAACCCAGCCGGTTCCCTCACAGCGCTCACACTCCTCGAGTGCGGCACGCCCTCCGTCGACCATGACGAGAGAGTGGTAGCATTTGATGAACTCTGCGACCGTCGGCGGTTTCGTTTGAGTGCGTCGGAGTCTGGCGTACGCTGTTCCAGCTGCGCCAGCGTCCAACGGGGTCAACTCCTCCAGCCAGACGTCGGCTGGTGGGCCTCCTCTCCACGTCCGCACCATGCGTACAGCGAGCGTCTCAGCCTCAGTCGGTGTCATTGCGCACCGCTCTGTACTCTACTGCGGCTTCTAGCGCCTGCCCTGGAGTTAGCCCAAACGACGAGACCAGCACCTGCTTCGGGTCGTCGAACCATTCGTCCTCTAACGACTGCCGGTGCTGCTCGTACTCCGACTTCCGTATGCGTTCCGCATACCGGCGAGGGTTTCGTACTGTCGGCTCGCTGGACATTCTCCACGCAACGTACATCTCGAGTGCTTCAGCGGCGGCGGCAGGCAGTTGTGCGTACGGTGGTAGCCCTGCTCCTGCTGCTAGTTGTTCCCTGCTTGTTGCTTGCTGATATGGATCGGAGTCGCTTCGGGACTCGTTCGGCGAACGTTCGTCGAAACTGTCTCGTTCTTTCACCGAACGAGTGTCGTCCAAAACGCCAGGGTATTCGTTATACAGGCGTTTCCTGAGATGATCGGACGCAATCTCGGTTACAGCGTTGCGAATAGCGGCGAGCCTACGAGGGTTGGAGATTCCGTTGTCGTGTTTGATGAACGTCCGGACAACGACCTCGTCGCTGTCGTAGTCAACCCAAACGAAACCGGCGCACTCGAGGGCGTTCAGAGCCTCGGTGACCTCCTCTGGCCGTTCGACTGCCATGCCACGGGTCCATCTGTTGACCGCTACGGAGAGGCGACCGCACGCTGAAACGTCCGGTTGCGAGATCAGCGCCAAGTAAAGCAGCTGGGTTGCGGTGTTTGGTAACGCCTGGAAGTCGGGGTCGCTCCAGATCGTGGACGTGAGTTTGCCGTATGAGCGTGCCATCAGCACGCCTCGTTGTCTGTCATTGTTCCTCCAGTAAGTGAACGTCGCACAATAGAGGTGCGGAACGCTGAGTGCGTGGTATGTTTCCGTTCGGCGGGAACCTCCAGCCGCCGCAGGTGGCCGGGTGGTGGGCGACAAGGGGTTCGCCCACACCCGGCCGCCTATCTACTGCCAGCCGTGCTTCGACGCAATGATGAGAACGTCACGCGGTATGTGGTGAACGGTCCTCGAGTGTTCCTCGACGACTGCGGCGCACGGTTCCCCGTTTAGGAGGCCGAACGTCATCGTGTACCGCCTGGGTCCGTTCGTGTCGTACAGTTCCCAACCCAACTCGTTCTCATTTGCGACGAGGTTTCTCGCTTTGTCAGCGCACCCGTTGCCGTAGATGGAGCCGCAGAACGCCAGCCCTGAGTCCAGAGCAACGGCGTCGACAGCGTCGCACGGGCCTCCGCACGCAGAGCAACGAATCGGGTCGTCGGTGACGGTCATGACACACCGTCCAGTTTGAGCGGCTCGTCGGGGTCGATTTCGGCGCACTCAGCGCAGAGAGGACCGTCCGGTGCTGCTCCGAGGTCGGCTCCGCACGGGCAGTAGAACATTTCGCAGTCTTGGCAGACCCTGACGGTTCCGTCCTCAACGTAGTGGCCTGCTCCGTCAGGGACGGTGTTGCCACAGCGGTCGCAACCGAGGTGAGCCTCGAGTGTCGCAACTGACTGTTTCAGTTGAGCGGTTTCGACTCGAGGCAGTTTGGGGAACTCCGTCGCCTGAGCGACGAGGTCGTCAACCTCTGACTCTCGCAACCCGGAGGAGGGCGGCAGTTCTGGCTGAGCCTCCCAAATACTGCGAGCCTCCTCCTTGTTGCCTCCGCAGGCGTCCAACAGTCGCCGTTTTGCCTCCGCAATCGGAATGAGCGGATCGGAGAACGGGTCAGGTTCTGCCAAGTCGCCCGAAGCGGTGACGTCCGCTCCGATTTCCTCAGGGGTGTACCCGGCTCCCAGCACAACGTCGGGAAACAGGACGCGGCACAGTTGACTGACAGCACGCCAGGTCAGCATCGGCTCAAGGTACTGTTTCCAGTTCTTCTTGTTTGCCAGCCCTGCTCGTTCGGCGTCGGCCTCAGAGAACGTCGCTGTGTGCTTGTCGCCGTTGTCTGCTCGAGTGCCGGTGGCGTGCGCCACTTTGCCGTCA
>Ga0222718_10004976_pt1 | contig 10894 bp, 10 predicted proteins | sample C33_27DmetaG_FD_165045 | JGI IMG/M metagenome (GOLD analysis project Ga0222718, IMG submission 165045) | Estuarine water microbial communities from San Francisco Bay, California, United States - C33_27D | ecosystem: Environmental > Aquatic > Marine > Unclassified | place: USA: California... | reverse complement strand
TAATATTGGAACTTTTGATCCAGTATTAATCTCTTTAGTTCGTAGAGCAATGCCTAACTTGATTGCATATGATATCGCTGGTGTACAACCAATGAGTGGTCCTACAGGACTTATCTTTGCAATGAAAGCTAAGTACAGCACACAAGGTGGTACTGAAGCTTTATTTAACGAAGCTGATACTGACTTCTCAGGAACTGGTACACATCAAGCTGATCCAACAGGATTAAGTGGTGTAGTAGATGCTGATACAGACGGTACAATCGCAGACGAAGCTGACACAGTTTCAACTCTTGGTACAGGACTTGCTACAAGTGCTGCTGAGAGATTGGGTGTTGGTGAAACTGGTGATGGTTCATACGGCGAAATGGCTTTTTCAATTGAGAAATCAACTGTAACAGCTAAATCAAGAGCTCTTAAAGCTGAATACACAATGGAATTAGCACAAGACCTTAAAGCAATCCACGGATTGGATGCTGAAGGCGAATTGGCTAACATTCTATCTGCTGAGATCCTTGCAGAGATCAACAGAGAAGTTGTTAGAACAGTTCTTAAAACTGCTAAGATTGGTGCTCTTCAGAATTCAACAGCACTATCTGGTGTATTTGATGTCAACACTGACTCAGACGGCAGATGGATGGTTGAGAGATTCAAAGGCTTAATCATGCAAATCGAAAGAGAGTGTAACGTAATCGCTAAAGAAACACGAAGAGGTAAAGGTAACTTTATTCTTTGTTCTTCTGATGTTGCTTCAGCTCTAGCAGCTGCTGGTATGTTAGATTACACACCTGCTCTTTCAGCTAACTTAAATGTTGATGACACAGGTAATACATTTGCTGGTGTTCTTAACGGAAGAGTTAAAGTTTACATTGATCCATATTCAACTGTTGACTTTGTATGTGTTGGTTACAGAGGGTCTAACCCATATGACGCAGGATTATTCTACTGCCCATACGTTCCATTAACAATGGTTAAAGCCGTTGGTGAGAACGATTTCCAACCAAGAATAGGATTCAAAACCAGATACGGAATGGTCGCAAACCCATACGTAGCTGCAGATGGTGTCGGTTCAGATAGATCTAACCAATACTTCAGAATCTTCAGAGTAGACGACATTATGGTGTAAGCCAGAGTTTAACACTCAACTTAAAGGGGAGCTTCGGTTCCCCTTTTCTTTTTGTATAAATACTATTATGGCAACATTAACTACAAACAAAAACTTTTTGAGCCCAGTCGGGTTTCAATTTAAAATAGACACATTATATCCTAACCTGGAATACTTTGCTGTAGGTGGTACATTACCTTCGCTCAATTTAAGTCCAATTGAAACACCCTATCGTGGAGTCAATTTATCCTTTACTGGTGATAGATTAACCTTTGATGATTTAGCACTGAGAGTTAATATTACAGAGGATATGGAAACATATACCGAAACCTTTGATTGGATGCATAATTTGGCTCAAGCAAAGAATGCTGAGGATTTTAAAGTCGACGCAACACTATTAATACTTTCATCACATAATAATGTTACAAAGGAAATAAAATTTAATGGAGTATTTCCAACAAGTATGAGTGCTGTTGAATTTGATGCACAATCAGATACTGTTGAATATGCTCAACTGGATGTAACCTTCTCATATACCAATTTTGAATTTGTATAAATAAGTTTACAAATGCCACGAAATGTGGTATAATATACATTATGAATAATTTAGAATCAATAATTGAAATGTGGAAAAAGGATAGTGTTATAGATGAAATGGATCTAGGGAACGCTTCCAGAGAATCCGCCAAACTACACTCCAAATACCTAGAATTATATTCAGTCAATAAACTTCGTTTAAAGAAGCTTGAACTTGAATTTAAAGTACTTTTGCGTGATAAATTTAATCACTATAATGGTAAACTATCTCAGCAAGAATTAGATACAAAAGGCTGGGACTATGATCCTTTAAATGGTCTGACTGTATTAAAAGGTGATATGGATAAATATTACGATGCAGATCCTATTATACAGGAACATCAATCCAAAATAGCTTATACTCAGGAAATGGTTGATACATTAAAAGAGATTATGGATAATATTAAATGGAGACATCAATCAGTAAAAAATGCAATTGAATGGCATAAATTTGTATCAGGTGCGTAATAAGATGTTTATTTGTATAAATAATATAAACAGAAAAGGTAATGCGACAACACTACCTTTCCCTAAACACAATTAAATTTAAGAGGAATTTAACCATGTCTAAAAGTATTTATACACCATCAGAACAATTTTGTAATGAACACTATTATCCTATTTCACATGAATCAGCACCTACTAATGCGATACTTTCAGGTTGGGGAGTTGGTGGATATATTTCTGATGAGTATTATAAAATACAATCAGAACAAAGAATAGGTAAGGGGAATCCATTTTACGGAAAATCACATACAACTAAATCAAAAAATAAAATGAGAAATCATGGTTATAAAAATCATAAGGCTGTATTATTAAATGGTATTACATATAAATCATGTAAAGAAGCTGCAACGGCTAATAATGTAAGTAAGAGTTGTATCTCAAAATATATCAATAATGGAAAAGCCAAGTTAGTGTAATGGAATCCCTTATTATCTCTAAACAAAACGAAAGCTTTCTACACATAGAATGTGAAAGGTCAGTTGAACAAGAGCTATCAGAACACTTCTGTTTCTTTGTTCCTGGTTATCGTTTTATGCCTGCATATCGCAATCGTATGTGGGATGGTAAGATTCGTTTGTTTGATCAGAGAAAAAAGACACTATATACAGGTTTATACAAATATTTAAAAGAGTTTTGCGAAACTCGTGGTTATACTATAGTAGCTGATAATAAAAATGGTAACCCAGATCCTTATGAACAATACGATAGAATAATAACCGACTGGCCACTTACGGCTGGTGGTAAAGAAATTACTCCTAGAGATTACCAATTAGACGCTTTACAGCATGCATTAGAACATAAAAAAAGTTTATTACTATCTCCTACCGCATCAGGCAAATCACTTATTATATACCTAGCCATTCGAACATTCCTTGAAGCACATGACTTAAATGTTTTATTAATAGTACCAACCACATCATTAGTTGAACAAATGTATGCTGACTTTGGTGATTATTCACAGACTGATGAATGGAATCATGAAGAGGAATGCCATAGGATTTATTCTGGTAGAGAAAAATATAATATAGACAAAAGAATTATTATAACAACCTGGCAATCAATATACAAAGAAAGGCTTCCATGGTTTGAGGATTTTGGTATGGTAGTGGGAGACGAAGCCCATAACTTTAAAGCTAAATCACTTACAGCTATATTAGAAAAATGTGTTAATGCTGAATATCGAATAGGTACCACAGGAACATTAGATGGGACCCAAACACACCAATTAGTATTGGAAGGCTTATTTGGTCCAGTACATCAAGTGACAACAACAAAGAAATTAATAGATGAACAATCACTGAGTGAGTTAGATATTAATGTTTTAATATTAAAGTATAGTGATGAGATATGTAAAGCTATGACTAAGACTACATATCAGCAAGAATTAGATTTTATTGTACAGTATGATCCAAGGAATAATTTTATTGCCAATCTGGCTTTAGATCAATCAGGTAATACATTAGTGTTATTCAATTATGTTGAGAAACATGGTAAACCATTACATTCATTATTACAAACCAAAATAAAAGAAAATCGAAAACTTTTTTACGTATCAGGAGAAACAGATGTTGACACAAGAGAATCAGTCCGTGAGATTACCGAGAAAGAGAAAGACGCAATTATCGTTGCAAGTCTTGGGACTTTTTCTACTGGTATTAATATTAGGAATTTACACAATATCATCTTTGCTTCACCAAGTAAGTCGCAAATTAGGGTATTACAAAGTATCGGAAGAGGATTAAGAAAGAGTGAAGATGGCCGTGGTACTAAACTATATGATATAGCAGATGATCTACATTGGAAGAGTAAGAAGAACTATACCCTTCAGCATGCTGCTGAAAGAATTAAAATATATTCCAAGGAAAAATTCACATACAAACTATACGATATAAATATATAATATGGATAACTTAAATATAAGACAATTTAAACTATTAAATAATGATGATATAATTGCTGTTCTGAATACTAAGAATGATGATAATTATATAATAGAGCGACCAGTGGTATTAATACCTAATATACTAGGAAATATGCAATTTGAGCATTGGTTTCCCTTATCATCACAAAAGGTATTTAAGTTATATAAAACTCGAGTATTACAGCATGTTCCAGTGGATGAATATATACATGAGACCTATATTAACTTTGTTCTCAATACAAAGAGACCACAGTACAAGCTTCAATCATTGACAGAAGCAGCAGAAGAATACCTGAAGTTAAAGAATGAGTATATGGAAGAGGATACCAATATTGTACCCATTAAGGAAACAATACATTAGTATACCTCTGGCCCCTGCCAATACTATATTATTATACCATACTTTTGGGGATTTGTAAACACGCTAATGTAAAATATTTTTGTTTACATAGCAGTAAAAATGTAGTATAATATAACATTATGGAGAAAAAATAAAAATGTCAGCAAAAGCAAAAGCTAAACCACATTATGTGAACAACCGAGACTTTTCAGAAGCAGTAATGGATTATGCCATATCGGCTAGAAAGGCTAAATTAAAGGATAAGCAAGTTCCTGTTGTTACTGATTATATTGCTCAATGCTTTATTCGTATCGCAGAGGGACTGTCACATCGTCCTAACTTTGTTCGATATACCTATAGAGAAGAAATGGTAATGGATGCAGTTGAAAATTGTCTTAGAGCAATTAATAACTATAACATTGAAACAGCAACACGTACAGGTAAGCCTAATGCTTTTAGTTACTTTACTCAAATTTGTTATTTCGCTTTTATTAGAAGGATCACAAAAGAGAAGAAGCAACAGGACATTAAATTTAAATTCATAGAAAAAATGGGTATTGAAGACTTTGTTTCAATGGGTATGGATAATGACACGGCGAATGAAACCATGGCCTATGTCGATACACTCAGACAAAGAATTAGTACTGTAAGGCAAAAAGATACAGCAATTAAAGAATTTGCAAAACAAGAAAAGCAAAAAGAAAAGAATGCTAAGAAACTGGAGTTATTCATGTCATGAAAAAATTAAGTGAGAAACAAAGAAGGCATCATGTTCGCCGAATGAAGAATAGGATACCAAAAGAAGCAAAAAGAAAAGTCAAAAGAGCAATGTTGACTCGCCATCTATTAAAGGTTAAAGTATCATCAAATAGGATCGCAAAAATACAAAGACGTATGATGAAATTAGCTAAATTAAAATATGGCACACAAGGTCAAGCCCTATGAAAGTAGCCATATTAAATGATACACACTGCGGCGTCAGAAATAGTAGTGATATTTTTTTACAGTATCAGGAACGCTTTTATGAGGAAATATTCTTTCCTTACTTAAAAGAACATAACATTAAAAATATACTTCACTTAGGAGATTATTATGAACATAGAAAATTTGTCAACTTTAAAGCGCTTAATGCTAATCGTAAGCATTTTCTTGAGCCTCTGCGCGATTCCGGTATTACTATGGATATCATTCCCGGAAATCATGATGTCTATTTTAAAAACACAAATGAATTGTGTAGCCTCAAAGAATTGCTTGGCTATTTTACCAGTAATGTAAATATCGTTATGAAGCCAACAGTGCTTGATTATGACGGTCTTGGTGTTGCTGTGGTTCCATGGATTAATAATCAAAATTATAATGAATATATGAATTGGATTGCTCAATGTAAGGCTCCGATACTTGGAGCTCACTTAGAGTTAAAAGGTTTTGAAATGATGGCAGGTATTCCTAACCCTCACGGCATGGATCCATCCGATGCTTTTTCAAGGTTTGAAATGGTATTATCTGGTCACTTCCATACAAAATCAAGTAGAGATAATATTCACTATCTAGGATGTCAGATGGAATTTACTTGGGCTGATGTAGATGATCCTAAGTATTTCCATATATTGGACACAGAAACTAGAGAGATTACACCAGTCAGAAATCCTATCACTATGTTTAAAAAGGTAATATATGATGATACGACTACTGATTATAGCAAAGTAGATGTAAAACAATTTGAACGCAAGTTCATTAAGTTAATTGTTATAAATAAAAATGACCTTTATATGTTTGATCAATTTGTCGATCGACTACAAAGTATCGAAACTTATGAGCTAAAGATTGCAGAATCTTTTGAAGAGTATTTGGGAGAAAGCGTCGAGGACGAGAAAATATCCCTGGAAGATACTACGACCCTTCTAGACTCATATGTTGATGCTGTAGATACTGACTTAGATAAAGATCATCTAAAGGTTGAATTGAGAAAACTATATACTGAAGCACAGAACCTAGAGGTAGTATGATACATTTTAAATCATGTACGTGGCAGAACTTTCTGTCCACTGGAAATGACCCTATTACAATTCAATTGGATAGGACCCCTTCAACACTTATTGTCGGACAGAATGGAGCTGGCAAATCAACATTACTAGATGCATTATCATTTGGTCTCTTTGGTAAACCACATAGAGATATTGGTAAGATGCAATTAGTTAATTCTATTAATAACAAACGAACAGTCGTTGAGGTAGAATTTACTGTTGGTAACCAAGAGTTTAAAATTGTTCGTGGTATTAAACCAAATAGATTTGAAATATGGCAGAATGGTAATATGACCAATCAAGCATCGAATATGCGTGATTATCAAAAGTTCCTTGAAACCAATATTTTAAAACTGAATCATAAAAGTTTCCACCAGGTAGTTGTATTAGGGAGTAGTTCTTTTATTCCATTTATGCAATTACCAGCGTGGTCCAGAAGAGCAGTCATAGAAGATTTATTGGATATTAATATCTTCTCTAAAATGAATACGTTATTAAAAGAGCGTAATGCAAAAATTAAAGAACAATTAACTGATATTAACCATCAGATTGATATATTCAATACAAAAATTGATTCACAGTCCAAATACATTAAAAATTTAGAAGCACTTAATCAAGATCAAATTGATGGTAAGAGAGAATCAATACAAACACATAAAGATGATATTGATAAAATCTTTAAGGAGTCAAAGCAATTAGGGAAAAACCTAACCGTATTATTATCCGAAGAGGAAAAAGGCCATAAGCAATATTTAGAAAAGACCTCTGAATTTAAATCATTGGATAATGAGCTAAATAATAAAATTAAATCACTAGTACATGATGCTCGATTCTATGAAGAAAATGACCAGTGTCCATCATGTGAGCAAGATATAACACAGGAAATAAAAGATGATAAGATATCTACAATTAAAGTTCATGCTGCTGAGGTTCAATCTGAAATGGAAACTCTTAGAAAGGAAATTAGTATCGTTGAACAAGAAGGCAAAGAAATCTCAAATAACTTAAATCAGCTTCGTCAGAGACAACAAAAGATTAATTCAAACAACGAAAAGATTGGTCTCTTACAAAAGGAAATTGATAAGGTACAAAAAGAAATTAATACACTTACTTCGCAATCAGGCGACTCTGGTAAAGCTAAAAAAGAGCTTACGAAGCTACGCAAGGGAAAAGAAGCATCTACCGAACAGAAACTAGAGTATGTCGAAGAAAGAACTTATAATGAAGTCATAGGGGAAATGCTTAAGGATACCGGAATTAAAACCAAAGTCATTAAACAATATCTTCCAGTAATGAATAGATTAATTAACAGCTATCTACAAATTTTAGACTTCTTTGTAGCTTTCCATTTGGACGAAAACTTTAATGAAACCATTAGGTCACGCCATCGTGATTCATTTAACTATGCCTCCTTTTCAGAAGGCGAAAAACAAAGAATCGATTTATCGTTGTTGTTTACTTGGAGGCAAATAGCCAAACTCAAGAATAGTGCGGCAACTAATCTGCTGATACTTGATGAAACCTTTGATAGTTCTTTGGATCATGATGGTATCGAAAACTTAACCAAGATTCTAACTACATTAGAAGATGGTACCAATGTCTTTATTATATCACATAAGGGTGAAATACTAGAGAATAAGTTTAGATCTAAAATAGAGTTCTTTAAGCAGAAGAACTTCTCTAAAATCAAATAATGCTGGTATAGCTCAGTAGGTAGAGCAACTGATTTGTAATCAGTAGGTCGTCAGTTCGAATCCGACTACCAGCACCAATTGTTACAACTATGTAACATCTATGTAACAATTGTGTTACTTTTATAAAAAAGTGTTTACAATAGGCTCTAAATAGAGTATAATAGTACCATATTCAATTGATAAGGAATTACATATGAGCAAAACTACACTAGCCAAACTACTAGCAAAAGAAAATATTACTGTCCAGTATGGTAACTATTCTACTGCTTGGTTTGATATTAAAGATAGAATCCTTGGATTACCTATGTGGAAAGATATGGGTAAAGATGTCCATGATCTATTAATCGGTCACGAAGTTGGTCACGCTCTATTTACACCTTATGAAGGATGGCATGACAGCCCTGAAAAGCTAGAAGGTTGCCCTAGAACATATATCAATGTTATTGAAGATGCTAGAATTGAAAGAAATATCAAAGATGCATATGCTGGTCTAGTAGGACCTATGGCACGAGGGTATAAAAAACTATTTGATGATGAATTCTTCGGCGACTTAAGCGATGTAAATTTAGAGGAAATCAAACTCATTGATAAAATCAATTTAAAAGCTAAAATTGGTATGCACTTAGATGTACCAATGAACGATGAAGAGATTGTTTTTTATAATAGAGCAATGACCACTAAAACCTTTGATGATGTATTGGAACTTGTTAGGGATATTCTTGCATATACAAAAGAAAACACACCAGAACTTCTTCAGCCACAAAAGCAAGAAGAACAGAAACAAGAAGAACAATCTGGTAATAAGCAAGAGCAACAAGGCCCAAGTGGACATGATGATATGGAACCAGAGGAGTCAGAGGAACAATCTGGCCAAGGACCTAAAGCTAACAATGATTCAGAAGAGGTTAATGAAACCAGTTCCACTAGTACAGAAACTACAGAAGAGGAAACCACAGAAGAGGAATCTGAAAAAGGTCGCACACCATCAGAAGAGGATGTCTCAATGACTGATGAAAACTGGAGAAGAACAGAGCATCAACTAATTGAGAGAGATCAATCTGGTGACCAAATTTCAGCTGGTAATGAGCCAAGAAAAGAGTTAAGAGACAGAATTGTAATACCATACAAAAAATTAGCTCAAGACAGATTAGATAAAACCTCAATTGCCGAGTATGAAATTTACAGAGATGATTTTAAGGCCTATTTAAAAGAAATTAAAAAGAATGTAAATTATGCAGTCAAAGAGTTTGAAATGAAAAAAGCTGCTTATCGTTACACTAGAGCTCAAACAGCTAAAACTGGTTCAATCGATGTTAATAGATTATGGTCATATAAAACAAACGATGATATTTTTGCTAGAGTGACTCAACTCGCAGATGCTAAAAACCATGGTATGATGATGCTTATCGACTACTCTGGCTCAATGAACAATACTATGGGTCAAGTTATGGACCAATTACTTCACTTGGTAGTCTTCTGTAAAACAGTAAACATACCATTCGATGTATATGGATTCACAAGCAGTAATAAGGATCTAGGATCTGATGGTTGGTGGTCAAATAATCCAAACTATATTGGACCTAAAACAAGAGAGAGTGAAATTGATTTATCAGGACTATGTTTACCACAAATTGTATCATCAAGTCTTAAAAAAGGTGATTACGAAGATGCCATATTCCATATCTATCTAAGATATAGATTATGTCAAAGCGAATATTCATATGATGAGCGTATGATTCTTTCTAGCTATGAGGAATATGGTTCAACTCCATTAAATCAAGCATTAATACAATCAACACGCATGATTAAAGAATTTAGAAATAAACATAATGTTGATAAAATGAATCTAGTTGTTCTATCTGATGGTGATGCAAACGCTCTTAATATTGTAAGAAGTCGCGAAGTCAAATATGAAGATACCAATAGATATGGACCTTCTATAATTAATGTTGATAACAGAAAAGTACACTTACCAGGCAGAGGCCGAAGTGGTACAAAAGCTTTACTTGAGCATTTAAGAAAGTATTATGGTACACAAACTATTGGCTTCTTTATTGCAGATGGCTCATATAACTATTGGAATAAAATATCAGATGCTGAGTCTAATGGCGACGGCTATGGTATACATGATACTGAAGAGCGTAAGCCATATAACAGAGAATACTCAAAGCATAAATGCGTTACCTTTAAGGATACTCTTGGTTATAACGAGTTCTATGTTGTAAAACATGGCAAAAATCTGACAACAGATGACGATGGGTTTGATATTGCTGATGATGCTTCTAATGGACAGATTACAAGTCAGTTTAAAAAATACAGTAAGTCTAAGAAAAATAACAAAACATTACTGACAAATTTCGGTAGAGTAGTAGCCTAATGTTACAGGAATGTAACAATTGTGTTACTTTTTACCATAGCGTGTTTACATTATACCTAGTTTATAGTATAATGGTACATATATTTAATTGATAAGGAGAAACTATATTATGGATAACTTGAAAACTTCCACAAAAATTTTATTAAAAGAACTGGCTACTAGATACCCAGACCAAGATCACTTCCGCAAGAATGTTGTTGTTGATACTGGTAAAGCTCTAGGCTACACTGGTAAAGATTGGGACCCAATCCTAACCAAAAATAACAGAGTCAAAATCGGCACATACGATTTGGCTGGTCTCATAGAGCCACTCAGAGCTGAAGTAGCTGCTTCAACTTCAGTGGTCAATACAA